>OJKI01000879.1_pt1 | contig 10187 bp, 3 predicted proteins | sample 1596431 | NCBI WGS metagenome assembly OJKI01 (sample SAMEA4350165, study PRJEB24818) | metagenome | biome: human; feature: gut; material: faeces | place: Denmark | collected 2013-09 | reverse complement strand
TGCTTTTCTTTTATTATATATTTCTATTTTTTCTTCATAACTTAATTTGCTCATATAAAAACCTCGTTTCTATGTCCAAGAAACGGGGTTCATATCATAAGAAATTAGTCTTTTTCTTTTAAATAATTTTCATTAATTATGTAGAAAAATGTAAAATTATCTGCTATAATACTACTTAGAATAGATAGTAGAGGTTTTTAGCATGGTAAAAAAATATATAAAAATAAATTTAATTTTAGTTTCGTTCTTAGTTTTGTTAGTTGTCATACCATCAAAAGCAATGGCAAATACTGAGCATGGTTTAGAGCTAAAAGCTGTAGTATGTGATAAGGATAAATATAATGACTCTGATCCGGTAAATAACTATATAGGTTGTTATAATGATTATAAAGCTGGTTTATTAGATAGTTATGTTAAAAATAATGGCGATGAGATAGAACCAGGAACCATTGTGATGAATGTTGTAACATATAAATATAATGGTGTGTCAGAAGCAACCGGTATAAATGCTGCTTTAGTTTATGATCCTACTATTTGGTCTCCGATTTTTTATGATGAAACCTTTGTATCATTCGACAATATTAAGGCATTACCTGATGGCAACGCATTAAAAAAGGCTAGTTGGGAAAACTATGTAATGCTAGATACAAATGTAAATGAAGTAATTGTATATATAAATGAAGGCTCAAAAAATCATATTGCACTTTCTCAAGATACTGAAATAGGTTACTTTTTTATGACAATAAATGATGATGCTCCAGGTGGTAGTAATGCGGATATTAAGTTTAATACGAATAATGGAAATGTTTACGTTTCAAATGGAAATGGCGATTCACTAGAATATACGACTACCGATATTACTTTTAATATTCCTGGCGAATCATTATCACATGATGCTTCACTTGGAACATTAACAGTAACAAATGGTTCTACAACTTATCCACTTTCTCCTGCGTTTGTACCAGGAAGTGTGGATAATAAATCATATACTGCTGTAGTTCCAAATGATATAGAATATATTAACTTAAATGCAACAGCAAATCATAGCAAGGCTTCAATATTAAGTGGCATTTTAGGAAAAAATAATATTAATGTTGGAGAAAATAGTTTTACAATCACAGTAACAAGCGAGTTTGGTAATACTGAAGTTTATACATTAAACGTATACAGATTATCAAATGATGCAACACTTTCTTCAATTAATTTAACTAATGGTATAAGTTTTGGAAATTTAATTAGTGGAACTTATAGTTATTCAACAACAATACCTTATGCTATAACTTCTACATCAGTTTCTGCAACGCCTACTCATGCCAATGCTTATGTTGATAGTGGACTTGGAACATGGAATCTATCTAATTCTGGAACATTATCAAATAATAAAGTTTTAGTTGTAAAAGCAGAAAACTGTTTAAGCAAATACTCAAGTGTACCAGGAAATAGTTGTACATCTCAAAATTATAATTTAGCAATTAATCGACAAGCAGCATCAGATAATAGTTATTTAAAAAGTTTAACTGTTGATGGTGTAAGTGTTAGTAATTTTAACAAAACTAAACAAGAATATGATTTAGGAACAGTAGCAAATAATAAATCATCAATGTTATTAAATGGCTTAGTTGATGACACAGGAAAAGCAAGTGTTTCAGGTATTGGAACAGTAAATTTAAATATTGGAGAAAACAATTTCACAATTACAGTAACAGCAGAAGATAAATCAACAAGAGAATATAAAATTAAAGTATATAGATTATCAAATGAAAATAAATTATCTAGTTTAACTATAACATCTTCTCCTCAAGCTACAATGTTTCCAGCATTTACTTCAACATTTAATGGTGCTTATACATATAATTATGATGCCACTGTTACAGATATTACAGTAAGTGCCACTGTACTTGATACAGGAAAAGCAAGGGTATCAATTTATGATTTAGAAAAAGGTGAGTCATCTTCTTCAGCAACACTTAATACACAATCAAAAACCTTTGGAATAGAAACTAAAAATGTTTATGTAGTAGTAACATCTGAAGATGGAACAGTAAATACTTATACAATAGATTTAACTAGAACAAAATCATCAGATAATAGTTTAAAATCTTTAATAATAGATAATGGAACATTAACACCTTCATTTAATTCAGCAAGAAGAACATATACAGCAGAAGTAGAAGGTAATATAACTTCAATTAATGTTAATGCAATACCTAATTCATTATATGGAAAAATTAAGAGTATAACTGGTAATACTAATTTAAATTTTGGTAATAACCAAATAGAAATTATAGTAGAAGCAGAAAATGGAAATACAGCATCTTATATTATTAACGTAACAAGAAAACAATATGATATTTCAACACTAGATGATATAAAAATAGATGGTGTAAGCATAGAAAACTTTAATAAAGATACTAAAGAATATGATTTAAAAACAGTAAATTTTGAAAAAGATAGTATTAACATTGAAACAACAAAAAGTAATAGCTATGCAACAGTATCAGGTGACGGATTAGTGTCACTTAAAACAGGTAATAACAAAATAGTTATTACAGTAACTGCTCAAAATGGTATAGATAAATCTGAATATGTATTAAATTTATATAGAGAAAAAAATAATGATACTTCGATATCAAATTTAAAAGTTAAAGGCATAGAAGCAAAAAATACAGATGTTGGCATTTATGAAGTAACAGTACCAAACGATGTTACTATCCTTACCCCAAACGATGTAATCTTTGATTATCCAAGTGATGCAACAATAGTAAAAAGTCAAACATTAACTCTATTAACTACTGAAGTTAATGACTATCGCTTTAAAGTTATTGCAGAAGATAGTACAGAACAAGAATATTCAATAAAAGTAACTAGAACAGCTTCAAATGATTCATCTTTAAATAAAGTTACTTTAATTATAGGAAACGATGATAGCAGATATTGCTTAATGAATAGTGATAATACTTGCCGTATTGAAGTACCTGTAGATACATTACAATTTAATTTAGAAGCAGATATAGCAAGTACAGCATCTGTTGTACCATCAAATGATACTGTTCACTCAATGCCAGCAAATGAATCATCAAAAAGTATTATTTTAACTGTAACAGCAGAAGACGGAACAACTACTGTTTATACAGTCAATGTTGAAAGACAAAAATCATCAAATGCAAATTTATCAGACTTAAAAGTTAATGGACAAACAATAGAAGGGTTTAATTCATCAAAGCAAACATATGAAATATCAGTTCCTGGAACTATAGATAAGGCTCTTATAGAAGCAACTGTTGAAGATACAGATAAAGCAATAACTACAGATTTATCAAATCAATTTGATTTAGAATTTGATAAACAAAATAAAATTGAAATATCAGTTCAAGCTGAAAATAAAACAGTAAAAACTTATACAATTTATATTACCAGAAACCATAGACAAGATATTACTTTAAAAGACTTAACAATTAATGGTGTAACTATATCAGATTTTACTTCAACAAAAGATGAATACACTTTATCTGAATTACCTTATAACACACATCAACTTAACATAGTAGCAACTCCAAATGATGAATTGGCTACAAAAACAGGTGATGGACTAGTAAGAATTAATACTGGAAATAACGATATAACCATTACAGTTTATGCACATGATACAAGCATATATCATGATTATGTGATACATGTTAGTCGTAAACTTAATGATGATGCAGGAATTAAAGAAATAAGTTTATCTGGAAATAAAGCAACATATAATAGTTCAACTAAAAAATATGAAGTAACAGTACCAAACAATATAGAAGAAGTCAATGCAAGTAATTTAATCGTTAATGTAAATGATCCAATAACATCTAGTGATAAAAAAGCAACTGTAGCATTTGATACAACACCTATTTTAACTACATCAACAAATGATATAACAATTAAAGTAAAAGCAGAGGATGGAACAGTTAAAGACTATATTTTGTCAGTAACAAGAACTAAATCAAATATTGCAACATTAGATAGTTTAACAGTAACAAATGGTTCATTTAATCCAAGTTTTTCAAAAGATACACTTGAATATTCAGTAACCGTACCTGTTGAAACTACTGAATTTAATGTTTCCGGAGTAACAACAGAAAGCCATGCTAATATAACATCAGGCGTTGGTCATTATACAATGACTGAAAGTAGTACAAGAGTTGAAGTAGTAGTTGTAAGTGAAGATTTATCAGTAACAAATACATATATATTAAATATTACTAGAACAAAATCAAGTGTGAATACACTTTCAGATATTACTGTAAGTGAAGGAACATTAACACCTACTTTTGCTTCTAACAAAACATCATATACTGTAAATGTGGCAGGAGATATAGATTCAATAGAAATAGGTGCTACTTTAACAGATAGTAGAGCTAAAATATTATCTGGAACAGGTACACATCAATTAAATGTAGGCAGTAATACAATTACTATAGAAGTTGAAAGTGAATCTGGAGCAAAACAAAACTATACAATAAATGTTATTAGAGCTAAAAAACTAAATAATAATTTAGCAACCTTAAAAGTAGATGGAATAAGTGTTAAAGACTTTGATAAAGATACACTTGAATATACATTAGATGATGTATTATATTCAAAAACTAGTATTGATATATCTGCCACTGCTGAAGATGAAGATGCTACAATTGAAGGTGTAGGAACAAAAGGATTAAAAACAGGTTTAAATGAATTTAATATAGTTGTAACTGCACAAAATGGTGATAAGAAAACATATACAATTAAAATAAATAGAGCTAAAAATGATAATGCTAATTTAAGTTTACTAGCGGTAAGTGGATATGTTTTAGTTCCAACATTTGATAGTGAAATTTATGACTATGAAGTAACCGTTGATGCAATAAAAGAAAAATTACTTGCATCTGAGGTAACAGCAGAACCAGAGGATAGCAATGCAAAAGTAGAAAAACCAGAAGAAATTTCTTTATCAACAACTAATGATAATTATTATATAATTAAGGTAACTGCAGAAAATGGAAATGTTAAAACATATACAATTAAAGTAATTAGACCAAAATCTAGTGATGCAACTATTAAAGAAGTTAAATTAACTGGTGCTACAATATCTCCAGCATTTACTCCAAATAATAAAGATTATGTATTAACTGTCCCTTATGGAAAAACAGATTTTAAGGTAGAAGCAATTGCTAATGTTAAAACAACTACTATTACAGGAAATGGAAATTATAAATTGTCTGATGGAAAAGTAATAATAACTTCACAAGCAGAAGATGGAACTGTATTGGTATATAATTTCACAATAGTAGAAGCACTAAGTAATGATGCAACGTTAAGTGATTTAAATGTTAGTGGATATCCTTTGGATAAAACATTCTATTCAACAACACTTAATTACTCAATAGGAGATTTACCTTATGGAACAACACAACTAAGAATTAATGCAACACCTAATAACGCATTGTCTACTATTGAATATTACGTAGATGGTGTAAAACAAGAAAGTAATATAGTTAATATACCTGAAATTCTAGGCTCAAAAACTATTTCAGTTAAAGTTCTAGCCAATGATAAAGTTACAATACAAACTTATAATATTAGTTATAACATTGTAGCTTCTGATAACTCATATTTAAGTAAACTAGTTTCATCAGTTGGTACAATTGACTTTATAAAGACAAATCCAAATTATAACATTACTGTTGACAATGAAATTACTAGTGTTGACTTAACTTTAGAAACTGAAGATAAAAACGCAACAATAACAGTTAATGGAGCTACATCATTTACTCCAAAAACAGTTACTATTTCAGATTTAAATATAGGAAATAATTCAATTAGTATATTAGTAACTGCTCAAAACGCAACAACAAGAACTTATAATTTAGTAATTAAAAGATTAGATAAACAAGCTTCAAATGATGCATATTTAAGTTCATTAAGTGTAGATGGTTATGAATTTGATAAGGAATTTACAATGAATCAAGAAGAATATTCAATTGGACAAATTCCGTTTGAAACAGATAAACTTACAGTAAATGCAACAGCTAATATGGGAACATCAAAAATAAGTTATTTAGTAAATGGAATTAAACAAGATAACAATGTTGTAACAATTCCAAAAATAGAGGGTACATCAGCTATAGTTGTTCAAGTAACAGCAGAAGATGGAAAAACAGTAAAAAATTATAAAATAACTTATACAAAAACAGCTTCAACAAATGCATATTTAAGTAACATAATAGTAAGTAAAGGAAATTTATCATTCAACAAAAATACTTTTGCTTATACTGTAAATGTTGATAGAACAGTTTCTTCAATAGATGTAACTGCAATGACTGCAGATAGTACAGCTATCATGAAAATAAATGGAGTGACATATACATCTCCACATACAATAACTATTTCTCCACTTGATGCTGGTACAACTGAATTAATAATTTTGAATACAGCTCAAAATGGTACTGTACTAACATATAAAGTAACTATCATAAAAGAAGCAGATCCTGCAAGTACAATAACATCAAATGTTTTTGGTCATAAAATAGCTAATGGTTATATAAAAACTGTTAAACTTGGAATAACTGGATTAGACTTAAAAAATCAATTAGATAATGAAAATAAATATCTTGAGATTTGGTCTTCTGATGAAACAAGAAAAATAAATGACAATGATACCTTAGCTACAGGAATGATAGTTAAATTAATAATAGATAATGAAGAAAAAGATAGAAAATATATTGTAATTAAAGGTGATACATCTGGTGATGGTGAAATAGACTTATTTGATGCAGTAAAAATCTTAAATCATTATTTAGTTCGTACATTATTAGATGGTGCATATAAAGAAGCAGCATATGTAAACGATGATACAGAAATAGATTTATTTGACTCAGTAATGATTTTAAATCATTATTTAGGAAGAATATCATTACACTAGGAGGTAAAGAATGAAAAATAAAAAAAGTACAAAAATATTAATGACGTTAATTATCAGTCTTTCAACATTCTTTTATACGTCAATCGCAAAAGCTGCAACAGCTACTGTTGGATTCGATGGAAATTCAACAGTAAGTGTTGGTAGCAATATTACTATAAAAATGTATGTTACAGGAGGTAGTAATATAGATGGTGGAATAGTAAGTGTAGGTGGTAATTTAACATTTGATTCAAATTATTTAGAATATGTATCTGCAACAGGTATTCAAACTCCATATGCATTTCAAATTAACACAAATGCAAATTACATTATAGCCGGCTTAGATACTACATTATCAAATGGAATAACTTCGAAAACACAAGTGCTTACTATAACATTTAAGGCAAAGAAAAAAGGAACAACGCAGGTAAGTCTTACTAATGCAAAACTTAGCGATGTTTCATCAAAACTTTCAACAACAGTTGTTCCAAAAACAATAACTATAAATGATTCTAGTACAATTGTAGATCCAGGTAATACTAAAAGTAGTGATGCAACATTAAAAAGTTTATCAGCAAGTGGTTATACATTAAGCCCATCATTTAATCCAAATACTACTAGTTATACTATAAAGGTACCAAATGATGCAAGTACTGTAAAATTAGATGGTAGTGTAAATAATAGTAATGCTAAAGTAAGTGGGCTTGGTAATATAAGTTTAACTGGGAATACAACAACTGCTACTATAAAAGTAACAGCAGAAGATGGAACAGTTAAAACTTATACAGTTAAAATAGAAAAAGAAAATAAATCTACGGTTGAAAAAAGTAGTGATGCAACATTAAAAAAATTGGATGTAAGTGGATATACACTAACTCCTACATTTTCAAAAAATGTAACAACTTATTCAATGAAAGTAAAAAACAATATTACAGCACTAAATGTAACAGCTATTGCTAATGATAAAAATGCTACTGTTTCAATTTCTGGAAATAAAAATTGGAAAGAAGGAAATAACACAATTACAATTCGTGTAACTGCTGAGGATGGTAGTGTTAATACATATATTGTAAATGTAGAAAGAGAAGTATCTAGTAGTAGTACAGTTGTAGCTACTAAATCTAGTGATAATTATTTAAAAAAACTAATAATTAATTCACCATATGAATCTGATCAAGAATTTGATAAAAATATAAATAATTATAATATAACTGTACCAAATGAAGTAGAAAAATTAGATATTAAAGCTATTTTAAATAATACAAAATCAAAAGTAGAAATAACAGGAAATGAAGATTTTAAAGTTGGAAAAGTAAATGTAGTTGAAATTAAAGTAACAGCCGAAGACGGTAGTGTAAGAATTTATTCATTAAATGTAACACGTAGTACTGTAACAAGTGAAACAGATTTAAAAGGTATTGAAATAGATGGTGCTTCAATAAATCCTAAATTTGATTCAAATACTTTAGAATATACTACAAATGTTGATTCAAAAACAAATAAAATAGATATTAAAGCAACACCAAGTAACAGTGATAGCAAAGTAGAAATAATAGGAAACGAAAACTTAAAAGAAGGACACAATACAGTATTGATTAAAGTTACAGATAAAGAAGGTTTTGTTAAATATTATACAATTGATGTCGTAAAAGAAGCTTCTAAAACAGCAACTTCTAATTCAACATTGTTTGGATTAACTCCACTACAATTTGGATTTATGTTAGGATTATTAAGTTTAATATTACTATTAATAATTCTAATAATAGTTTTATCTCGTAAAAAGAAAGAACAAGAATCAAAAATCGCACCAGTTATAGAAGTTAAACCAGAATTTAACTTTGGCTCTAAAAATTCAGATGATGATGTAATCCATGGTGATTATAATCAAAATAGTGATATAGATAATAAGGATACAACCCCAAAATCTATACCGGAGCCAAAAATTAATGTGTATGACGCTGATTATGAGGATAATCTTCCATATGATCCATATGATGAAATAGTTACAAAAAGAGAAGTAATTGATGCCATACATGAAGCGATGAAAACAAAAGATCCTTCAAAATTAAAGATGTTATTGCAACAAGATGCTTTGAATCAAGCAAAAAAAGAACTAAAGCAAAAAGAAGAAATGAATCAAAATGATGAATTAAATTCAGAGGAAACTAAAGAACAAATCGATGATGAATGGAGGTAAGGAATATGAAAAATATATTAAATAAAAAAATCAATTTTCTTATTCTTTCCTTCTTTCTTTTTTTGTTTCCAGTACTAACTGCTAAAGCAGATGGAACTGCAACAACAGGAATAAGTGGAAATAGTAGTGTATATGTTGGAAAAACAATAGATGTAGTATTATACGTTAATAGCGTAAGTGGAGCAAATGGTGGTTTAGCTGCATTTGGTGGGAATATTAGTTATTCTACTGATAAGTTAGAACTAGTTAAAACAACTTCTTTAGCGCCTTTTACTGTTGAGTTAGCAGGTAACAAATTAGGTGGATTTGGAGCTAATACTATAAAAGGTAAACAAAATGTAATGAAATTTACATTTAAAGCAAAAGCAACTGGTAATGCTACAATATCTTATTCTGGAAGTAAACAACCTGATGCAGATGCTAAATATGTTAATATTTCATCTTCAAGAAAAACCATTAACATTACCAATCCACCTAGTACAAATAATAATTTAAGTAGTTTATCTGTAAGTAATGGAAGTATTAATTTTAATAAAAATACAACAAATTATAATATATCTGTAGATACAAATGTTACAAGTATAAAAATATCTGCTACTGCCGAAGATAAAGGTGCTAGTGTTTCTGGTACTGGTACAAAGAATTTAGGTTATGGTAATAATAAATTTAGTATAATTGTAACAGCTCCATCTGGAGATAAAAAAACATATATAATTATGGTAAATAGAAAAGATAACCGTAGTAGCAATAATAAATTATCAAGCTTAAGTGTTGATGGCGTTGAATTAAGTCCTAAATTTAATTCAAATACAAAAAATTATACTGTATATGTTCCTTTTAGCATGTTTGAATTTTCTAGATTTCCTTTTATTATAACAGAATCTCTTGCAGTTCCAACTACACTACTTACCGCACTAGATGTATCTAATAAAGTTTGTACCTTTGCAGTTGTATCTGTAACAGAAATTATATGTCCGACTAATCCTGCATCGGCAATTACTGGCATTCCAACATCTACACCATCATTTTTACCAATGTTTATTACTATTATGTTGCTGTAGTTGCTTGTATTTTTAT
>OJKI01000872.1_pt1 | contig 10221 bp, 6 predicted proteins | sample 1596431 | NCBI WGS metagenome assembly OJKI01 (sample SAMEA4350165, study PRJEB24818) | metagenome | biome: human; feature: gut; material: faeces | place: Denmark | collected 2013-09 | reverse complement strand
CAGAAAATCGGAAAACTGATCCTTCCGATTGCGCGCATAATCATATCCGCATAATAAATCACAGCTGTGTTTCCGGTAGAGAGAAATGATGCGCCTCCGTCCGAAGCGTTCACCGCATTCAGAAGACCGCGGGAAATCAGGATTCGGTCGAAAAGTACAGCTGCAGTGTGGTCGATCAGCATACAGACCATCGCAATGATTTTCAAGGTACTGCCGGGAATTTTACCGGCGCTTTTTACGGGTTTCGCAGTAGTAGCTGCCATATAAAACATCCTTTCTGGAACGCAAACGAAAGGCAGACTGTGCAAGCCGTCTGCGGATCAGGTTCCTGTAACGACAAACAGCAGAAAATCCTGCTGTTTTGCCAGAGTTGTAATACTATGATTATACGTTCTGAGGAGGTTAATGTCAAAGAAAAAACAGTTCTGAAATAACGCAGAGTATGGCAGAATCTGCCAGTCGGGTAAATGAAAATAGAAAGCGTCTCCGGGCTCATCCCAAAACGAACGGGGCAGCGTACCAATTCGTAAACCAGAATTGGTACGCTGCCCCGTATTTTAAAATACATCCAGGTCTTTTCCGTTCACGACATATCCGTCATACCCTGCATCCCGGATTTCATCCAGTATCGCAGTATCGCGCCATGCCATCTCGGCGGCAAGGTTTTTGTGGTTATCCTGTACATTCATATGGTAAATCCGGTGATACGTAACGAGCAGTTTCGGATTTGCCTTTTTTGCAACACCGGCAAGATCCGTGCTTAACGTATGCACTTCCCGGTGGTATTTCTGCCATTTTGGTTCGCGGCAGGAGATTCCGGCGGCGTATTCCACTTCGTGCAGCAGGATATCACAGCCTTTCGATTTTTCTGCCACGAGATCCAGCGGAGCGGTATCGCCGGTGATGACGATTGTGCGGTCCGGTGTGGTGAATTTATAGCCGTAGCATTCCAGTGTTCCGTGGCTGACCGGAAAAGCCTCCACCGTAACCAGGTCATCCCGGTAGACAATGCCGGATTCAATTTCTGTTACCTCAACGCGGTAGCCGGATTCGTTTGCTTTTTCGAAACCGTGAATTCGGAAATCAATGTCGGTTTCATAGGCCTGTAAGATATGATCGGTCATGTGCTGTAAGCCCTTTGGCCCGAAAACTTTCAATGGAACCGGGCGCTCCAGCACCCACGGAGTAAAAATCAGATCCGGGTATCCTGCGGTATGGTCTGTGTGAAGGTGCGTACAGAAGGCAACGGTCAGAAGATCCGGACGCAGGGCATCCACGCCGTTAAAATAGGCGGCTGAGGCCTGGCGGACAACGCCAGGGCCAAAATCTACCAGATAAGCACGGTCACCGACCACGACAGCGGAGGAAGGTCCGTTGGCATTCGGACACGCATTTGGTGTGCCGGTTCCGAGAAGAACAAGTTTTGTCTGCATTCTTTCTCTTTTCCTTTTCTTTTTTTGTTTCTATTTATGTTTATGATTTCCTGTTACGATTTCTGCTTTTGCCTTATTTCTCTTCTTTTGATTCATTGTTTTTGGTTTCCGGAAGATGCTTAATGGAAATTCCGGTAAATCCATAGAAAATACTGAAAACCGGGGTCAGGTAAAGCAGGAATAAGTACGGGAAAAATGCCGACCATGCAACACCAAGTGTGCCGGCCATGTATACGCCGTAGCCATGCCATGGAATCATAGGACCAGCCATAGTTCCGGAGTCTTCGAGGCAGCGGGAAAGAATTTCCGGTGCAACCTTGCGCTCTTGAAAGACAGGTGCCATCAGACGGCCGGTCAGAACGTGTGCCATCGGCTGGGAGCAGCTGATGAGGCTGGTCACGTAACCGACAATCATCGTTGCCAGGATCATACTTCCATCGCTGTTGATTCTCTTTACAATCGCCTGAAGAATGTGATCCAGTACACCGAGTTTTTCCAGCATGCCGCCCATGCCGACAGCAAAGCAGATAATGGCTACGTACTGGAGCATGCTTCCCATGCCGCCGCGGTTTAAGATGGATTGTAATACCGGTTCTTCGATTGTGGTTGTGTAACCGTTGTAAGCTGTGCGGATGATGCCCTGCAGAGTATCGTGCTGCACAAAATAGGAAACAAATCCGGCAGCGAAGCTGGAAAGACCAAGTGCAGAGATCGCATTTACTTTGCAGAGGAGCAATACAATAATCAGGATGGCAGGGATCATGGTAATCCATCCGAGCTGGAATTCACCGTTTAAAGCATCGATGTAAACGGTAATGCTTCCCTCGGTATAGCTTCCGCTGGTCTGCTGGAAACCGAGAATAGTAAAAAGAATTAAGGTAATCACATACGTTGGAAGGGTGGTCCAGAGCATCGAGCGGATATGATCGCCAAGTTTGGCATCTGCAACGGCCGGAGCAAGGTTTGTGGTATCGGAAAGAGGACTTAATTTGTCACCGAACATGGCACCGCAGATGACAGCACCGGCTACCATGCCAGGATGGATACCCATGGCGTTTCCGATCGCCATCATGGCAACACCTGCGCTTCCGACGGAACCATAGGAAGTACCGGTTACAATACTCAAAATGGAGCAGAACAGCAACGTCAGAGGCAGCAGCCAGGACGGGTTAATCATTTTTAAGCCCCAGGAAATGATGGTGGCAATGGTGCCACTCTGCAGCCAGGTGCCGATCATGACACCGATGGCCATCAGAAGGCAGAGCGTCGGGACGACCATACGGATGGCATCGTATGCGCCGGCAACAATGTTGGCGTAAGAAATACCGAAAATCTTACAAAACAGATAGATAAAAATCCAGCTTGCAAACAGGCCGATCATAGGACCGCCGGTTTTCAGGCGGATACAGACTGCGACGGATACGATGATCAGCAGCAGCAAAAGCAGTGACTGTGGCAGATTGAGTTTTTTTTCTTTTGTTCCACTCATAAAAAAATCCCCCATTCATAGGTAAAATGATTTGCCCATTCAACGCGTTAAAGTAGAAAAGACATGTAATATATTATAATGGTGAAATGCAGAAAAAGCAAGGGAAATTCTCTTGATTTTTTGTTCTATGGTTGCTATAATAAGCGTGAGTGTGGGGCGGAGGATAAACTTCGGCCCTTTTGCAGCTAACTATAAACGGAATCAACAAGATAAAGAGGTTAAATCAATGACAAGAATAGACATTATTTCAGGTTTCCTGGGCGCAGGAAAAACAACCCTGATCAAAAAACTCCTCGGAGACGCACTGAAAGGCCAGCAGGTTGTTCTGATCGAGAACGAATTCGGTGAAATCGGAATCGACGGAGGCTTCTTAAAAGATGCCGGTATCGAAATCCGTGAAATGAACTCCGGCTGCATCTGCTGCTCTCTTGTGGGAGACTTCGGCGCAGCATTAAAAGACGTTATCACCAAATATCACCCGGACCGCATCATCATCGAGCCGTCCGGCGTAGGTAAACTCTCCGACGTCATCAAGGCTGTAGACGGTGTAGAAAAAGAAGCAGGCGTAGCCCTGAATTCCGCAACAACCGTAGTCGACGTTATGAAATGCAAAATGTATCTCAGAAACTTCGGCGAATTCTTCGAGAATCAGGTAAAGAGCGCAGGAACCATCATCCTGAGCCGTACCGATAAAGCCGATACGGAAAAAGTAGAGGCAGCAGTAAAGATGCTCCGCGAGCTGAATCCGGAAGCACACATCATCACCACACCGGTTGAAGTTCTGGGCGGCAAGAAAGTACTCGATACGATGGAAGGTGCGATCATCAACCTTGCGCAGGTAGAAGAGGAAGAGCATCATCACCATCATCATGACCACGACGAGTGCTGTTGCGGCCATGACCACGATGAGGAGCATGAGCACCATCATCACGATCATGATGACGAGTGCTGCTGCGGTCACGATCACGAGGAGCACGAGCACCATCATCACGACCATGATGACGAATGCTGCTGCGGTCACGATCACGAGGAACACGAGCATCACCATCATGACCATGATGACGAATGCTGCTGCGGTCACGATCACGACCATGAGCATCATCATCACGATGATGCGTGTGGCTGCGGTCACGAGCATCACCATCATCACCACGCAGACGAAGTTTTCACAAGCTGGGGTCAGGAGACTGTGAAGACCTTTACCAAAGAGCAGATCGAAGGCATCTTAAAGAAACTTTCCGAGGATACCGCTTATGGTATGGTTCTTCGTGCCAAAGGTATGGTAGCAGGCGCCGATGGACAGTGGATCTATTTCGATATGGTTCCGGAAGAGTACGAAGTACGTGACGGAGCACCGGAATTCACCGGAAGAATCTGTGTCATCGGTTCCAAATTAGCAGAAGATAAGCTGGCAGAGCTGTTCGGACTGTAAAAATACAAAGTAGCTGCGAAAATTACGGTCCGCAGGGTACCTGTGAACTGTAGTGAAGCTGCCGCATCAGAAACAAAATCCGATGTGGCAGCTTTTTTCTTGATTTAGAGACAAAGCAAAAGGCACGCCCGGAATCTCAGCCGCAAAAGCAAGTGCAGAAAGATTCCGGGAGTACGTCAAAGACAACGGAGGTACAAAATGTACGAAGAAGACGAAGTAGAAATTCCGATTTATCTCATAACAGGATTTCTGGAGAGTGGAAAAACCTCTTTTATCAATTTTACCGTAGCACAGGACTATTTCCAGATCGACGGACCAACCCTTCTGATCACAACCGAAGAAGGTGAAGTAGAGTACGACGAAAAAGAACTGCTCAAACACAACACCGTCCTGGAAATCGTAGAAGGACCAGAGCAGTTTACCCTGGATTACCTGAAAAAACTGAACCGCAAATACCGCCCGGAGCGAATCATTCTCGAATACAACCCGCTCTGGAGCGTAAAAAAACTCGAAGAAATGGAACTGCCGCGCGGTTGGGGCATCGTACAGGAGATCGTGACCGTCGACGCAAGCTGCTTCCAGATCTATATGCAGAACATGAAATCCGTCTTCATGGAGATGGCAAAAAATGCCGATATGGTCATGTTCAACCGCTGCCGTCCGGAAGATCCGCTTCCATCCTTCCGCCGCAGCATCAAAGTAGTCAACCAGGCGTGCGACGTTCTGTTTGAGAATGAAGAAGGCGAAATTGACAACATTTTTGAGGATCAGATGCCGTTTGATACCGATGCCGATGTGATCGAAATCGACGATGCCGATTACGGAATCTGGTATGTCGATATGGGCGACAACCCGGAGCGTTACGAGGGCAAGACTGTTCATTTCCGCGGTATGGTATTAAAGAGCAAGGATGTCGGAGCCGATTTCTTTGTTCCGGGTCGTATGGCAATGACCTGCTGTGCAGATGATACTTCTTTTATCGGCTATGTCTGCAAATGCGCAAGCGCCAAATCTCTCGTAATGGGTTCCTGGGTTGACGTGACTGCAACGGTAAAATGGGGCTATATGAAGGTTTACGATGGCGAAGGCCCGGTTCTGTATGCAAAAGAAATCAAACCGGCCAAGAAACCGGAGAGCGAACTGGTATACTTTAACTAAACATTGCCGAAGCATTTCAGCGAATAAAAGAGCAGGAAAAAGGCTGCTCTTTTGTTCGTGTTCTTTCTTTATGACAGATGGAAAAACAATATATCATTTTTCGGTGCGGCGAAGCAGCTATTCGGTTATGCGCAAGTAGCGAAGTGGATGGAGAATATCCGTTTTGACCGTGACGTGAACAAAAACTGCGCCGGAAAATGGTCTGATGACAGGAGAATTTATGTATATTATAGTAGGTCTGGGAAATCCAACGCGCCAGTACGAAGGGACGAAGCACAATGTCGGATTTGATACCATCGATTATCTGATCGATGAATATCAGATCCCTTCCTCCGGTACAGGCCACAAGGCTCTGTTCGGAAAAGGCATGATCGCAGGTCAGAAGGTTATCGTTGCAAAGCCGATGACGTATATGAATCTGAGCGGTGAGTCTGTGCGGGAGCTGGTGAACTATTACAAAGTGGATCCGGAGAGCGAGCTGATCGTGGTTTACGATGATATCAGCCTGGCGCCGGGACAGATCCGTATCCGCAAAAAAGGAAGCGCGGGCGGCCACAATGGCATCAAAAACATCATCGCCAATCTTGGCACCGACCATTTTATGCGTGTGAAGGTCGGCGTCGGTGAGAAACCGAAAAACTGGGATCTGGCGGACTACGTGTTAAGTCCGTTTACGAAAGACGAACGTCCCCTTGTAAATCTGGCGATCGAGCATGCGGCAAAAGCAATCGAGCAGATGCTGAACGGGGATGTGGACGCAGCTATGAATGAGTATAACCGCAAATCTGCAAACCCGGCAGAGTAAGGAAAATGAAAGCGTTATTAGAACCGATCAAAGAAATTGCCCGTTTTGACGAGCTGTTCCGTGATCTGAAAAAAGGAACCGCAGGTGTGACGGTGATCTCGGGCTGTCTGGAAAGCCAGAAAGCCCACATGATTGCAGGTCTCTCCGAGGATGCCCCGGTGCGGCTTCTGATCGCGGAAAATGAATTAAAAGCAAAAGAATTATATGAGGATTACCGGCTGTACGATGCGGAGACGCTGTATTATCCGGCGAAGGACCTGATTTTCTATCAGGCAGACATTCACGGAAATCTGCTGATCCGGCAGCGGCTTCAGGTGATCCAGGCACTTCTTGAGCGGAAGGAAGTTACCATCATCACCAGTGTAGGGGGATGTATGGACTTTCTTCTGCCTCTTGGCGTGTTCGAAAAACATTGCATCCATCTGCGCAATGACAGCGAACTCGATCTGGATAAAATAAGAAAAGAGCTGGTGCGGCTCGGCTATGAGAGTACCTTTCAGGTGGAGTCGACCGGCCAGTTTTCCGTCCGCGGCGGCATTCTCGATATTTATCCGCTGACGGAACAGAACCCGATCCGGATTGAGCTCTGGGGCGATGAGATAGATTCCATCCGAAGCTTCGATGCGGAGAGCCAGCGGTCGATTGAAAACCTCGAGGAAATCACAATCTATCCGGCATCGGAGCTGATTTTAACAGAGAATACGATTGCGCGCGGTGTGAAAGCGATTAAAAAAGAGGCAAAAGCGCAAAGCACAAAGTTCCGCGACAAGATGATGACGGAGGAAGCGGCGCGTATCCGCCATGCGGCAGAGGAAATCTGCGATCAGATCGGCGAGGGCGAAATTCTGCAGGGAGCGGAGCAGTATCTTCATTATTTTTATCCGGAGACCGTCTCGTTTCTTGAGTATCTGCCGGAGAACAGCCGCATTTTCCTCGATGAGCCGAACCGCATCATCGAGTGTGCCGATGCGCTGGAAGCAGAATTTCAGGAGAGCGTGAGCCACCGTCTCGAAAAGGGATACCTCCTGCCGGGACAGGCGAAGCTGATGTGCAGTACGGCGGAGCTTGTGGCAAAACTGAACCGCCGCGGCTGTGTTGCCGTATCGCTGATGGAGCCGCAGAAGGGCGAGTGGAATATCCGTGACGAATTCAGTGTGACGGTGAAATCGGTCAATTCGTATAACAATCAGTTCCCGCTTCTGGTAAAAGATCTGAAATCCTGGAAAAAAGCGGGTTACCGTATTGTACTGGCGAGTCCGTCGCGGACGAGGGCGCAGCACCTGGCAGGGGACCTGCAGAATGAGGAGATTCTGGCGTTCTCCAGCGAGAATGAGGAGCGTGTTCTGAAACCGGGCGAGGTCATGCTGATCCACGGCGCGGCCCGCAGAGGCTTTGAATATCCGATGCAGAAATTTGTGCTGATTACAGAGACGGATATTTTTGGAAAAGAGAAGAAGAAAAACCGGAAGAAATCGGAGTATTCCGGTCAGAAAATCCAAAATTTTGCGGATCTTTCGATCGGTGACTATGTCGTGCACGAGAGCCACGGTCTTGGTATTTACCGCGGTATCGAAAAAATTGAGATGGACCGCGTAACGCGTGATTACATGAAAATCGAGTATGCGGGCGGATCGAACCTCTATGTGCTGGCCACCCAGCTTGATACGCTGCAGAAGTATGCGTCCGGCGAAGCTGCAAAGGTGCCGAAGCTGAATAAAATCGGCGGTCAGGAATGGAATAAGACGAAAACACGGGTTCGCCATGCGGTAAAAAATATTGCACAGGATCTCGTGAAGCTGTATGCCGAGCGGCAGGCGTCATCCGGCTATCAGTTCGGAAAGGATACGATCTGGCAGAAGGAATTTGAGGAACTGTTTCCGTTTGAGGAGACGGACGATCAGCTTGCGGCGATCGAGGCGACAAAGGCGGACATGGAGAGCAAAAAGATCATGGACCGCCTGATCTGCGGCGATGTCGGATACGGCAAAACCGAGGTTGCAATCCGTGCAGCGTTCAAGGCAGTACAGGAGAGCAAACAGGTCGTCTACCTCGTTCCGACCACTATTCTGGCACAGCAGCATTACAATACGTTCGTTGAGCGCATGAAGGACTTTCCGGTGCGCGTTGATCTTCTGTGCCGGTTCCGCACGCCGGCAGAGCAGAAAAAAACGCTGGAGGATCTGAAAAAAGGACTCGTGGATATTGTCATCGGAACACACCGCGTTCTGTCGAAGGACGTAAAGTTCAAAGATCTTGGCCTTCTGATTGTCGATGAGGAGCAGCGGTTCGGCGTGACGCATAAAGAAAAAATCAAACAGCTGCAAAAAAATGTGGATGTTCTGACACTGACGGCGACGCCGATTCCACGTACCATGCACATGAGCCTGATCGGCATCCGGGATATGAGTGTGCTCGAGGAAGCACCGCAGGATCGCCAGCCGATCCAGACCTTTGTCTGTGAATACAATGAAGAAATGGTCCGCGAGGCGATTAACCGTGAACTTGCGCGGGGCGGGCAGGTTTACTATGTCTATAACCGCGTCCAGTCGATTGCGGATATGGCGAACACGATCCAGAAGCTCGTGCCGGATGCAAATGTAGGCTTTGCGCACGGACAGATGAAAGAGCGTGAGCTGGAAAAGATCATGTACGGCTTTATCAACGGAGAGATCGATGTGCTCGTGTCAACAACGATCATTGAGACAGGACTCGATATTTCGAATGTCAATACCATGATTATCCATGATTCCGACCAGATGGGACTGTCACAGCTCTATCAGCTCCGCGGCCGCGTCGGACGGTCGAACCGGACTTCCTACGCATTTCTGATGTACCGCAGAAACAAGATGTTGAAGGAAGTGGCGGAGAAGCGTCTCCATGCGATCCGTGAATTTACGGAGATGGGAAGCGGCTTTAAAATTGCAATGCGTGATCTTGAGATCCGAGGCGCCGGAAATCTGCTGGGCGCAGAGCAGTCGGGCCATATGGAATCGGTTGGATACGATCTCTATTGTAAAATGCTCGCAGAGGCTGTCCAGGAGGCGAAGGGCATCGCACCGGCAGAAGCGTTCGAGACAACGATTGATCTGAATGTCAGTGCCTATATTCCGGACAGCTACATCAGCAACGAGTCTCTGAAGCTTGACACCTATAAGCGAATTGCGGCGATTGAAAATAAGGAAGAGTATGAGGACATGACGGAGGAGCTGACCGACCGCTTCGGGGAACCGCCGAAAAATGTACAGAATCTTCTGGCTGTTGCAGAACTGAAAGCGCTGGCGCACTGTGCGTATGTGACGGAGCTGAAACAGATGGGCGATTCGGTACGAGTCACCTTACAGCAGCATGCAAAAATCGATGTGGCGCGGATTCCGGAGCTGCTGCAGAAATACCGAGACGAACTGAAATTCCAGATGGAGTCGCTGGCGTTTGTCTACACGCCGCGGCGGAGAAATTCAAAGGAAAAGATCGATCTGCTGGAGAAGAGCCATGCACTGGTGGAAGATCTGCTGCAGATCACACAGGAGTGAAATACTCGCATAACCACAAAATCGTGTGAAAAAGGCGTGAACAGGGAAGAAAAAAGTTGCCCTGTATCAACAAAAAGGGTATAATAGGAAAAGCGTTTATAAAAATCGATGCAGGACCGGAAATTCGAACGTGTAAAAAGAAAAACTCTTTTTGAGCATACATTTCGCCCTGCATGAGGAGGAAGTAATGAAAAATTTAAAAGCAAAAGCAGTCTGCGTTATGCTGAGTGCTTCGATGGCAGCGATGGGACTGACTGGCTGCGGTTCCGACAATGTGGACGGAACAAAAACGGCAATTACTGTAAATGACGAGTCGATTACACTCGGACAGGCAAATTTCATGCTGAGATATCAGCAGGCAACCATGTACAATT
>OJKI01000867.1_pt1 | contig 10240 bp, 11 predicted proteins | sample 1596431 | NCBI WGS metagenome assembly OJKI01 (sample SAMEA4350165, study PRJEB24818) | metagenome | biome: human; feature: gut; material: faeces | place: Denmark | collected 2013-09 | reverse complement strand
TGTTTATATACCGTAGTTTTTCCATGTTGATAATATAGTGATTCTAGTTTGCACACTTGTTTATAATTTTTTATATTCTTCAAGTTGGTGCACAATTCTCTTTCTATTATATTTATCATTTAACTCATTCCTTTTTGTTCTAATATTATTGTAACACTTATATAACATTCTTTCAATATGAAAATATTGTAATTTAGTAACTTGTGTGCATATTGTATATTTCTGCTTTTATCTCTGAAATGCCTTTTTCAATGTATTGATTCAATCGTGTATTTTGAATTTTTAGTTTTTTATATACTGTGAGTATATTTGCGTATACTTCTTCTTTTTTTTTAACTTCTTTTTTGGGTAACATTTTTTCCAGAGTTGTCATTAACGTTACACTAAAAATATTTATAATTAGATTTTTATAATCTTTTGAATAGCTTTGTAAAATTTCTTCGACATTTGGAATTGCTTTGCAAAATTCATTTTCGTAATACAAAGACTCTAGATATTTCTCAATAAATTCTATTCCTTCAAGTTTTCCTATTAAGTTATTATACAATGGATAGTCTGCTGTTATTTTCATATCTCTCGCATTGTAATCAGGATCATATATTCTAAAAAATCCTTTTATTCCTTTGATTATTGTATCATTATATCTTCTATAATTAAATTTCTCATATCATCACCTATTTGTTATAATAGCACAAAAGCAGAGATTTATCAATTATCTCTGCTTTGCTAATCTTATGACCCTGTTGATTTATATTTTTTTAGTCCTATTTTCCAGACTACATAACAAGGAATTGTAAAGAGCATTGAAGCTATTGGCGCTAGCATGTAAAGTTTGTTGTCCGTTCGTCCTATTACATACAATAGTGGATAATAATTTACTAGTGCTAATGGTATTATAAATGTGAAGAATTTTTTAACCCATTCTTTGTATATGTCTAGTGGATATTGAGCCAGGTCTCTTCCTCCATCTGTAAATATGTTCATTATTTCCAAGCTTTGCGTTGTAAAGAATGTAATTCCCGCTTTTAAAATGAACAAGTCCGAATATAATATAAATGTACCAATTATCATTAGTATTAGTGTTATCAAGATGTCTGGCCTTACCAACTCTGGCTTACTAATTAGTAAATATACAAATAATATTATTGCCATGATTGACCTTCCCACTCTTTCAAATGATATGTTTGATCCAAGTACTTGTAATATAATATTTCTTGGTCGTACTAATATTCTATCAAACTCTCCATTTCCGGAGTATTTTGTCGAATCTATCAAATGCTCTAAAAAAACATTCTGACAACGAATATCCCAGAAATGATACGATAAAGCATATCATTACGTCATTAATCGTGTATCCTGCTATATCTCCAAACTTGTTAAACAAGAATGTTATTGATACAAATGCAAATACTGTTGTTCCTGTTTTTGCCAACAATGATATTATAAATGTTTTTTTGTACGCAAGTGCTATTTTTAATTGCATCGCTAAATATTTTAAATATAATTTCATCTCTCTACCCTCCTTGTACTACTACTTTTGCTATTTGTTTGTTTATAATTCTTTTGCCAATGTATGTAAGTAATATAATCCAACATACTTGTAATATCAGTATTTTTATTATCTCTCCTGCCGAGCTAATATATCCGTTGTATATGTTGAATGCTACATTTTGCATGTAGTAGAATGGTGTGAATTTTAAGATGTTTATTATAAATTCTGGCATAAATGGTATTGGAATAAGTCCTCCTGACGCAAAGTCCATCACTAATCCAAACATAGTTTTTATTCCATTTGATGTTACCGTTTTTAGTATTACTCCATACATTATCATTATAAAAGATATCATTACTAGTACGGATAAAATCATTGCTATTATGCTTAAAACTAAGGATAACGCACTCTTTGGTGCCATTATTTGATATTGTCCTAAAAACGGCATCATAGCAACTATTAATATTGGTAGGGCTCTTAGAGATACCATTGCTGTTTTCTTTGCTAAGCTCTTGGCGTGCCATATTGAATATAAACTAATTGGTTTCACTAGCTCTGTTGCAATATCTCCAAGTCTGCATTGTTCCTCTATTTCCTTGTCTATATTCCATATGTTAAAGAACGCAAAGAATGCTTGTTGCAACCATATATATGTTGTCATTTGTCTTACCGAAAAGTCGCTGGCGCTTCCATCTTTTAGAAATGCTGTATATAGCATTATGTACATTCCTGCCCATACAAACTGTGTGCACGAGCCCGCTATCGCTGCTACTTTGTATTGGATCTCATTCAAAAATTTTATTTTGAAGTATGATACATATATCCTTATCATTCGTGTTAGCTTTTTTATTCTTTCCATTACTCAAATATCTCCTTTCCTAAATTCGATATTCTCTGTAAAGATTTGCAACAACGTCGTCTATTGGAGTATTGCTTACATCTAAGTCTTGCACTTCGACTATATTTGATAAGAATACGATTGCATCTGCCAGTTTCATTTGGTGTTCATCAACTTCGATTTTGGCTTCGTTTTGGTTCTTTTCTAATAACCTCATTCCAAGAGGTAGTTCTGTTATTTTTCCTTTGTATTTGATGTTTAGCTCTTTTTTGCTATATCTTTTCATTAAGCTGTTTAGGCTTCCATCTAGTAGTAATTGTCCTTTTCCTATTAATATTATTCTTTTAGTTAGTGCTTCTATGTCTCCTGTGTCATGTGTTGTAAGAATTATTGTTGTGTTTTTCTCTTTGTTTATCTTTTTTATAAATTCTCTGACTGCGATTTTTGATGTGCTATCAAGTCCTATTGTTGGCTCATCTAAGAATACTATTTTTGGGTCGTGCAAAAATGCTGCTGCAATTTCGCATCTCATTCTTTGTCCCAGGCTTAGCTGTCTTGTTGGTCTTTTCATTATTTCTTTGATGTTCAACATTTCTGTTAGCATGTCTCTTTGCTGTATGTATTTTTCATCTGGTATATTATATATCTCTCTTAGTAATTCAAAAGAGTCTTCTACCGGTACGTCCCACCATAGTGCTGACCTGTTTCCAAATACTACACCTATGTCTTTTACATAGTCTTGTCTCTGCTTGTATGGAATTAAGCCATTTATTCTACATTCTCCTGATTCTGGTGTTAATATTCCACACATTATTTTTATTGTGGTTGATTTTCCTGCTCCGTTTGGCCCTATGTAGCCGACCATTTCTCCTTCGTTTATTTTAAAAGATATATCGTTTAGTGCTTTTACTTCTTTATATTCTCTTTTAAAATAACTCTTAAATGCATTTCCTAATCCTGCGTTTCTTTGTGCTACTTTGTACGTTTTAGTGATGTGTTCTAATTCAATCATAAAATTGCCCCTTTCTTTCTACTTTTAATTGTTAGAAACTAATTTTTTAATTAAATTATTAGTACTTTTTTAGCTTTGCCCTCCTTTTACAAAATTTCGCAACGGAAAAAATACCAAATATAAAGATATATACCCCTTATCTTTACATTTGGCATTATATGATTTTTCTTTCCCTTCGTTGTAGTCCTTTACTTGTTTTTATAGTATTTCTTGACTTGCTTAAATCATATAATCCTATAAAATAGAGTTTGACTTCTGTGTTCGGAATGGGAACAGGTTCTCTCTATAATCGATGTCGTTTATTTTACTACGATTTTATAACTTTGTCAAGAAAATTTTAATAATTTAGATGATTTTACGCATTTATACTGTACCACGCTCTTCTATCAACCTTAATGGTTCCGATAAATCAGATTCTTGCCAAATTGGCATTACTTTTGTATAGTATTCATTTTCAGCAATTTTTACTTTTAATATTTTGTATCCTAATCCTATATATTCTTCATAACCTGATATTACCGAGTCTGATATATACACATGTACAACTCGAATAAATATTGGCTCTTCATTGTTGTCTACTTTATTTTTGTCTACTATAAAAAATGTTACGCCTAAAATTATTATTGCTAATAATATTATTAGAATTGCCATTATTATTTTTTTACCCATTTTTTAACCCCTTTCTGTTTCACTAATCTTATCATATTAATATAAATTTTTCCATATATCCTAGCAAAAAACATTGCTACATTTTGATAATCACATTTTTGTATTTATTAATCTAAAAAGAAGACTCTTGATGTAAGAGTCTTCCTTTGGTTTATTTGCTATAAGTTATTTCTATGTTTCCTGATTTTAAGTTTGTTATATAAACTTTATTTCCTTCTATATAAGGAATATTGTTGCTGTTATTATATTGTTTTCTAGCAGCTTCAAATGTTGCAAATTCTTTATTAATATTAACCGTTTTTCCAGATTTATCTGTTCCTGTTATTTTTATTTTAAATTTGCCAGATTCGTTTATTCCATCTAATGTTATTACTCTATCTCGCGAATCTACTGGTTCTAAGTTCTTATAGCTATAAGTATTGTCTTTAATGATTTTTGTGAATGCATTTTTCATTCCTTCTTGTGTCATATTATTTGTAAATGCTTCATCAGTATAATTATAATTTTTGCCTTTTACTTTATTATACAAGTCTTTTCTCTGATTGTTGTAGTAGTTTGGTGCATGGTCTCCATGAATCTCATCATTTATATCATTATCATTCTTATTTAGATTTTCTATATTGGCTTTAGTTGGATTTAATAATGCTTTAGCCATTGCACCTTTCATATTTATTCCTATTGTATAGAATTTACATGGATTGCTATATTTATTATCAGCATATTTGTATTTTTTTGTAATTGAATCTTTTGCTTTTACTATTGCATCCATTGTATATTTGTAATAATCTGATGTAACATATCTTAATATTCCCCATCCATAAATTTGGGTTGGTTGTTTAGCTCCGTTACCGTCAATATAGTGAGTTGGATCGCCATCTGTTACTAAAATCATAACTGGTACACTATTAATGCCATCTACTGTTTGTGGGTCCTTTAATAATTTTGCTCCTTCAGTTATTCCTCCTTGAGTAAATGTTCCAACATATTTATTCTCTTCACCGCCATTAGCATTATTATATATAGTTCCTGAACCATTTTTATTTTTTATATTTAGTACAATCTTTCCTCTATTATTGTTTGTATCATGCACATATTTTAAATATTTATTTGATTCTTTGGCTTCATAGTGTCCTAATGGTAATAGGTCTTGTGTATAACTATTAAATAACTCAATAGCTACTCTATTGTTCTCATTCTTCATTAATTCGGTAATTGCTGAGTTTACCGCATTAACCATCTCTATTGCTTTATTATCATCAAGATTTTTCTTTGACGTTGTACCTTTATCAAGCATACTTGAAGATATATCTAATACAAATACTACATCTACTGGTGCTGATTTTTCAGTTGCATTTGAAGTTATTATTGTTCCTGTTATATCTTGATGGTATGTGTTTTTTACATTTATTGTTGCTACATTTTCTTCATTGAATATAGCCTTTCCATCATTTGGAGTATATGTTGTTTGGTAGTCATTTATTGGTTCTTCTTTTATTGAATACTTATAAATGTTTCCATTTGCATCATATTTTTCTAGATTTTCAAATGAATATTTCCAATTTCCGTTTCCTAATGTTGCAACTCTGTCACTTAAAGGAGTACCATTTCTTAATAATTGAATTTTTACTGTTGGTAAATCCCATCCTTCTGGTGTTCCTTCCCAAGTTTTTTCTCCTTTTACAGTTACATATTATTGTTTAATTGTGTTTGTAATATTAACAACTGCTTTGTCCTTGTTAAATATTGCTTTTACTCCGTCTTCTGGTATATTTGATGTGTAATTATCTTCTTCAAATACTTCTTTAACTGTGTACTCATTTAAGAGTAATTTACCATTCTCATCAAGCACATATGCAGAATCAGCTTTTGTCCAATCTTCTGTCTTATATTTTGGTAAATTTGTGAATTCGTATTTATTGTCTACAAGTGTTTTGGTGTCATACAATTCTCCATTTATATATAATTGTATTGTTACTTCAGGACGTTTAGAAGCATCTGGATCTATCCAAGTCTTTAAACCACTTATACTTACATAATACTCTTGGTTTCTTGTATTTGTAATGTTTACAGTTACAGTTGCTGAATCATTTACAAATTCTACGTTAATTCCATTCTCTGGTACATCTGAAGTATATTTTTCCACATTTCTTTTATAATATATGAATATTCATTTCCTTGGCTATCATATTTTAATAAATTTGTAAATGTTGTTGATTTTTCATTGTTCTTTATTTGTTGTGTCGTTAAAGGATTATCTAAATCATCATTTCTATATAACTCTATTGCAATAGTGTCATGTGATGTTATGCCTTCTGGATCTATCCACTTTTTATTAACTGTTATTTCTCTCTTGAAGTTCTCATATTTTAAAGTGTTTGTTAATTTTAATTCTGCATTATCTCCTTCTTGCACTATTGAAACTTCAGCTTTATAATCATCACTTAAATCAATTTCTTTTATAGTGTACTTTATTGGTTGTTTTGTATTTATGTCAAATTTGTCTAGATCTTCGAATGTATATTCCCAGCTGTTTGAATCATCTAAATCTGCTGTTAGTATAGCATCATTTAAGTTATTTTCTGAATATAATCCTACTTTAACTTTGTTTGGTCTTTTTCCTTCTCTATTGCGATTATCCTCAAAATGTTTAGTTATTTTTACAGATTTATATTCTTTTTCTACTGGATTTTCTGTTTCATTAATTGGTTCCCAGTCTTGTGTTGCTGTTAAGTTTCTTATTACTTTTGTTAATTTGTTTCCTTCTTTTTTTGCATCTTTATCATTTTTATTAAAAGGATTTATAGATACTGTAAATGTTATGCTTCTGCTTTCTCCAGGTTCTAAAGCTACAGTTATTCCATTTCTTAAATCATCCTCGGTGTAGTCTTTTAAGTCTCCTTCTAATTTAACATTTCCTACTAGTGTTGTTCCTTCTGGTACTGTATCTGCAACAACTACACTTCCGACTGTTTTTCCAATATTTGTAGATGTTAGTGTGTATGTTATTTCATCTAATTCATGTAATACAGTGTCTTTTGTAGGATTATTGTATTTAACTGTTTCTATATTTATTACGTCTGTTGGTACATCGTTGGTTGGAATATCGTTAACTTCTGCTTGATTGTGGACAAATTCAACTATTTCCTTTTCTCCATTATCTCTGTCTATGTATTTGTTTACTTTTACGTCAAAGCTTACTGTTTTTGTTGTATTCTTTTCAACAAATATATTTTTCCAAGTTATAACTCCGTTTTCTTCTGAACCATTATCTGTAATAGTTCCTGGTAGTAAAGTTGTACCTTCTGGAATTTCATCTGTTATTTTTTCTACATTTACATCTTTATCAGAGTCATTTATTACTTTTACTTGGTATCTAATTATTTCTCCAGGTTTTACTGCTCTGTTGTCTTCTAATATCTCTTCTTTTTCTATTTTTGTAACGATTTTAGCATCTTTTAATGTTCTTATAACTGGTGTCTCTGTTATATTTGTAGGCTCTCCGTCTACTTTTGCTTGGTTTTCAATTAGAGTAATTTCATCTTCAACAACCTCTACTTTAAATGATAATGTTATCATTTCTTTAGCTTTTATTTTTATTTTCCAAGTAATTTTGTTGTTTTCGAATTTTCCATCTTGAGTAATTGAATTATCTACTAATTTTGTGCCCTCTGGAATTGCATCTTCTGTACGAAGAGTTAGAGTGTCTTTTTCTCCGTTATTTGTAATATTTATAGTATATGTAATCATTTCTCCTTTTTGCACAGCAGGACTTACTTGTAAATCTTTTGTAGATTTACCATGTACATATGCAATTTTTTCTATATCTAAATTTGGCAATTCAGCTGTAGCTGTTCTTGCATTTAAACTAATTGGTGTCCATGTTATATCTTCTGTCTTCCAAGGATTTTCTGTAATTACTGTTGTTGTTTGAGTATATTCTCTATTTGTTGTACCTGTGTTTCCTGTAGTTGTTCCAGTTGTTGTACCTTGGTTAGTTGTTCCTGAATTTGTTGTTGTGTTTCCATTTTGAGCAGGTGTTGTTGAATTTTGATTCTCATCTATTGTTGGTATCTGCTCTGGATTGTCTGTGTTTGGTGTATTTGGATTTTCTACACCACCATTATTATTTGAGTCATTTCCATTGTTAGCAGGTTCTGTTACTTCTGTGTTTTCCATAGCAGCTGCTGCATTATTATTACCTTTAATAAAAGCAACTGTACCTGTAATTGCTGCTATTAATAGAACTACTGCTATTGCTATAATTATAATGGTTTTCTTACTCTTATAATTAATTTTTGCTTTCAATTTTTTTACCCCCCCATTTTTTAAATTATATAATTTGTCTTGCTTTAGTTATCAATCTATTTTTGTGTCCGTTTGTACATGTGATTAGTGTTATCTCTCTTGTTGTTGGATCTACACTGTTTGCACATGTTACATCACTTGGATCTATTGAATATATTTTAAATATTTTATATTCGATCGTTTCGTTTTTTAAATTGGTTAACTTAATTGTATCTCCAATTTTCAAATGGCTAGTTTTTCCAAACATTGTTCCATCTCTATTATTGTGACCTGCCACGCAATAGTTTCCTATCTCATTTGCTTGTGGTCCACTAAATTTTGTAACAGAGATTTTCATTGTTTCTTCATTGGTTTCATTTATTATTGGATATTTAATATTTATTTCCGGAATTTCTATTATTCCTTCTATTTTATATCCCTTATATTCTACATCTAGTATTTCATTTTCGTTGTTTAAAGATTGATTGCTTAGTTCTTCTTCCATAGTTGTTAATGTTTTTGATATTTCTTTTTCGTTCAGATAGTTCTTGCCATATCTAATGATTATCATTCCTATAACTACTATTAAAGCAATAACTAAAATTGTTATTATCAAATTACAAATTTTATTTTTCATAATTATTTGTTCTCATCTTTTTTGTTGGTTCTTTTAATCATTGCTACTACAACTAAAGCTAAAACTATAATTCCTAATGCGATAAATAGTATTGTTCCACTATCAAATGTAACTGGTAGTTTAACTATTTCTGAAATAGTTTTTGGCTCTTTTGCAACACCTTGATCTGGTACGTATTCACATACTAAAAATTTAGCATCTACAACTGTTGTATTTTCATCAACATTTTCTTTAAGATATATAATATATTTATCTCCTGTTCTTGCTTCTTCTGGTTGTAGGATTTCATTATTCTCCACTAATGTCCATCCTCTTGCACCTGGCATTAATTGTTGATATAAGTCGTAGAACTTTTTGCTTAAACTTAAATTCTCGTAAGTATCTAATGTTGTAGATTGAAGCTTTTCTGCTAAATCAAATAATTCTTTTGCTTCAGCATTTTCATCATTTACTGGTATTAATTCATAATAATATGTTGCTTCTTCTTTTGGTTGATCAATAACAGCTTTGCTGACAGTAACTGTGGTATCTACTCCGTCTACATTATCTTTTCTTACATATTTTTGTGTTGTGTCTATATGTATTCTTTTTGTAGTGTTATTAACTAGCTGAATTGCATCATCGTCAATAGCATCATTTAAGTTTAGCAAGTCTGCAGTTACAACAATTTTATCTGTGGAATCTTTGATCCAGATATATGCACTTCTTTTAGCGTTTTCTAAATAATTGTATAAATTTTCATCTACATAAGCTACATTTAGTGATTTTCCTGAAGATATGTCTGGTATAGCACTTTTGAATACTAGATTTTCAACATCTTCTTCTGGATTTGTAGAATATGCAAATTCAAATTCTTCTTCACATATATCTTCATAATAAATCAGAAATTTCTTATCTTCCTTTTTCAATATTACTTTTTCTTTAGTTGCAGCCATTACAGGCACTTGAAAAATTGTTGTTAGCATTAATATTAATATTGTTAATACTAAAAGTTTGGTTTGTTTTAGTTTTTTCATGGTTTCCCCTTTCTAAAATTTTTTTACTAGATGTCTGTTTTTCTTAATATTACATATTATTCCAATCTTTAAAAAATACTCCTAATTTTGAAAAATATGTTTCAGACAAAATACGGTTCTATGATATCACAAATTTCCTTAATTTTCAAGTTGAATTTACATAATTTTCTATTTTTATTGTAGGTTTGTCAAACATATGTCACACTTATTTGATATCACTAGCGTTGAAATACCTGATATGATAATTTTGAACTTTAACTATTTATATATCCTAAATATTTTTCTCTTGGAC
>OJKI01000855.1_pt1 | contig 10313 bp, 7 predicted proteins | sample 1596431 | NCBI WGS metagenome assembly OJKI01 (sample SAMEA4350165, study PRJEB24818) | metagenome | biome: human; feature: gut; material: faeces | place: Denmark | collected 2013-09 | reverse complement strand
AATAGACAGAAATCAAGAATTAATCACAATAAAGAAAAAAGATGGAACTATAATAAAAGAAATAAGCTACAGTAGTGTAACAATAAACATCAGCAAAACACCAGCCACAGAAAAATCAGGAGCAGTTTTATTAAAAGTAGATTCTGTAGAAGGATTGAATAGTCTGACAATCACAAACGAAGAAGAACTTAATGCTTTTGTAAATTCACTAAGTGAAGAAGAACAAAAAGCAATGATAAAAAGAACAGAACATGTATATATCAATAAAAGTGAAGGAACCAATCTTACAAGTTTTGAAGAAGTTCTGGTATGGTACAAAGATCAGGGAATCATTACTGAGGCAACAGAGGATGCATTTTGGACTATGGTAGGAAATTCGAAAGAAAAAATAGCAAGAAGGTTAGCAAACAATTTAGCTTATATTTGCTATGATGATACAGAAGAAAAATTAAATTTGTACACTGTAACAAACCCAGAAAATGAAACTTCAAACACATATATAGCCACAGCAAACGGCACATATACATTTAAAATACAAGATATAGTAACAGGAAAAACATATACTAAAAAAGTAGAAGTAGCAAATATAGATGAAAATGTTAAATATTATGTTGCAAACATAAAAGAATCAGATATTAATAATAATACAGCAAAAGTGATTACAAAATTAGCAACAAGACAAGCAATAAAGCTTGCTGCGCAGAGCTATATGTGGTGCGTTGCATTAAGAGATAAAGAAACAAATACACTTCAAACATTTACTACTGCATATATAATATACAATAATCAGAAAATAGACATAAGCTCAAAAATATCTGAGCAAAATGGTTATAGTTATATTAATGGTGGTGACATAGGAAATTATTTAAAAACTAATTTAGAAAATTTTGACGAAGATGAATTTTATGGCTCAATACAACAATTTATAATAGAAAAAGATGGAACAGAATTCAGAGGCTATGCAAAAGTATGTGAAGAATATAAATAAATAGAGTAAAAAAGGGTAGTAAATATTACAGAAAAGTAATACAAACTATCCTTTTTTATTCTTTACCAGTACAAAAATACATTACATCTAATAATAAGTATGCAAGAAAAGATTCTTTTCGATTCATAAAAATAAAAATCTCCAAAAACCAACAAAAAATCGCATACTGCTGTCGAACTTTGACGTACGATTTTACTCGACAAGTAGCCACTTTCAGGGTATAATTGTCTTGGGGAAAACAAATAAAAATCAAAAAAAGTTTTACCAATAGGTTGAAAAGTGGTTCGATATTTGGTAAAATAAGAAAGGAGACAGATGAGTAGAAATAATGAAGAAGGAGAATATCTTTCTCAACAAGAAATTGATGCGATAATAGATGAAATTATAGAAAACGAACCAATCCCAGCGGTAAAAGAACATTTAATAAAATATGAGAAAGAGTACAGAAGAAAAAGAGATCAACAAAAATTGGAGAAACACCAATTAAATGAAGAGAAAAAGATAACAGGCTAGCAGATGAATTGCTAGAAAAAATAAATAAAGAAAGAGAGGAAGAAAACATGGGAGATTTCGGGCAAGTGTTAGTAGATTATATTCATGAGAGTGTTGCAAAAGGAAAAAAGGAAGGAGAAAGATACGGCAAAAAGGAAAAACAAATGGAAGTAATTACAAGAATGTTAAAAGATAACTTAAAGATTGAACTAATAAAGAAGTATGCCAATGCAACTGATAAAGACATAGAAGAAGCAAGAATGGCAAAATAAAAAAACAGAGGAGTTTGAAAGGAAAAATACACTTTCAAACTCCTTTAGGATTAATAAATACGATAAAATAAATTTTTTAATTGAATATGTTATTCAATTAAAACTAACTATCTCTATATATAGCACAACTGTAAGGAAAAAGTCAATAGGTTAAAATAAAGAATTATAAAACTGTGGAATAGTAGAAAATGAGGAAATCTTAGAAAGCAAGTGCATTGCTCCTCTGAGATTTTTAATTGAATAACATATTTAATAAAAAAGTTAAATAGTGGTTGAAAGATAGAACAAAATGTTTTATAATAAAATCACAAAAAACGAGAACAATAAATATGGTCAAAAGAAACTAAAAAACAAAAAAACACAGGAGGAAAAATCATGTTAAAAAACAAAAAGGGTATAACCCTAATCGCATTAGTAGTAACAATAGTTGTACTTTTAATACTAGCAGGAGTAACAATAAGTTTATTACTAGATGAAAACGGAATCATTGCAAAATCAAAAGATGCAAGAACAGAAACAAGAGTGTCACAAATAGAAGATGAAGTAGGAATGTGGAAACAACACAACTTCATAAACAAAGAATCAAATCAAGCACAAGAAAGTGCAGACACAATGCTAGCAAGTTTAATCTCTAGAAAACTATTAACAGAGGATGAAATAGACAGAAATCAAGAATTAATCACAATAAAGAAAAAAGATGGAACTATAATAAAAGAAATAAGCTACAGTAGTGTAACAATAAACATCAGCAAAACACCAGCCACAGAAAAATCAGGAGCAGTTGTACTAACAGTAGATTCCGTAGATGGACTTACAAAAATAGATGTTAGCCAAGGAAATGAAGAACTTAATAATTTTGTAAATTCACTAAGTGAAGAACAGAAGAAAAAAATAATTAGAAATGTGTATATAAACCTCGCGAATAAACGAGATCCATCAGCAAATTGTACAACGTTCCAAGACGCATTAGATTGGGCAAAAAAACGAGGAGACATTTCAGAGGCGACCGAAGATGCTTTTTGGACAGTACTATTAAGCGAACAAGGATTAGACGAAAATCTGATAGGAGTACTTAAATCAGAATATTTTAACGAATCTACTAAAATGATAGAAAGCTACACTGTAACAAATCCGGCTAATGCGACTTCTAACGAATATATAGCCACAGAAAACGGCACATATACATTCAAAATACAAGATATAGTAACAGGAAAAACATATACTAAAAAAGTAGAAGTAACAAACATAGATGAAAATGCTAAATATTATGTAACAAACATAAAAGAATCAGATATTAATAATAATACAGCAAAAGTGATTACAAAATTAGCAACAATACAACCAATAAAAATTGCGGATATCAATCCATATCCATATTGGTGTGTAACATTAAAAGATAAAGAAACAAAAACTATCCAAACATTTACAGTGGCTTATATAATATATAACAATCAGAAAATAGATATTAGTTCGATTATAGGTAATTATAATAATTGTAGCTATATTGGTGGAGGCCACATATGCAATTATTTAAGAACTCAATTAAACGATTTCAATGCAGATGAATTTTATAGATCAACACAACAATTCATAATAGAAAAAGATGGAACAGAATATAGAGGATATGCAAGAGTAGACTGCTGGAAGGGAATGAATTAAGGACTAATAATTAAGGATTAAAACAAGCTAACAAAAACAATTTATTAGCTTGTTTTAAATTTTAATAGCTAACTATTGATTTTATATGTGATTTGATATAAAATAAGCACATAAGTTTAAGTACAATTTTAATATGGAGATAAGATAAAATGGAAAAAAGAATGAAAACATTTAAAGGTCACGAAATGGGGACTGTTAAAGATTATAAAGAATTATTAAATAGAGCAGTTGAAAAATATGGAGACAAAGTAGCTTTCAAATATAAAAAAGATTTAAAAGCAAAAAATCCAGAATATGTTGAACATACATTTAAAGATTATAAAAATGATGTAACAAAACTAGGAACAGCCTTATTGGATATGGGACTAGAGGGCAAAAAAGTTGCTTTAATAGGAAGAAATAGATATGAATGGTGTGTAACATATATGGCTGTTGCGTGTGGAAATATGATAATTGTTCCACTAGACAGATCACTGCCAAACAGTGAAATAAAATCATTAATCTCTAGAAGTGAAGCGGAAGCAGTTATATATGACGAAAAATATGAAGAAGCATTTGATGAGATAAAAAAAGAAAATAATACAAATCTAAAATACTATATTTGTATGGATAATCTAAACAAAAAAGATATTTTGTATTATCAAGATTTATTGAAAAAAGGAGAAGATAGTTTAGCAAACAACTACAATAAATTTGATAACATAGAAATAGATAATAATAAATTATCAGTATTACTATATACATCTGGAACAACATCAGTAGCGAAAGCAGTAATGCTATGTCAAAATAATGTTTGTTCAAATATAAATGCGATGCCACACTTTGTAATGATGTATGAAACAGATTCAATACTATCATTCTTGCCATTACACCATACATTTGAATGTACGATTTCATTTATATATGGATGTTTATATTGTGGAGCAACTTTAATATTCTGTGATGGACTAAAATACATATTAGACAACTTAAAAGAATATCACATTACAGTATTTGTTGGAGTACCACAAATGCTAGAACTAATGTATAAAAAATTAACAAAGGCAATAGAAAAACAAGGAAAACAAAGCTAATAAATGTAATGAGCAAACTATGTAATTTCTTGCTATTCTTCCATATAGACATTAGAAGGAAAGTGTTTAAACAAATATTAGATAATCTTGGAGGAAAGTTAAGATTAATCCTTTATGGTGGAGCACCAATGGATAAACCAGCAATAATAGGACTTTCAAACTTTGGTATATCTATAAATCAAGGATATGGATTAACAGAAACATCGCCAGTTATATCAGCAGAAACAGATCACTTCAAAAAGCCTGGAGCAACAGGACTTGTAATGTGCAATGAAGAAGCAAAAATATATAATCCAAATGATGAAGGAATAGGAGAAATTATAGTAAAAGGTCCAAATATAATGTTGGGATATTACAAAGATGAAGAAGCAACTAAAGAAGCTATAAAAGATGGATGGTTCTATACTGGAGATTTAGGATATATAGACAAAGAAGGATTTTTATACATAACAGGTAGAAAGAAAGACTTAATAGTATTAAAAAACGGAAAGAATGTATATCCATTAGAGTTAGAATTTTTAATTAGTAAATTACCTTTTGTAGAGGAATGTATGGTATTTGGTATGCCAAAAGATGGAGACGAAAAAGATCCAGTAGTATCTGCAAAAATAGTATATAATGAAGAAACAATGAAACAATTATATCCTGATAAAAAGGAAGAAGAATATAGAGATATTATCTGGGAACAAGTAAAAGAAATAAATCAAAACTTGTCAACATACAAACACATAAAAGAAATAATTGTAACAACAGAGCCTCTAATAAAAACCACTACACAAAAAGTAAAAAGAGCAGAAGAAATGAAGAAAATATTAGCAAAATAATGAACAAGGGATGGCAGGCTTAAAAGCACCATCCCTTATTGTAACAAACAAGGAGTAAATATGTTTGAAAATATTAAAGTTGTAAAAAGAGATGGAAAAAAAGTTGATTTTGACGGAAGTAAAATAGCTTTGGCAATAAAAAAAGGATTTGACAGTGTTGCACTTGACGAAGAAGAGCAAAAATATTCTGAAAAAGATATAAACAAAGTATATAATCTAGTAATAGAAGAAATAGGAAATCTTGGAGTTGAAAGAATAAAGATTGAGGAAATCCAAGATCTAATAGAGAAATACCTGCAGCAAGAAGGATATGAAGATGTATATACTTCATTTTCGGAGTATAGGGAAAGAAGAGCTCAGTCAAGAAAAATATTTCTTGAAGAAAAGAAACAACACAAGTTTTTAAAAGCATTAGAAGCATTAACATTAAAAAAAGAAAATAATGTTAGCCCTATGGAAATGATGATAGACTATGGAAGTACAATTTCAAAGGAATTTGCTAAGTCTTACATAGTAAAAAAGAAAGTTGCAGATGCTCAAGACTTAGGTGAAATACATATACACGATTTAAATTTTATGCCACTAGGAACAACTACATCATCACAAATAAATCTAGAGAAAATATATAATGGTGGATTTGAAACAAAAAATATACATATAAGAGAACCAAAAGATATAATGTCTTATACTGCACTTGCAGTTCTAGTAATAACATTAAATCAAAAAGAACAACACGGATGTCAATCAATTCCGGCGTTTGATTATTATATGGCACCAGGCGTTCTAAAGACCTTTAAAAAACAATTTAAACAAACTATAGATGATATATTAATATATACAGACTTTGATAAATTTGCAGCAACAAATGGAATTGACAGAGAAATAGAAAAACTTGAAAGCATAGATTTTGATATTTCAATTTTTGATAAATATAGCAGAGAATCAGAACAGCTAAAAAGAGCATTTAGAATATCTTACGATATAGCAATGAAGAAAACAAAGAAAATAGTTTCACAAGCTATGGAAGCCTTTATACATGATACAAACGTTATAGACACAAATGGAAATGAAAGAATATATCCAACAATAAATTTGGGAACAGATACCTCAGCAGAAGGAAGAATGGTAATAACTAAAATATTAGATGCCATAGACTTTGGAATAGAAAATGAAAAAGAAAGACTATCTCCACTTGTAATATTTAAAATAAAAGAAGGAATAAATTATAACGAAGAAGATAAAAATTATGATTTATATAAGAGAGCTATAGATATAGCAAGTAGAAGAAATTATCCAGCATTTTCTTTCTTAGATGCAACATATAATAAAAAATACTATGTAGAAAATAATCCGGACAGCGAAGTTGCATACAATGCTTCTAATATGAGAGAGATGGAAAATATTATAGATAGAGAAGGAAAACAAATAGCTTCACAAAGAGGAAATATATCGTATACAACAATTAACCTAGCAAGAATAGGAATAAAAAACAGTCCAATATTAAAAGAAATGTCTAAGTCGAAAGAAAAACAATACGAAGAATTCTTTAATGAATTGGAGGACAAGCTAAACTTAGTAAAAGACCAGCTACTAGATAGATTTGAAGCACAAGGAAATAAAAAAGCCTATGAATTTCCCTTCTTTATAAAACAAGGTGTATGGATGGATGCTGAAAAAGCAAAAGATGATGACAGAATTAGAAAAGTAATAAAGCAAGGAAGTCTTACAGTAGGATTTATTGGATTGGAAGAATGTTTAATTGCTTTAACGGGAAAGAAAAGAATTGATAGCAAAGAAACACAGAAATTAGGAATTCAGATAATTAGCTTTATGAAAAGCAAAGTGGAGGAATTTAGTAATAAATATAATTTAAACTTTTCTTTAATGGGAACAGAAGATAAAGAGCTTGCAGAAGAATTTATTGCAACAGATAAAGCAATATATGGAACCTTAAAGGAAATAACGGATAAAAACATATATACAAATTCTTTTTATATAGACAACGAATCTGATATAAAAGATAAAATAAAAATAGAAGCTCCATATCACGAATTAACAAATGGAGGACATTCTTTAACTATAGACATAACAGAAGCTAGTAAGGAAGAACTAGAAAACATATTAAGAAATGCAAAAGAAAATAACATTGGATTTATAAAATTTTAAGTAATAATACCGCTCAAGAGAGAAAACGTCTCTTGAGTGATTTAAAATATTAAAGCAGAAAAATAAAGGTTGCCTATTGGGTAAATTACAGTGAAACAAGCATAAAGGACAGTCGTAAAGTAATACCTTTAACAAAGGGGGATTGTTTTTTTATGAGAGTCATAACAATAAAAAAGAAAATAATTTTTAGATTATCAGCATTGGCTGTTTTTACACTAATACTATGCGGATTAACAACATCATTTGGAATGCAACATTATTACAAGTTAGATTTTGCAACAGGTTTGGTTACGGCTTCAAAATTAAATGTGAGAAGTGGTCCTGGAACACAATACAAAGTAGTAGCAACAGTTAATAAAAACGAATATATCAGAGTATTTGCGGGAGTTGGAGACTGGTATGTGGTACAAATAGAGGGAGACTATGTGGGTGCGGTTAGTAAAAAGTATGTAAAACCAATTTACCCAAAATCATCAAACGCGCAAAACAACAATAATAATCAAACTACAACAACAAATATGAATGCGGACGAAAAAGAAGTATTTAATTTAATAAATCAGCAAAGAATCAATAATGGATTATCAGCGCTAAAAGTTGATGACGAAGTCCAAAGAGTGGCTAGAATAAAAGCACAAGATATGGTAGACAATAATTATTTCTCGCATACTTCTCCGACATATGGTTCTCCATTCGACATGTTAAAGAGCTTTAAAATATCATATAATTCGGCAGGAGAAAATATTGCGGGAAATTCGAGCAACAGCGGGGCTGTAAGTGCGTGGATGAATTCGTCAGGACATAAAGCTAACATTTTAAATAGCAGTTTCAACTATACTGGAATAGGAGTGGTAAGTAGTCCAAAATACGGCAAAATATATGTTCAGATGTTTATCGGAAAATAGATGAAAACTCTTGCTTTTTAAGGATTGTGATGGTATAATTTATTCATTATATAAAAAAGGGGGACAAAGATATGAATGTACTAGATACTTTAGAAGCAAGAGGCTACATCGAACAAGTTACTGACGAAGAAGACTTGAGAAAATTATTAGATAAGGAAAATGTACCATTCTATATAGGATTTGACCCAACGGCAGACAGCCTACATGTGGGGCACTTCGTATCTATGATGGTAGCTTCATATATGCAAAAGGCTGGACACAGACCTATTATATTAGTAGGTGGAGGAACTGTAAACATAGGAGATCCATCAGGAAAAACTGACATGAGAAGAATGATGGGAAGAGAAGAAATTGAACACAATGTAGAATGTTGCAAAAAACAATTATCAAAATTTATAAGTTTTGAAGGAGAGAATGCAGCAATAATAGTAAATAATGCAGACTGGTTATTAGACCTAAACTTTATAGATTTCATGAGAAAGATAGGTTCTTTATTCTCAGTAAACAAAATGCTTGCAGCAGACTGCTACAAAAATAGATTAGAAACAGGATTGACATTTTTTGAAATGGGTTATATGCTAATGCAATCATATGACTTCTTACATTTGTATGAAACGTATGGATGTAAACTAGAAATGGGTGGAAATGATCAATGGTCAAATATTATAGGTGGAGTAAACCTAGTTCGAAAAGTTGGACATGATGACGCATTTGGATTAACATTCAAACTTCTTACAACAAAAGAAGGAAAGAAAATGGGCAAAACAGAAAAAGGAGCATTATGGTTAGATCCAGAAAAAACATCTCCATACGAATTTTATCAATACTGGCGTAATGTAGATGATAGTGGAGTAAAGACAGTTTTACAAATGCTTACATTTATGCCAATGGAAGAAATAGATAAGCTTACATCAGTTGAAGGAGCCGAGCTAAACGAAACTAAAAAAATTGCAGCATACGAAATTACAAAATTAGTACATGGTGAAGAAGCTGCTAAACAAGCAGAGGAAGCTTCGAATGCGCTATTTGGCGGAAACGGAAATTCAGACAATATGCCAACAGTAAAAGTAGAAGCAGATACAAGTATTGTAGAAGCAATAGTTTTAGCTGGATTTGCAACGTCAAAAGGACAAGCAAAAACATTAATTGCTCAAAATGGAATAACATTGAATGACGAAACAGTAACAGATGTTCAATTAAAAGTCACAGCAGAAATCCTTGAAAAAGGAGCAATACTAAGAAAAGGTAAGAAGAACTACTGTAAATTAGTTAAATAAAAAATGCGAGCACTAACAAAGTGCTCGTAAATTTTGTTAAAAATATTGATATAATAACTAAAATGTGGTAAAATAAAAAATGATTGATATTATATAAAAGGAGCGAAAAATATGAAAAAATTAAAAACAATAGGAATAATAGCGCTAATAATAATGCTATTTACCACAACAGTATTTGCAGCTAACGAAGATGTAACATTAGTAAAGGTAAAAGACAATGTTTGTGACATAAAATTAGGAGAAGATGGAGAAGTAATTAAACAACTAATATCAGTTGACAATCCTAAAAAAGAAGCAGTTTTACAAATAGATGTAAAAAACATAAAAAGTGAAGAAGAACAAGTAAAACCAAGTGAAATATTCTTAGTATTAGACAACTCAAAAAGCATGACGGACAACAAAGTTGACAATACAAGAACAAGAAAAGAAGCTGTATTCACAGCGGCAAAAACATTGGTAGAAAAAATATTAACAGCTCAACCAAATACAAAAATAGGAATAGTAAGTTTTTCAGCTAGCGCAGACACAACAAAAGAAGGAACACTTGAAGAAGACGCAAAACTTGTAAAACTTCCTACAAGCAATTTGGAAGAAATAAAAACAGCAATCGACACAATCGAAACAATAGGATATAGAACAGACATAGACGCAGGTGTACAA
>OJKI01000854.1_pt1 | contig 10329 bp, 10 predicted proteins | sample 1596431 | NCBI WGS metagenome assembly OJKI01 (sample SAMEA4350165, study PRJEB24818) | metagenome | biome: human; feature: gut; material: faeces | place: Denmark | collected 2013-09 | reverse complement strand
GGTGATAGACCACCACCTGATACCGGCGGGCATCCTGCTCTTGCCTTTCCGGCTGGCGCTCCTGTTCTGTCAGGAAAGTGCCGTCCGCAATGAGCTGGGCAATCCGGCGCTGCACCTTGGGCCACGGCAATTCCATTTCTACGGAGCTTCCGGCGCGGGCGAGCAACAGCTTTGTGCTGTCTCCGCCGCTATATTCGCGGGCCAGCCAGGCAGCGGTATCTTTCTCTCGTGCATGATCTGCCATATAGTGGACCACCGCACGTTTGCTGGCAACGTCCCCATTCCAAGCGCGGATGGCATCGTCGATGTCCACGCCAATAAGCTCACTGGTCACATCATCGGAAAGTACAGTGCTGCCAGCGGTGCAGCGAAGTGCCACCGCCTTGTTGAACATGGGGGGGACGCAGGTGCGCAGAGCACCGCGGGTGGCCATAAAGACATCAATGTCCTCTGCCAGGTGGGGAATCAGGATGTCAAGCCGCTCCAGTCCGGAGGAGGCACCGGAGATGTAGCCATGGTCAAAGGCCAGCATCAGCGTGTTTCCGCTCTTGGGATTGAAAATGCGGGAGAGACGATCCTTCATGCCCCAGTCCACGTTGTCCATTCCCTTTACATGGAAGTTAGTCTTGCCGGGGGCAATATCCAGGTGAAAATCCTTTTCGGGATTGATTGCACCGGTTCTTTCCTTGGTATCCATGTCAGCCATAGTTTAAGTCTCCTTTCAATTTTGACACTGCGTTTTCCGCAGGTTCTTTTTAATATTTCTACGCTCCCGCATTTTCTCCAGAAGATAGTTCATCACCATCACCAGAATCAGAATCGCGCCCCAGACAGCCAGCTTTTGATAGCTGCTGAAGCGCAGCATATTGAAACCGCTGGAGAGCATTTGCAATGTTACGATCGCAATCAGGATGCCAGCCACATTTCCGAAACCGCCGAAGGGGCTGATGCCGCCCAAAATAGCCACCAGCAAACATTGCAGGATATAGGAAGAGCCATAGTCCGCTTTGGCGGTCATCACGCGGGAGGAGATGATGATACCGGCCGCCGCAGCCAGCATACCGCTGCAGACGAAAGCTTTTATCGTGACCTTGACATGATCAATCCCGCTGAATTCGGCAGCCTTTTCGTTGGTGCCCAGCAGGTAGACCTCTAAGCCGAAGCGCCGACGGCGCATAGTGACAGCGGCCACAATAATGGCTAGGACGAAGATAATCATGATAAGCGGGATGCTGCCCAGAGAGGCGGATCCCAAAAAGCCGTAGGCAGAGGGCAACCCGGTTACGGCAGAGCCATCTGTCAGAATCAGGCCGATGCCTTTATAGACCTCCATAGTGCCCAGCGTGGCCAGCATGGCGGGCACCCCGGTACGGCTGATGACGATACCGTTGAGCAGACCACAGACACAACCTACTGCCAGAGCCGCCGCATAGCTGAGAAGCACGACACCAACGCTGTCCATTCCATTCTTGCTGAGCTGCACAGCCAGCATGGCAGCGATGATACCACTAAGATTGGCGGTGCTGACAACAGACAAATCGATGCCGCCAAGAAACAGAGCAAAGGTGACGGCCAGTGTCAGAATACCCAGCTCAGGCATTTGCAGCATCATGGCGCTGATGCTTTTGGCAGAGAGAAACCTGGAAGGCCCTGTAAGAACCAGCATGATCACCAATACTACAAGACCGGTAGCCAGCAGCCGAAGAAGGCTGCCATTACGCTGAATCTGCTTGCGGAAAAGCGCCGTGATCTCCTGAGAGATTTTCATGAGATCCCTCCTTTCTGCACCTCGGGCTCCGGATCCATAACGGGAGCCAGACGCCGTTTATCGCGGAGTACCTGATAAGCCGAAACGGCGGTACCGATGACGATCATCATACCGACCACAAAGGTCTGCCAGACAGACGGGACGCCAATCAAAATCAAACTGCTCTTGATCATGGTAATCAGAAACAGCCCCAGGAATGTTCCGAACACCGTGCCGCGGCCACCGCTGATGGTAGTGCCGCCCAGAACGACGGCAGCGATAATAAGCATCTCTCCGCCCATCAAGTCGGTGGGATAGCAGGCCCGAACCTGAATGGTATGGCAGAGACCGGCCAGTCCCGCTGCTGCGCCGATATAGCCGTAAACAAAAATGGTAACCTTTTTTACCGGAAAGCCTACCTTTTCAGCGGAGACCCGATCACCGCCAATGGCGTAGATCATTCTTCCCAGCATGGTACGGCGCAGAATAAAGGCAGTAATTGCCATGACCAGAAGCATGAATAAGAGAATGACCGGCACAGCGGAGGTTCCGCTTTCAGAACTGACCTTAAACAACGCCAGCTTGCTGAATGCCTCCATGGGAGTCGCCAACCGGTTGACTTGTGCACCTCCTGCAATGGAAATCAGCAGGCCGTAAAAGAGGTTGGAGGTGCCCAACGTAACAATGAACGCGGGAAGCTTGAAAGTGGTGATAAGCAGGCCATTAAACAGACCTAATAAAAGGCCAATCCCTACAGACATGAGAAAGAGCAACACCAACGGGCCCTGATAATCCGCACCCACTGCCACTCGCGTTGTAATATACATGGAGGAGACGGCAATGGCGGGGAAGGATACATCAATACCGCCGATGATAATGCCCAGCATCACGGCAAAAGCAAAGATGCCGTCAATCACCATGTTGCTTAGAATATCCAACAGGTTCGGGGTGGAGAAGAAAACCGGATTAATTCCCCCGATGATACCGCCGACGGCCAGAATAATCAGCAGAAGGATCAGTTCCTGCCGATTCCTTTTCAGAATGTTTTTCATAGTCGTACTCCTGCCCCTCAATCCTCTCGAAGCTGCTGGGAAAGCTCGGCTTCTGTCAGCTGTGATACTTTATGCTCCGAGACAATGCGGCCCTTTTTCATCACCAAAACACGGCTGCAGTTTTGCATTATCTCAGAAATATCGTCCGAGATAATGATAACCCCCATACCCTGTCTGGCCAATTTTCTGGCACAAGCATGGATATCCGCCTTGGAGCCAATATCTACGCCAACGGTAGGGCTGTTGAGAATCAATATCTTCGGATCATTTTCCAGCCATTTGGCGATAACAACTTTCTGCTGGTTGCCGCCGGAAAGCGCTTGTGCGGGCAACTCACCGGAGGGAGTCACGATCTTCAGCTCATCGATCCAATGCCGCACGGTCTCATCCAGCTTTTTCTGCCGCAGGAAGCCTGCGCGGTTGAAAAACTTATGAAACGCGCCTACTGCAATGTTGCGGCTAATGCTGTGAGGGAGAAAGAGTCCCTCGGTTAGACGATCTTCCGGCACATAGGAGATGCCGCTTCGGATGGCATCCCGCACCGTGCACAGGCGCACCGGCTGACCGGCGATGCGAATCTCACCGCCGCTGAGGGGAACCATGCCGAACAGTGCCTTGGCCAGTTCGGAGCGACCGGAACCCAGCAGACCTGTGATACCCAACACCTCGCCGGAATAGAGCTTAAAACTCACTTCCTCGAAAAGTGTTTTTGCAGAAAGGCGATCAGCGCACAGCAGCTCGTCGCCCAGTTCTTCCGTACCGGCAAAGCACCCCTTTTCCAGTGTGCGCCCGGTCATATAATACACGAATTTATCTGCGTCAAAATCCCGCATGGCCCCTTCGGTTACCAACTTGCCGTTCCGAAGAATGGTAATGGTTTCCGCAATTTCAAAGACCTCTTCCAGCTTGTGGCTCACAAAAAGGATAGCAATGCCTTTTTCCCGGAGTTTTAGAACCAGACGGAATAAGGAGGAAACCTCCTTTTTCGTGAGAGCGGTGGTGGGCTCATCCATGATAAGAAGTTTGGCCTGCTGCACCAGCGCACGGCAAATGGCAACTAACTGCTTGTCTGCCACGGAAAGCCGCCCGAGGATCGCATCGGGATCCAAATCAATGCCAAGCTCCTGCATGATCCCGCTTGCGCGGGCACGCATTGATTTCCAGTTGATAAGAGCTTTTCCTTCGTTATATTCTGATGTAATGGCGATATTCTCTGCCACCGTGAGGTTGGGGAAAACGGCAAAGTCCTGATAGATGATTTGGACGCCCTCCCGAATGGCTTGTTTGGGGGTAAGCTTTTCAAATGTTTTTCCGTTGATCTCAATAGAGCCACTGTCTGGCTCATAAAATCCTGCGATAACCTTGATCAGTGTGGATTTTCCACTTCCGTTTTCCCCTGCCAGACACCGAACCTCGCCCTCGCGGATGGTGAAATCCACGTTTTGCAGCGCTTGCACGCCGGCGAAGCTCTTGTAAATGCCGGTCAGTTTAATCAGTTCTTTTTCCATAAGCAACATCCTATTGTCAGTTCTGCGCTGTGTTTGAAGCCGTTTTTTGCCAACTGATCCGCCGCCCGGCCAAAGTTACAGGCGGCGGATCAGCATAAACGGTGTGCGCGATATGGGCTTGGGAAAATTAGAAGTTGTAGTCACCCATATTATCCTTAGTGACGGAGATCCAGGCGGAACCCTCCAGAACCTTGCCGTTCAGGGTCAGATTCTGATAGCCGTCGGGGGTAAGAGAAACGCCGCCGGAAATGGTCTCGCCGTTAAGAACTTTTGTGGCCAGCTCACAGAGAGCATAGCCGGCATCAGCAGGATCCCAGAAGGTGATGACATCGATGGAGCCATTCTCCAAAAACTGCTCGGCAGTAGAGACCAGGCAGGTGCCGACCACATAGGTGCTGTCTTCCAGACCGGCCTCTTCCACCGCGCGGGCAACACCGGGGACGTCCGCCATAGCAGAACCCAGAAAACCGGTCAAATTGGGATAGGCCTTGAGCAGTTCCTTGGTCTTGGTATAAGCGGTATCAGAATCCTCACTGGTTTCGTTCTTGGGGGAGACCAAAGTCATATCGGGATACTTTTCAGCCTGCAGCGCAGCCTCGGCATCGGTCCACTCGTTGTGGGAGGTGGAGGTCAGATATCCCACATAGTTGGTAAAGGTGCCCTTTGCGCCCATCAGGCCAGCCAGGGTTTCCATCAAGAACTCACCATAAGCCGTGTTGTTGAAGGCTTCCAGATCGTAGTCGGCATTCTGAACATCGGAACCCTCGTGGCAAATGACAACGATGCCCTGCTCTCTGGCCTTTGCCAGAACGGACTCCACGGCCTCGGCGGAGTTGGGGATCACCACGAGAGCGTCAACCCCCTGAGCGATGAGATCCTCAATAACAGCCACCTGTTCTGCAGCGTCGGCGGTGGAAGCGCCGGTGATATAGGCGTCGTTGCCGGTATCGGCATTGAACTTGTCAATACCCACCTGCATGCGCTCGTACCAGGCAATGCCGGTAATCTTTACGACTACGGCAATGGTATAGGGGTCATTGTTTTCTTCACTATCTGAAGTGTTGGTGTTATCCGGGGCGGCGGGGGTACCGCAGGCCACCAGAGAAAGCGCCATGATCAGGCTCAGGATCAGTGCAATTGCTCTTTTCATCTCTGTTCTCCTCATAATTTTTTATACGATTCTGCTGGTTGAAATTTGTCTTTTTCCGGATACTCTAATCAGGCTTCGTCCTCATAAGGGAAGATGCGGGTCATACCCTCAGGTACTTCAATAAAGGGGCAATTTCCCAATTCGTAAATGCAACCGATGTACTTTTCGGCATCCATATAGTGGTGGATGTCGCTGAAGAACTTGCCTCCCTCCAGAGCGGGTACACCGTTGGCAGTCCACTCCTCCACGGTTTTTTGCAGCTCTTTCTCATCGGCAATCTTCTCTTTAAAATGATGAATACCCTCGCCGTGGCGATCCAGCCAATCCTGGAAGATGGTGGGACCCTTTACAGGCTGGATGATCTCGATCTCGAAGTCACCCACCATAGTGATGCCGATACGAAATTCCCAAGGCTCTTTTTCCTTGTCCAGCATGCGATCTCCCACATACTCGTAGTCCATGTTTTCGCTGTTGAAGCTACGGACTTTCCATGGGCCGATCTTCAGCTTGTCTACCCACTGCTGCATAGTTCGCTCCAAGTCGTTGGTGACGGCGCAGATCTGCCAGATTTTCCGATGCTTGTTAAATTCTTCTAACTCTTTGTTGGTCATGTCGGTATCCTCCTCTTTTTATTTTTTAAAATAAGCCGTATTGCACGGCGCATTCCAATATTCAAGAAGCTGGTCATTCATGCGCACCATGGACATCTGGAAGCCGGCCTGCTCTTGGGTAGTCAGCAGCTCGCCCACATAGTTGGCGGCGACTTCAATCCCCAGATCTGCCAGATGCTTTACACAGCGACGGTAAACCAGAAGCTGCTCCATCAGTGTGGTGGCGCCGGAACCATTGATCAGCAGCAAAACTCTCTCGCCCCGCTGAAGTTCCAGATCCTTGACCAGCGCATCGACCATGATATCCGCTGTCTCGTCTGCGGTTTTGATTTTGCAGCGACCGCCGCCCTCTTCACCGTGCTGGCCCATGCCGATCTCCATCTCGTCGTCCGGCAGCTCTGCCAGCACCGCGCCGGTAACTGGGTGAGTGGCGCCCCGCATGGCCACTGCCAACGTCGCCATATTATCCGCTGTATATTGGGCAATGTCTGCCACTTCGTCCAGACTCTTTCCGGCGGCGGCGGCAGCGCCGGCGATCTTGTAAACTGCCACACAGCCTACAAGACCGCGGCGATTATCCGCGTTGGCGCGAGGTTCGCTGGAAATATCCTCCTGCGTTACGACCTTGCGAACACTGAGTCCTTTCTTCCCGGCCAACTTCATTGCCATGTTGCCGGCCAGCATGTCACCTGCGTGGTTTAGGACGATGTACAAAACACCTTTTCCGCGCTGTGCCTTCTGTAATGCCTCAAAACAGGGCTGAGCGCCGGGAGCGGCAAAGATATCACCAATAACGGCAATGTCCAGCATTCCTTCGCCGGTAAAGCCGGCGCAGCATGGTTCGTGGCCGGAACCACCCATGGAGACTACCGTAACCCGATCTGCACTGCCCAGCTTTTTGTTGACCACCAGATGATTGGGCTGCAGTTCAATAAGATCGGCGTTGGCAAGAGCCAATCCTTCCAACAGCTCATCCGTCAGGTTTGCGGGGTCGTTAATGAATTTTTTCATGACCATGTTGAACAATCCTTTCTCTTCTAATGTATTTTATGGCTGAAGGGACTGGTAACCCTGCAGCAGGCCGTTGAAGAAAAACGCGGTGCTGGCGGCGCCGGCGTCCGGTGTCCCGATAGTTTGCTCACCATAGGATTTTGCTCGTCCAAAGCGAGAGGCAAAGCGCTTGCTATTCTCCATGCCCGCTGAGGCAGCATCGGAGGCGGCCTGAAGGATGCTGCCAATATCGTTGCCTGCGCTTACTGCCGCCTCTACAGCGGGGATCAAGGCATCCATCATGGTTTTATCTCCCACCCGTGCGGTGGAGACCTCCTGCATACCGCGGAGGCCTGCCAACAGAAATGCTTTTAGGGTTGGAGCATCCATCACTTCGGCAGCGCCAGCTTCGGAAAAGCCCTGAAACAGGGTACCCCAGAGGGAACTGGCGGAGCCGCCGCTGACACAGAACATATCCATGCCAAGATCATCACACAAGGCGCTGACAGTCTCCTGCTTTCCGGTTTGACAACCATGCAGAATAGCGTCTGAAATCTTCCCCATGGTAATGCCGTGGTCACCATCGCCATATTTTCCGTCAATGTCTGTCAGTTCCTGCTGCTTGTCCTTGATTAGCTCTGCCGCTGCGCAGAGAAGCACTTTCACTTGTGCCAAGTTCAATTTGTCCATTTCTGTTGCACTCCTTTTAGCAGTTATTTTTCGCGTCGGGGACATCAACGGCTATCCAGCTGCGACTGGCACAACTCTTTACAATGGCATCGCAGAGTTTAGCTTCATACAGTCCATTTTCAAAAGTGGGAAACGGAGCGGCCACAGAGAGATCTCCCTGTAGAATATATTCGTATACCTCTTTAAAAAGCTGCTTGGAGGTGTCAGCAAAGCCCTCGTTATGTCCGCCGGGCAGCGTCATGATGCTTGCGGCAGAGGGGTAGGCCAAAGAGGGGTCGCGGATCAACACCTCATTTCCTTTATCCCGATAACCGACATGCAATTCATTTGGCACCTCGGAATTCCAGCTAAGAGAGGCCTTTTCGCCATCGACCTCAAAAAACACCCGATTTTTATGACCGGCAGCCATTTGATTTACGGTATAAACGCCCCGAATACCGCCTGCGCTATGAAAGAGAACAGAGGCGTAATCTTCTGTATCAATAGAAACGGGATCATAGTCTTCATTTTTCAGAATCTTTCCGGACCAGGTTTCTACGCTTTTTTTTGGCTTCTTCCGCACGGGAAGAAATGTTGCCAAGTCGGCGTTGACCTCCGTAATACGGTCGCTGGTGACATACTCGATAAGATCCATCCAATGGGTTCCGATGTCGCCCACTGCCCGGGTGGCGCCGCTTTGTGCAGACTCCAGGCGCCAGCTGTAATCCGTATCCTTGATCAGCCAGTCCTGCAAATAGGAACCGGTAACAGAATAGATTCGACCAATCTGCCCGCGGGCGATCATTTCCTTTGCTTGGCGGATCAGCGGATAGTAGCGGATGTTGAAGTGTATGGCGTGAACCAAGCCACGCTCTCTGGCAAGTGCCAGTAATTCCTCCGCCTCGGCGCGGGTCATGGTCATTGGCTTTTCACACACGACGTGTTTTCCGGCGAATAATGCCTTCCTTGCCATGGCGTAGTGCAGATGGTTGGGTGTGCAGATGTGAATTACCTGTATGCTTGGATCCTGTAAAACGGCATCATAATCAGTATAGAATGCGGGGATACCCAGTGCCTTTGCTTTTTGCTCCGTTTGCTCTGGAGAGCGTCCTACAATAGCGGCGACGGTTGCAAGATTCGTTCGCCGTATCGCTTCAATATGTTCTGCCCCGATAAAACCTACACCTACTACAGCAGTCTGCAACATATGGATCCCTCCTTCGACGCACATTCGTTTTTTGCTTTGATTTGGTTTCTTTTGCCTTGAACATATGATACGAAAGAGTTTCGAAATTGTCAATCTATTTTTTGTTTTGCTTTCGATTTTTGTTTGTTTTCTCAAAACAGGCGTCTCTTTTTTGTTTCTTCTGACAATTGGCGCTTCATATCCCTTTTATATGCGATTGTGTTCTTTCTGGTGCAAACACTGCACCCTCTTTTTGACAAAATGGAACCCGCACGGAACGCGTCTGGGTAAATTGGCTGTTTTTCCCGACCCAAATTGGCTGTGCGCTCCCGGCACTAACATTATGAAGCAAAGTCTGCTGTATTGTGGAAAAAACTGCCTGTGCATAGAACGCCCGCTGCAGCAGATACTACCAATGAAAAATCTGCTTTGACTGGAGGAAATTTATATATGAAAGCAACCGGTATCGTCCGGCGCATCGACGATCTGGGCCGCGTGGTGATCCCCAAGGAGATCCGCCGCACCATGCGTATCCGGGAAGGCGACCCGTTGGAGATCTACACCACCAAGGATGGCGAGGTCATTTTCAAGAAGTATTCCCTGCTGGGCGGGCTGGAGGATTTTGCCGCCCAGTTCTGCGATACTCTCAGCCACAGCACCGAGTTCACCGCCGCCGTCACGGATCGTGACGCCATCATCGCCGTGGCGGGCGTAGGCAAGCGGGAGCTGCTGGGCAAGACCATCTCCGAACCGCTGGAGCGGATCATGGAGGATCGGCAGGTGTGGCTGTGGGACAGCAGCGAGGAGCAGGTGGCTGCCTGCGAGGGCCTGGCGGGCTTTACGGCGGCGGTAGCCGCGCCCATTCTATGCGAGGGCGACGTGCTGGGTCTGGTGCTGTTCCTCACCAGCGACGACCGTGCCGCCGGAGAGACGGAGTATAAGCTGGCCCAGACGGTGGCGGCATTTTTGGGAAAGAACATGGAAAGCTGAAAAGAGAACCGTATCGCATGGCGATACGGTTCTCTTTTGATGAAAAATAGTTTCTTACCGGATACCGGCGATGAAGCAGGCGGGATCGGCTGCCAGCTGCTTTTTGGCCCAGGAGAGCATCTCGTAGGTATTTACCGCGCCGGTGACAACGCCGTTATCCCACACGTCGGCGGTGTGTTCCTTCAGCCACGCGTCGGGCGCACTGGTGCGGACATAGTAGGGGTGAGCCTCGCCGCTGCCGTTCAGTGCCGTGGGCACGGCCTGCTGGGCATAGAATCCCAGACGACCCTCCAGAATGGACAGACAGTCCTTCATCACGTTGGCAGCAGTGGCCATCTGTCCTGCGCCCTGCCCGTAAAAGCTCTAGCGGCCGATGTTATCCCACCCGTAGGTGCGGAGGGTGAAATTGGCGGGTCGGGCGGCCTC
>OJKI01000853.1_pt1 | contig 10335 bp, 17 predicted proteins | sample 1596431 | NCBI WGS metagenome assembly OJKI01 (sample SAMEA4350165, study PRJEB24818) | metagenome | biome: human; feature: gut; material: faeces | place: Denmark | collected 2013-09 | reverse complement strand
CATATAATACATTTATATCACCAGTTGCATTTGATCCAAGAAAAACATATACAAGACAAAAATTAATAAAAGCATTTGAAGATATCGCAAAAGAACATTTCCAAACTTATGGTAATTGGTTCGATACAGATAATTTAGTTTTTAATGAGAATACTGAGCAACAAAATCGCTGGCGAAATGAAGATATCTATTATTTTAATAAAAATAATTTAAAAGTGATAAAACGATGTTATGTAAGTAATGAAAATAATGATGATTGTTTTCTATATCAAATAATAGAAATAACGCCTTTAAATATAAAAGATGATGGCTCTGAACTAAATGTATTCGCAGGATTACGAAAAGATAATAGAATTGGTAATAAATGCCTTGGTCATGGTTCAAATAAAATAGAAAGTACATTCAAAGTAAAAGATTATTTATGGGCGATTAGATATACTACAGTACCTTCCTATGAAACGGATTGCAGAGATGAGATATCAGATACTATTAGAACTGTATCTAAAAGTCTTATTGCACTATTGTTTGAGGAAAAAAACAATTTTAAAGAAGAAGCTGCAAAATTTGCTTGTTCTGTCTATCCAGAGTATAATTTTGATGAAAGACATTCTTGGCTTAGAGAAGATTTTCGCCTAAGAATAATGAATTTAGAAAAAGTAATAAGAAATAAAAATGAAGTTTCAGATCTTATAAGATATTCTAATTTTTCTTCAGTAGAAGATGATGATGGTTTTTATTTTTCTAGCAGTTTAATAAAGATTCCTATTATAAGCTCCTATTTAGAAGAAACGGGAGATGAGCAAAGATGTGGGGAACAATAGAAGGAAAAAAAATAAAAGAGATTAAGGAAAGTTTTTGTTTAGGAGAAGCCTGTCTTATATTTGAATATGACAAAGACACAGAACGAACAGTCGCTTTTAAAACGGCTGCTGATTTAAGAAAAGCACAAACTTTCTTAAATATGAATAATAAAAATTTTGTAGTTGAAGTGATTGGTAATGAGCTTCATATAAAAACAACAGAAAATATTTTGGTATTAAATGTGGCAAATGAAGCTCACGCACTTAGACTAAAAGAAGTAATAGAAAATATTAAAAAATAGAGTTATCAAAAACTCTTTTTTTATTGTATAATTTTATAAGAAAAGGAGAATGATAAAGAATGAGCGTTGTAATTAGTGCTAAATATAAAGATGGCATAGCAATCATAGCTGATAAACAAGTAACTTGCGGAACAACAAAATCAAATAATGGAAATAAATTACAATATTTTAAATATTCAAATTCTGCCATTGGCGTTGTTGGATATTTGAGAGATTGTAATATAATAAGAACAATAGAAGAGATATTGCCTTATAAAGATATTTTAGACAAGGTTTTAATAAATGATTTATATGTAATAAGAACAATTATACCTGTAATATATCAATCCTTGCAACAAAACAAAAGAATAACTGTGACGAACGGAACGGAGAGTATGGATAGTGTAATGTTATATTGCACCAAAGACAAGATGTTTGAAATAGGACAAGATTTTTCTGTTTTAGAAATAGATGATTATTATTATGCGATAGGTTGTGGTGATGATAAGGCTTCTGGATTTTTATCTTCAGTTGGAGATACGAGCAATTTAACAAAGGAAGAAATTACAAAAATACTTCAAGAAGCGGTAAAAAAGGGCTGTGAAAAAGATGTTTATATAAATGACTATACCGATATAATATTTTTGGAAAATAATAAATAATGAGTAATTTTATACAAACGGCAATTCAATGTCCAGAATGTGGAACCATAACATATATAAATAGAAAAAAATCTTTAAAGAAAAAAATCGGGCACTTAAAAAAACTTTATTGCTATAAGTGCATGAAAGAAGTAAATCAAGTGGAAGTCGGAGATCCTACTCTTTATTATATTGACAAAACAACTAATTTAATTCCGATAAATAAAAATAAGGACAGAGTAGTGTGTAAAGAAAAAGAACTTAATGATTAAAAAAGACTTGACCTTTTATAGAAAAAAATTATATAATTTTTTTATAAAGAAAAAGTAAAATAGATTGGAGAGTAAAAGTTGTGGCTAAAACAGAGCGTACGGTTAAAGATCAAGTTTGTGCCAAAATGTATAGTACCTTGTATGACTTTTGGTATGCTTATTATAAGTATTATGGTGGTAATGTGGATCTTATTGACAACTTCATCAGTACAGCACTAAGAAACGGCGTACAAGGTGCAGAAGATTTACTTGATGATTGCAGAATAGCGTTTGATAAGATACAAGAAGTTTATAGAACTAAATACAACTTAACAGAAGAAGATATGGAGCAAGTAATGAAAGACCACTTTGGAGATTATACTTTTATGTATAATGATATAAAGTATGTAGAAGATTTAGATACAATATGGAACAATTGCAATTGGTATTTAGATTATGTTAATAATGATATGACAGGACAAGAACTGTTAAATTTATTAGAAAGTTAGATATGTAAAAAAGTAAAATAGATTGGAGAGTGAAGGCATGGCTAAAATTCGTAAGTTAAAAAAAGGCGAGTGTAAAGATATTGTAGAAGTAACCATTCAATTTGAGAATTGTGAATGCTATACTTTTACGAGAGAAGAAATTAGTAATATATTTTTACATAATATTGTTAGACATATTAGTATTTGTGCTAATGCTGTAATTGATGACAATGAAGCACAAGATATATGGTTTGTACTACCTTACGAAATAGCAAATAGAAAACAAAAAGTCTTTGGTTTCGGAGAAGAAGAAAGCTTAATCCAGAGGCTGGGGTTAGATAAAAAGAAACCAATCAGAGACATCACTCATTTTTATCTTAAATATAATACAGGAGAGGAAGAATCTGTTTCTTGTATATGGGAGGGCGATGGAAATTTTGATAATCCCGCACAAAAAGCAGAGATAATAGAAGATAGAACTGGTAAATATGTTACAATTTGTATTAGTAAAGATAATTTATAAATAAGAAAGGAGGAAAGAGATGAAAAGATATGTAATTTCTGATACTCATTTTAATCACTCAAGAATTCTTGAATATTGTCAAAGACCTTTTGATAATGTAGAACAAATGAATGAGGTTATTATAAATAATTGGAACAAAGTAATAAATGAAGATGATATCGTATATGTACTTGGTGATTTTTGCTTTGGTAACAAAACAATGTTAAAAGAAATTGTTTCAAATCTTAAAGGTAGGAAAATTTTAATTTGTGGAAATCACGACAATTTAACCAAAAACGCTTATTATGAAGCTGGATTTGAAACAGTAACAAAAAGTCCAATTATAGTAGATAGTGACTTTATTCTTAGTCATCATCCAATTCAAGGAGATCTTGGAAAATTCTATAATATTCATGGTCACAGACATAAGCTTCCAAGTGAAGCCCAGTTTAGCCCAAGACATTTTGACATTGGTGTAGATGACCACAATTTCTTTCCTCACGAATTAGAAAAAGTTGAAAAAACATTGAGAAAAGGAGAGAGGAAAACATGTCGTACAAACATGATGAGAATGAAACGAAAAAAATCGTTAAAAGAATTATTATTGGAGTTGTTTCGTTAATAGTTTTTATTACATTACTTTGTAGTTTCACTACTATACGTTCTGGAGAAATAGGAGTAAAAAGTAGATTTGGTAAAATTACAGGACAAACAACCGCAGAAGGAATTGTATTTAAAATTCCCTACATAGAAAAAATTACAAAAGTAAATATGAAGGTTCAAAAAGCTGAAATAGATAGCACTGCGGCAACGAAAGATTTACAAGATGTGTCTATGCGTTTTGCTATAAACTATCGTTTAAATCCAGAAAATGTTGTGGAATTATATAAAAAAGTTGGAGCGAATTACGCCGAAATAATTTTAAATCCAGCTGTACAAGAGGCATTAAAAAATGCTACAAGTGCTTATACAGCAGAAGAATTAGTAACAAGACGAAGTGAAGTATCTAAACAAATAATCGAAGACTTGAACGCTAAGGTTGAAAAATACGGAATCGTAATTTCAGAACTAAATATTATTAACTTAAATTTTAGTGAAGCATACAATAATGCAATAGAGGCAAAACAAATAGCAGAGCAAGAAGTTAAAAAAGCTCAACAAGAATTAGAAAAGACAAAAGTTGAAGCAGAGAAAAAAATAACAGAAGCAAAAGCTGAAGCTGAGTCTTTAAAATTGCAAAAGCAAGAAATAACAGATCAATTATTGGAGCTAAGAAGAATTGAAGCTCAACTAAAAGCTATTGAAAAGTGGGATGGAAAAACTCCTTCTACTGTTATTGGTGATAGTATTCCGTTTATAAACATAAAATAATAAAAAGACTACACAAAAAGTAGTCTTTTTTTATATAATATAAATGTAAAATATTTACAGAAATAATTTTAAGTGTTATACTTAATTTATACAAAAAAGAATGGAGGAAATAAAAATATGGAAGAAGAAAAATATACAACAGCACCTATGGATACTGAGGTTGAGGTTTCATTAGATGAAGCAGATCAATATGAAGAAGCACAAAAAGAGAAACCTAAAGTTGATTTGACAGAAGAAGAAGCTAAAATAGCTGCTGAAAATGTTTCAAAGTTAATAGATGTGTTGGATCGATATAAACCTATAAACCAAAGAAGAAAAGAAAAATTTGATAAAATAAAAAAAGAATTAGATGAGCTTCCAGAAGGACATTATAAAAAGAAACAGTTGAGTTTCAAATTGTTAGAATTAAGTAAAAAAATAAGCCCAAAAGTATTTTGGGATTCAAAAACAAAAGGAACATACAGGAAAAATAGCGAGTAGTTTATAGCCTATAATAAAACTCATTTTATGAAAATAAGGACTGGCGCCCTTATCTCACTTGAATAATAAGAGAGCGAAAAAATTATTATTTATTTGCCCAAGTAGGCAGGAGTGATTTATATGTTTTATGATTTATTTTTTGACAAAGACTTTGCTAAGGTAAATAGAGCAATTAGAGATAGTCATCCTTACCAAATTTTAAAAGATGATGGAAAAGATGTCATTGTCCTTAATGCTCTTGGAGTTGCCGAAGAAGATATAAAAGTTGAAGTAAAGCAAAGTACTTATGACGACAGAACTAATTATTTATATATTACAGGAGAAACTGATAATGAAATAACTGGAACTAAATACAGTATTTCAAATCGTTTTACCTTAAATAGATTAAAAGTAAAAGAAATTAAATACGAATGTAAAGACGGTCTTTTATATGTAGATGTTTTTTATAAAACAGAACCTGTAAAAGAAATACCAATCTCAAAGAAATAAGAGAACGATATAGTATTTAAAAAAATCGCTCTCTTATTTTTATTTAAAAGAGATTACAAAAACTGTTTTTAAATTATATAATTATATTGTTAAAAAGAAAGATTATATAAAGAGAGGTAGTCAGAAAGATTAGTATTACAGACTAGTCTATGGTTGGTTTTATATAATCGGGGGATTCTTTGGCTTATATAAAAAGTTTCTCCAGACAAGAATATAGAGCCTGTGGTAAGCTCATTGATGAATGAAATCATCGTGGTATCAGTTCGAATCTGATTGAAGGTAGTCAAAAAAGTCCACTTACTATCCGCAATATAGTCTGTGGCACTAAAGAGAAAAAAACCTTATAGTTTTTATATAAATAGGAGGAAATAAATGGAAAAACAAGATCTTGTTCAAACTTGTAAAGATTGTGGTAAAGAATTTACTATCACTGCATCAGAGCAAGAATTTTACGAAAGTAAAGAATTAGCATTACCAAAGAGATGTGCTGATTGTAGAAAGGCTCGTAAAATGCAAACTCAAGATGGAGCTAAAATTCAAAATCAAGAAAAACCAAAACAATCATTAGAAGAAATGATGCGTTCAGCTGGAATATGCTAATTCATCATTAAAAAACAGCTGGTAAAATTTACAAAAAATACTTGTTTTTTACTAGCTTTTTATTTTATAATTTTTATGAAAAGAAGTGATAATATGAAAGAAAATCTGACTTCAATAATGAATGAATTAAAAATTGGTCAAGTTATAAAATCTCAGGATGGAAGAGAATTTGTCTTTATAGAGCCGAAACGAACTCGAGCAGTTGTTGAGGACAGAAAAAGCCATAAGAGATATATTTTAAAAGGTGTCGTTGAGATAACCAATGAAATAGATCAGGAAGTTGTTGATAAATTAGAAGAAAAAGCAATACAAGACTTTATGAATGAGCGTAAAGTTAGAAAAATGAAAAAGAATCAACATTTCATTGGAATAGATGATAAGGAATATAGTTTTATTAAATTTAATAGAACTAAATTTGTATTTAAAGACGCCAATTCCAACAAAACTTATACTGCTTCTCCAGAATTTGTAAAAAATATCTTGGAAAAAATACAATAAATACTTGACTTTTTATAGATAAACATAATAAAATATAAATGTAAATAAGAAAAGGAGGAATTTTGTTATGGTAGATGTTTATGTTGATTTAAAACAAATTGCTACAGGATTAGATAAGGACGATTTAATAAAGGTGATCGCAGCTTGGTATGCAGAACATGCATATGGAATAGAAGCTGAAGAGGATGATCTTGCTGATGTTGAGAATTATATTGCTGAAGATGATGATGTTTTACTTTCTATTGAAAATACATTAGCAAATCTTGATAGACAATTCGATGAAGAAGACTATGAAGATGACGATTACGATGATGAGTATGATGACGATGAATATGATGACGATGAGTATGATGATGATAATTATGATGAAAACGATGATATAGATGCTGAAACAGCTCATCTAATGGAGATAAATCGTAGAAAAAATGAAGAAGCTTTAGGACTATAATGTCTTATAGTTCTTTTTATGAGAAAAAATTATCAAAAAAAACTTGATTTTTTCTTGTAAAAAGATTTATAATATATTTATAAGAAAAAAAGGAGAATGATAGAATGAATGACTTATCTAAAAAAGCAATAATTATTTTAGACATTTTAAAACGATTAAATGCAAATGATGAAGAACATAAAACTCATATTTATGAGATCTTAGATAAATTAGAAGAAGTTGATTTAAAGGAAATCCTTCCAAACGAGGAAGATTATGAATTAGATTGCATTGCTTGTGAAATGACACAAAAAAGTGTATCTACTACATTGGCATCATTAGTTCGTAAGGGATATGTAAAAAAGACTGGAGTTAATGGAGTTAAAGTAGGAAATGAAATGAGAAACATTAGAAGTTATTATTTAACAAATAAATAATAAATTTCTATTTGTTATATATTTTCAGCCAAAATAGTTTTTGTTAAAGTAATAAACGACTATAAAGGTGCCTGTATTTTGATGGGTCTGTACGAATGAAATAACTTAACTATTAGTCGGTTAGTAAACCAAACCAGTTAAACTACTGGAAATAAGGTTATTGGAGAATGAGAATAGAAGCTAAAGCATAGTAAATCTTTTTTGATTAAGAGGATTTCGTTTATAGATTCTTGTCGTTTAATGCAAGACACGATTTATTCGGATGTCGAGTATGTGAATCTCGTCCGCTCGTTCTCCTATGTTTTATTAAAAAAGAAGAAAGGACTGAGTGCATGACATATACTTTTCGTATAAAAAACAAGAGATGGACAATTAAGTCTGCACATCAAGGCGATGAACACTTAATAATGAATGGGGAGCCATGTATAGCTCAACTTTATAAACAATTAAGAATTATTTATTTTGATGATGGATTATTAGATGATTATGAGGAAATGAGAGAAACATTGGTTCATGAATTAGTTCACGCATTTATTATGACATATGCTATAAGCAATAAGCAATTCAGAGATGAAGAATTTATTTGTGAATTCATAGCAGTCTATGGAGAAGAAATACAGAAATTAGCAAATGAGCTAATGAAAGTATTATATGAAAATGAAGAAAATTAAGATTTTATCTTAACAAAAAGCTCTTTGATAATATATAATATATTTAGATAAATAAAGAGATTTCTTATGCGTAAGTAGGTTCGCCGAACATTCGTAGATGACATCTGGCTAAGACTATATGGATTATATAGTTGATTTCTTAGGCATCCAGCTGAGCTGAAGAATCCTAAGAAAACGCAATATGATGTGGAATAAGTTAATGCAAACTCTTAGTATATTGGTAGTCAATCCAATTTCGTTTCTTTATTTGTCTAAATATGTTATATATTATCAGTTAAATGATTACAAGATATAGATCACGAGATTTTCAACTCGAAGGGGGCAGTACCCAACGTAATGGAGCTTAGGCGTGTTTGCTCGTTAAAATGCACGACAGTATTTTCTTATTTAAGAATACTGAAAACTCAACTATGGAGTCCAGAAAAAACATAGTAGGGAGCTCTATAATCCCCTTTGGTGCGAAACCGACGGTCGAGTAATTATAGCGTTCTGGTATAATAGTTAGTTCTATTCTTGTAGGACGTGCAATTCGTCACCAGATAGTACCTTACGATAACAGGTACTGTTTTTTTACAAAATTATAATTTTTTGGTATAATAAATACAAGAGGTGAGAAAAATGCTTCAAGTAGTTTATTTACCAGGGCAAAATATTGAAATAGAAAAATTTATAACAATATCCTCTATGGACGAGTTATTAGATTTTATTAAGTTCAATAAAATTAAATTATTAAGTATTCCTGCTACAAATGATGCCTTAGATGTGCTTGATTGTATCATAGAAAATGAGTTAAAAATTGAAACAATTCATCTTCAACAAAGTAATGATTTATTATCAAGATTAAAGATATTCTTTTATATGGCAAAAGCTTATACAGAAAATGGCATAAAAAGAAACATCATACTAAAGCATGAGTATTTAGATAATTTTTTAGAAAAAAATAAGAAAAAAGACTAAACAAGAACCGCATATCTATTATATAATTATATTGTAAAAAAGGAAAAGGAGGTTTCCGATGAAAGATAGAATGATTGTATTAGTTTTTAGAGTACCTAAGAACACAGTTAATTTAAACATTGGGGAACACGTTGAGCTAGAATATGATTCTGTAAAAGAACATTACTGCTTAAATACTGAATTTGCAAGAGTAAGCAATCAACTATTTACTCCGAATTCTGATGATGTAAAAAGTTTATTGGAATTTGTAGCAAAAAAAGATGGAAGAATTGTTTACATCTGGGATAACGAACGTAATATCTATTTAGATAATACTATCGTTGAAGTAAAAGCAGCTAATGGAGAATATATTATTGTAGCTCCGTCAGAAGAAAGTCAATATCTAATTGGTGAAAGCATAGATCAAGAGCCTTCGATAGAAGAACTTTTAAAAGGTCTACTTGGTGATACTGAAAACGATATGACTTGCGAGAAATGTTGCGACACTGAAAGAAAGTGTGCAGTAGCAGAAGAGAATAAAGAAGAGAAAAAAGTAAAGGAGGAAACAAATATGTTTTCAAATCTAGGTTCTAGTTTTGGGAAAATTGGTTCAGACCAATTCAGATTATCTATTAACGGATTAGCAGTAAAAGGAAAGGATGGCAAATATATTACATTCAATCCAGAAACTAGAGAGTTAGTAGAAGTTACAACAGGTTTCTTTGATGATATGAAAGATTTATTATTCTTAATGCCAACAACTGAATTAGAAGTTGGAGATATTATTCTTCATCAAAACAAACCTTATTACATTACAGTATCAAAAGATAATGTAGTAAAAGGTATCGATTTTGAGGACGCAATTGAAAGTACTTTAGTACCAAAAACAAATGTATTTGGAATGAAATATTACACTAAGGTATTTAATTGCTTAGGAACAAATAACATTTTAGGTACTGATATCGCTTCAAATCCTATGATGGCTTATGCGTTAATGGGTGGAAAAGACTTTGATCTATCTAAAATTATGATGTTCCAAGCTTTATCAGGACAAGGAAAAGGTATCGCTGATTTCAGTGAAAATCCTATTATGTTAATGGCATTGATGAGTAACGAAAACGGAAAAAATGATCTAAGTGATTTTGCTAAAATGCAAATTTTAAGTGGATTATCTAATAAGAAAAAAACTACAAAAGAAACTAAAAAAGAAAACTAATTATTAGTTTCTTTTTATAGGATAACCTAATCTTTAAGTTATTCTATAAAAGGAAATTAAAGGAGGTTATTTAAGTGGCAAAAGTAAAAACTAAGCAAATTAACTTTACTCTTCTTTACGGAGTCGTTTATAAAAAGAAGAAAAATACTCTCTATATTGACTATGGAATAGGTATAATAACAGTAATAAGAGATGTAATGGACGACATTGATCTAATCTAAGTTGGGTAAACAATATGCATATCTAC
>OJKI01000847.1_pt1 | contig 10397 bp, 9 predicted proteins | sample 1596431 | NCBI WGS metagenome assembly OJKI01 (sample SAMEA4350165, study PRJEB24818) | metagenome | biome: human; feature: gut; material: faeces | place: Denmark | collected 2013-09 | reverse complement strand
GGATCTGCGCTGCCATGGAGAACGTATAATAGGTTCCGGTGAATTTTCCCACATCGCTGCCACTGCTCATGGCCACGATCATCGGATAGGAATTCACATTGATGGCTGCCCATGCCACACCGATCAGGGCAAATGCCACATTGATGATGGGGTGATATTCTCTGGCAAAAATTGCGCCACCATAGCAGGCTGCCATCAGCAGAACACCGCCCATGATAGTCTTCTTACGACCGATCTTCGCAGAGATGTTTCCAATGGGAATATAACTCAGAATAGCAGCTACCGTCGCTACCATCAGACAGTTGGCGAAGCTTCCGCCCTCCATCTTCCATACTACCTTCGTGTAGCGGGAAAAGGCTGTGGTCACGGCATTATAAGCGGTGAACCATAAGAAGATGGACGCCAGCATGAAGTACATACTGCGCTTCACTTCCTTGGGCATACCCTTGGTGCCTTCCGTCTTTCCTGTCTGTTTTTTCCCGTCGGAAGCTTTTACCGCTCCGGTATCTCCCACTGCCTCGATCTCACCGACAGCTTCCACGCCCTCAGCCATCGCTTTTTCTTCTATTGTTTCTGCAATTGCCGCCTCTGCCTTCTCGACTTCTTCCCGCAGCTTATTTTCCCGGATGGTCATCACGAGAATTCCCACAGCGATCGCCATGACTGCTGCAATACTTGCAAATAAAGGCAGATAATCCGGTGTTTCACCTTTGCCCACCAGAACTTTGATCATGATCAAAGCATAGACACCGCCCACAGCTCCCATGAGATTGATCACCGCATTGGCACGGCTGCGCAGATGGTTCGGGGTTACATCCGGCATCAGTGCTACTGCCGGGGAACGATACAGTCCCATGGACACCAGGGTGAAAAACAGCACCGCCAGGAAGATCACCTGGTTACTGAAGGACTCTACAGTGCCCCATCTTGCCTTTTCTGCATTGTCGATCATCGGCAGTAACATCATGAAGATCACTGCCAGGATCGTACCCGACACGATAAAGGGCATTCTTCTGCCAAGCTTCGTATGTACCTTATCTGACAACGTACCGAACACCGGCAGCAGAAAGATCGCCAGCACATTGTCTAATGCCATCACCGCTCCCGTCATGGTCTCGCCCAGATGATAGGTATTCTGCAGGATCAGGGGGATGATGTTGTCATACATCTGCCAGAAGGAACAGATGCTAAGAAAAGCCAGTCCGATCAGAAACGTTCTTTTGTAATTTAATTTTGTCTCCATAAGAAAACCTCCCTTTGATAAATTCATTTTATCAAAGGGAGGTCCTCCTAGCAATCATTACTATGTAAAATTTATGTCTTTAAAATCTATATTGCTTATCCTTTCACACCGCCTGCCACCAGTCCACTCTGGATAAATCTCTGCAGACACATGAAAACAATCATAATTGGCAAGGATGAAATCACCGCTGCTGCTGAAAACAGCGTCCAGTGAGCAGCAAACTGATCACTGATAAAAGACTGTAATCCCAACGCCAGCGTCATTTTTCCCGGTGTCTGCAAAAAAATCGATGTGATTACATATTCGCTGTAGGTTGCTATAAAAGAAAACAGGAAGATCACCGCAAGCTGCGGCATGGCAAGCGGAATGATAATCTTGTAAAACACCTGAAACTGATTCGCCCCGTCTACCATTGCTGCCTCATCCAGTTCCACCGGCAGACCATCAATATAGGATTTTAACAGCCAGATATTGTATGCACTGCCTCCCGCCAGCACAAAGATTAACGCAAGACTGCTGTCAACCAGCCCAAACCTATAGATCAGAATATAGTAGCCTGCCACTGCCATACTGTTGGGAAATACCTGCAGCACCAGCAGCGACATGAGTCCATATTTTCTCCCGATAAAACGCAGTCTCGCGAATGCATATGCCGCCAGAGAAGTGATCACAAGCTGGATCGTCGCCACAATAACGCAAAACTTTAGGGAATTCCATACCCATACAGTAAAATCCGTCTCCCGAAACAACGTCACATAGTGTTCCACACTGAACTTTTCCGGAAAGAGAGAGGACAGAAAAAAACTGTCGCCCGCCGAAAAAGAAGACATTACGATCCACACTACCGGAAACAGCACCAGTATTATGGTGATCCAGATTACAATACGGCTTCCCCAGAGCGCACGCATTTCCGAACCGTTCATTTTCTCTCTGCCAAGCATTTAATCCACCTCCTTGAATGAGCCGGACAAATGCATGTTCACCAATGTAAATGTTCCGACAATAATAAAGATCAGTACACTAAATGTAGCAGACAACTCGTACCGGTTAGACCATGTAGTCATTTTGTAAGTCGTACTTGCCAGAATATCCGTATAACCGGCGAACTGGTTGTCTACTCTGGCAGGACCGCCCTGTGTTATCATATAGATATTTCCGAAATTGTTGAAATTCGCCGCAAATGAAGAAATCACCAACGGGATAGAAAGCTTCGTCACCATGGGAAGTGTAATACTTTTAAAGCATTGAAACTTCGATGCCCCGTCAATCTCCGCCGCTTCATAATATTCCGTGGAGATGGATTGCAAACCGCCCAGACAGACATTCATCATATAAGGAAATCCCAGCCATACATTGACAATGATCAGCCCAATCCTCGCCCAAAGGGGATTCGTCAGCCATGGGATGTTCCATGCAATTCCGATTACATGAAGCAGATTATTGATCCCGCCGTATTGCTCATTTAGCAATCCCTGCCATGCAAGAATAGCGATTGTGGACGGCAATGCCCACGGTACGATCAGTATTGCCCGATATATTTTGGATTCCTTCATATGCGGATTGTTCAGAAGAATTGCCAGCAGCAGTCCCATAGCATAGGAACCCACCGTACTGAATATCGCAAAACATATCGTCCACCCAAGCACCGGGAAAAACACACTTTTAATACTCCCGGAAAAAACTGTCAGATAATTGTCTGCTCCCACAAAAGTGTAATCTCCCAAATGGTACATATTATAATTCGTGAAAGACAAAATAACCGTATACAGAATTGGCAGACAAGTCACCAACAATATGGTAATCAGTGTGGGTGCCAGATAGGCATATGCCATACCATTCTTTTTCTTCTTCATATCTTCACTACTTTCCTGAATTCATCAATTCAACAGCTTCTTCCAGTTGCGCCACCATATTTTTCGCCGCTTCCTCTGGAGTCTGCTCACCTGACCACATGGAACGGATATTATTGACATGAATGCTCCATAGCTGACCCATCTCGGATACGGTAGGCATCGGTTCTCCCTGATTGATCTGTACGATAAATGCTTTCGCGTAAGCATTCTCCCTGATCTCTTCCAGTTCCTGATCGGACAGTCTTGCAGGAATGCGGTCACCTGCTTCATACAGATCTTTTGCACCGTTTTCAATCAGATATTTGATAAAACTCCATGCCGGCTCCTGTTTATCACTGTCCTTACCCACAAAGCTTACCTGGGTTCCCACCGGTGTTACGAATGCCTGACCGTGAAATGTCGGCATCTCCGTGATGCCAAAGGGTGTCTCTGCCGAAGTAAAACCGTCAATATCCCAAGGGCCTCCAATATAGTACGCACATTTTCCGTTCTGGAAATTGCTTCTGGCAATATCTGCCGTGACATCTGCCGTAATCAGGCCATAACGGTTGCACAGATCATCAAGGAAATGATACGCCTGTACTGCCCCATCATTTGCCAGGCCAATGTCCGACGTATCATAAGCACCATTCTGATAATTAAAAATATAGCCGCCGCAGGCTCTGACAAATCCCAGATCATAATAGATACTGGTGGCATCAAACTGCACACCGCCGTTCTCCACTGCCTGTTCCACCAGTTCCTCCCAGGTCGCAGGCACTTTTTCTACCATGTCCGTATTATAGAATAAAGCGGTTGTCTCCACAGAAAGAGGTGCTGCATATCTTTTGCCGTCCACATAGCATGCCTGAACTGCAGCTTCGGAAAAATCCGCATCATTATAAAGTTCTGCCGGTACTTCCGCTGTCAGGCCTGCATTCACATAATCCGCAAGCTGGTCATTTGGGATACCCACTACAGCATCCGGTCCTTCAGCACTTTTCACCGCCTGTGCAAACTGTTGCACCGACGGGGACTGGTGGATCACCTCCACCTCATATCCATTCTGTTCTCCCCAGGTATCTGCATATTTCTGGAGCGTATCCACTTCCACGTTCATATTCGTCCAGATCACCAGTCTGTTATCCTCTTTTTTACTTCCGCATCCGGTCAGTGTCCCCACCGCCAGTGCAATGCACAACATCGATATGATTCCTTTTTTCATAGTCATTCCTCACCTACATTGTTTTCATATGCAGCAGGGCACTGTTGGCATTGCCGGCTGCATCAAATAATGCCATATTCGCCATGGCGTTGCCGGCTGCCATTTTTTCCTGCATATACTGACTTCCGCTCGTGCTCGCCCAGGTACAATCCGGAATCGGGAGCCATGCGGGTTCCCAGTAAAACACACCGATTCCTCTGTCCTCCTTGACCTTCCTGACTGTAGCCATCAGATCCCTTAAGAACTGCTCCTGTCCTTCCTGTGTGGCAGGATATCCGGTAGCCTCTTCTTCCTTCTCGGAATAGACGATTCCTTTACATCCCAGGGTATCCGTAGTATAGCCGATGGAAGTCTCTACCACCAGTACATTCTTGCCGTAACGGGCACTGATATCGTTCATATTATTCTGCAGTTGCTCCAGAGAGCCGTTCCAGTGCGGATAGTAGGACATTCCGATCACATCATAATCCAATGCAAACGGTGCGATCCGGTCGAACCACTGCCTGTAAAGCTCATTGTTGGTGCCGAAATCCAAATGCAGCACAATTCCTGCCCCGGGGCACTCTTCCCTCACTCCCCGGATCCCTGCCCGCAAAAGCCTTGCCATATTCTCCGTCTGCTCCACATAACCGTCCGGCCAGAGAAGACCCTTGGTAATCTCATTGCCGACCTGCACCATTTTCGGAATTAGCTTGTGATTCTTAAGTGCCTTCAGCGTATTCACGGTATGCAGATACACTGCAGTCTCCAACGCTTCTCCCCGCAGCTTCTGCCATGCCTTCGGCTTGATCTGTTTGGCGGGATCTGCCCAGAAATCGCTGTAATGAAAGTCTAACATAAAGTCCATTCCGTTTTCCACAGTTCTTCCGGCAATTTCTATGGTAGTCTGTAAATCATTGCCCCCGCCACCGTAGGAGTTACCCATCTCATCAAACGGGTCTGACCAGATCCGGAGCCGTACCATGGTCGTTCCGCACTCCTTCAGGATACGAAACAGATCCTCCTGTTTTCCGTTTATGTAATAGGACGCTCCGCTGACTTCCAGTTCCTTCACCATAGAGATGTCCATACCCTTGATAAATTCCATGATCACTCCTTCACCAGCGTGAGATCATCGATGGTGCCCCATCCGCCGGGTGCTGTAGTAACACGTACACCTACCGTGATTTCTCCGTCCGCAGGCTTCAAATCCGGTATCTCTGCAGTGTACCAGTTCACATAGCCGTTCAGTTCTCCGTCCACTTTGATTTCTTCCCCGTTTACCACAGCGTAGAAATACACCGTTGCGTTTTTATCCCCTGCAGCATCTCCCTGGATATGTGCCGTCAGTTTGTAAGTGCCTTCCTCCAGTCCGTTCACCGTCTGTTCTGCGGAAAAATCCACATTACTGCTACCGGAATAAAAATGCAGGGACTGTACCCCCTCGAAACAGTCAGTATCACGATCATAGATATCCAGTTCCTCTGTGGAATCGTTCACATTATTTACCGTCCATCCGGTAAAATCAGCCTCTTCAAAGCTACCATTAATTAGATAATTACCATTCTCATCTGCTGTTGCTTTCTCACCGTCTACATTGTTTGTGCTTCCGCATCCTGTCATTGCCGCGATTACTCCTGCCGCCAACAAAATCCCCAAAAATTTCTTTCTCATTAATTTTCTCCTTTCAATCTTTCTAAAGTTAATGTTTTACTTTTATTATAGTAAATTATTTACCTTTAGAAAAAATATAGCATCATTACCTCTTTTCGTCAATGCCTCTTGTTCTTTTTTTACCCTATTGCCAAATTTGGCAGGTATCTTTTGTCAGTTTTATACAAAATAAGCATACAAAAAGAGAGGTCTGTTCCGTCACCTCCCTTTTAACTTTTTTCTATTTATTGTTCATTGACTTAATACTGATTTAGCAGCTCTTGCGAAAAATTGGAATCCCGTTCACAAAGATAAGCTTTGTCACTTTGCCACCATACAGCACCCGGTTTCGCAGCAGATCCAATGCCGTCTCACAAATGCAGGGAATATCAATATGTATGGTTGTCAACGGCGGAGACAGATATTTGGCTATATTCACATCATTGATGCTGAAAAGCGCCATCTGCTCCGGCACCTGTATCCCTTTTTCATTCAGTGCCTGCAATACTCCCACTGCCAGTGTATCGCTCGCAATGCACAATGCGGTGGGCAGGGAACTTTTTTTCAGTAATTCTTTTCCCATGCGATAACCTTCATCCACGGTGAATTTCTCCGAGATCAGGATATATTCCTCCTCCAGACAATGATAATATGCCACACTTTGCCGAAAGGACCATTCTCGGATATCCATGGAGGGCTTCCCCGTATCAATATTCCGGTCGCTTCCGCCAATAAATCCGATTTTTTTATGACCCTTTTCCACAAAATAATCTACCATCTGTGTCACGAAGGAATCCATATTGGGTCTAACCGCATCAAACAATTTTTCATCCGGTGATGTGCCGATGAACACTCCTCTGGGGCAGATTTTATACAATTGATTGATCTCTTTGCGGGTCAGCCAGCCTACGGCAATAAAGGCATTCAGATCTCTGGGGATCACGCTCATGCCATCTCTGCGGTCATAAATCTGCAGTCGGATATTCATTTTTTTTGCCTGCTTTATAACTTCCTCCCTGACACCGCGGTAAAACACATCCTCCAATTCATCCTCATTATCTGTAAAATACAAAAGTGCAACGTTTTCAATTTTCGGATAAATAACTTTTTTCTTATAGCCAATCTTCTCCGCTGTGGCAAAAATAGCCTCTCTCGTTTCCTCACTGACGGAAATTCCTTCATCGTAATTCAATACTCTGGAGACCGCTGCGCTCGACACACCCACGATCTCTGCAATCTCTTTAATCGTTGCCATGCAAACCTCCATTATGCCAATGAACCTTGTTCATATCTTTTAGTAATCATTTTACATAAATATTTTACTCTGTCAAGATTTCACACTTTTTCCTTGAAATATGTGGGCTTTTATGTATAATGGTAAGGGTGGCTTTGTAACACATTTAATAAGAAGAATAACAAGAGGTTTAAGAATGATCAGTGCAAACAACGTAACTTACCGTGTGGGTAAGAAAGCTTTATTCGAAGATGTCAACATCAAGTTTACTGAGGGCAACTGTTACGGACTCATCGGAGCCAACGGTGCCGGTAAATCCACCTTTTTGAAGATCCTGTCCGGTCAGCTGGACACCACCAAAGGTGATATCGTCATCACCCCCGGTCAGCGTCTCTCCGTGTTGGAGCAGGATCATTTCAAATACGACGAGAATGTGGTTATGGATACCGTTATCATGGGTAACGCGCGTCTCTTCCAGATCATGAAGGAAAAGGATGCCATCTATGCCAAGGAAGATTTCAGTGATGAGGACGGCATCCGTGCCAGCGAACTGGAAGCAGAATTCGCTGAGATGGACGGTTGGGAAGCAGAATCCAATGCCGCCATGCTGTTAAACGGTCTGGGCATCGGCACCGAGTTCCACTACTCTCTCATGAAAGATTTAGACGGCAGTCTGAAGGTGAAGGTTCTGTTAGCCAAAGCACTGTTCGGTAACCCCGACATTCTACTGCTCGACGAGCCTACCAACCATCTGGATCTGGATGCGATCGCATGGCTAGAGGATTTCCTGATCGATTTTGAGAATACCGTTATCGTGGTATCCCATGACCGTTATTTTCTGAACAAGGTATGTACCCAGATCGCCGACATCGACTACGGCAAGATCCAGCTGTATGCCGGTAACTATGACTTCTGGTATGAATCCAGCCAGCTGCTGGTGAAGCAGATGAAAGAAGCCAATAAGAAAAAGGAAGAAAAGATCAAGGAATTACAGGAGTTCATCTCCCGTTTCTCCGCAAATGCTTCCAAATCCAAGCAGGCTACTTCCAGAAAACGTGCCCTGGAAAAAATTGAGTTGGATGACATTAAGCCCTCTAGCAGAAAATATCCCTATATCGACTTCCGCCCCGAGCGTGAGATCGGTAACGAAGTACTGGCTGTGGAGCATCTGTCCAAGACCATCAACGGAGAAAAGGTGTTAGATGACATCTCCTTTACTCTGGGTCGTGAAGACAAGGTGGCTTTCGTAGGAAGCTGCGAGCTGGCGAAGACTACTCTGTTCCAGATCCTTGCCGGAGAGATCGAGCCGGACGAGGGAACCTACAAGTGGGGTGTTACCACTTCCCAGTCCTACTTCCCGAAGGATAATACCGCAGAGTTCGACAATGATATGACCATCGCCGACTGGCTGACCGGCTACTCTCCCGTAAAGGATGCCACTTATGTCCGTGGTTTCCTGGGACGTATGCTGTTCGCCGGCGAAGACGGTGTGAAGAAGGTCCGCATCCTCTCCGGTGGTGAGAAGGTTCGCTGCCTGCTATCCAAGATGATGATCAGCGGCGCCAACTGTCTGATCCTAGATGAGCCCACTAACCATCTGGACATGGAATCCATCACCGCGCTGAACAACGGTCTGATCAAGTTCCCCGGTGTGGCACTGTTCTCCTGTCATGACCACCAGTTCGTACAGACCACTGCCAACCGTATCATCGAGATTCTGCCGAATGGCAGTCTGGTAGACAAGATCACTACCTACGATGAGTATCTGGCAAGCGATGAAATGGCAAGAAAGCGTACTGTATTCACCGCACAGACCGAAGACGACGAGAACTAAGACGAATAAAATGGATGCCGGTGCTGCCGACATCCATTTTGTTAATTTTCCAATTCTGTTTCGTTTAATGATCTCCACTAAAATATGTAATATTTACAAACACTGTCTCTATACGCAAAAACCAGCTCTATGTATGTTAATGCGGACCAGTCCCCAAAAATAATCTCAGAAAGGATAGAAATATGGTAGATCTTCATGTACATTCCACCTGTTCCGACGGTACCTTTACCCCGGAAGAATTAGTTGATTATGCAATTCAAAAAGGCTTAACCGCCTTCGCTCTCACCGATCACGATACGGTAAACGGACTGGACCGGGCGATCCGATATGCGGATGGGCTGCGACAGGCTCAGGCTGCTTCACCGTCTGACGCTCCCGCCTCTCAGGTGCCGGAAGTGATCCCCGGTATCGAGCTATCCACAGAATATCAGGGCAAAGATATCCATATGGTTGGCCTTTTCATTGATTACCGCCAGCCGGAGTTTGCCCATTATTTAGAAGATTTCATTCGTTCCCGCGAGAACCGCAATGAAAAAATGTGTGCGCTTCTCAGAGAGCATGACATTGACATTACTTACGAGGCGCTTCTGGCGGAATTCCCCGGTGCGGTTATCACCAGGGCTCATTTTGCAAGATATCTCCTCTCCCACGGCTATATCCAGAGCATGAGGGAAGCATTTGCCCGCTACGTGGGCGATCACTGCCCCTGCTTTGTTCCGAGGGAAAAGGTGACACCCGCTCAGGCTGTGGAACTGATCCTCGGTGCCGGCGGAGTTCCTGTGCTGGCACATCCGATCCTCTATCACATGAGCGATGATCGTCTGGATACTCTCGTAGCGGAATTGAAAAAGATCGGCCTCGTGGGCATCGAAGCCATTTACAGCACCTACAATACCGCCGAGGAACGCCAGATCTGGGGGCTTGCCTCCAAATACGACCTGAAGATCAGCGGCGGCTCCGACTTCCACGGCGCCAACAAGCCAAAGATCGACCTCGGAACCGGCTGGGGGAAGCTGTATGTACCGGATGAAGTGCTGGAAAATCTGCGCCCGGAAAAGAAATAAATTGAAAGTTACGCGGGCAATGAGCCGCGCATAGGCATAGTGAGGACAGCGATGGGCGCTTGCGCACAAATCGCTGTCTTTACTTTTGCCTATGCGGCGAACGCCCTCCTGTGCCTCTATTCCGTCGCAGCGTGGGCACAGGAGATAGGAACAAGCTTCTCTGTGCCCTTCTTCCGCCTCAGCGTGGGCACAGATGACAGGAGCAAGCTTCTCTGTACCCTTCTTCCGCCTCAGCGTGGGCACAGATGACAGGAGCAAGCTTCTCTTTTACCCTTCTTCCGCCTCAGCGGGGGCACAGTTGACAGGAGCAAGCTTCTCTTTCCCCTTCTTCCG
>OJKI01000844.1_pt1 | contig 10411 bp, 7 predicted proteins | sample 1596431 | NCBI WGS metagenome assembly OJKI01 (sample SAMEA4350165, study PRJEB24818) | metagenome | biome: human; feature: gut; material: faeces | place: Denmark | collected 2013-09 | reverse complement strand
TAGATGAACTGGTCGAGATTCTTTTTGTTCGTCTCGTCCAGTGCCACGCCCAAATACTCCTGCAAAAAGGCGTCCATTTCCGTTCTCTGCGTTTTGATGGGATAATGCTCAAACGCCACCGGGCCGATTGCTGTCTGTTCTGCCTCAGTGACCTCTTCCTGTATTCCTGTCGGGCCATTATAGAAGAGCTCATAGAGGTCGATGTCCGCGGCGGTGTCGTAATAGCTGCTGAGCAGCATATTCGTCATGCACACGCCACTGCCCACATTGAAAAATTCCGTGTTGAACCATTCGATGTCCACCGCAGACGTCTCATCATCCGGCGGCGGTACGTCGTCCGCGGGCTTTGTGCCGCAAGCGGTCAGTGCGCAGCACAGGGTAAAAAGCAGCAGAAAGATTTTTACTCTCTTCATTTCTCTCATCCTCCGTAAAAGTGGTCCTATTATGATCGCTTCTGCGGCGCAGCCGCACTTTTTACGCCATGGGACTCTCCTCCCTCTCTCCTATTCTCTCAGTACGGGCACGGGAATGCGGAGAACACTGCGTGGCCGTCGACGAGGGTAAAGGGATATTCATAGGCTTCCGTTTTGCCGGTATCCGCCCACGCCTGCGCGATGTCGTCCCACGCAAGCAGCGTGACCGTCTGCGTCAGCACGCCGCTGTCGCCGTCGAGCGCAGCCGTGCACGTGTATCCGCCCAGGCTCTCGTTGCCGCCGCGGCCTGCGGACATGACATAGAGTCTGCCGTCAATATCACGGTAACGCTGCTCAGTGCTGCCCAGCCATTCGTCGGCAAGCTCCGGTGTGACATACCGCAGCAGCAGCGCACGGAGGCCCTCCAGCGTTTCCACGCCCTTGATGTCCGCCAGATCATAAAGATTGCCGTCGACCTCGGCTGTCACATTGTAATCCATCGGCGGATCGTCCATATAAAACCACGACCACAGCGTCGCCGCCGCCTTGAAATCCGCTGTCACGGTCTGCTCCTGCGACACGCTCAGGATCGTCTTCGCATGCTCGCTGAGCGCGTTGTAGAATTCGCTGTACGGCACTGCGAACACCTGCGGCCCCGCCGCATACGGCGCGATGACGTACTGGTCGAATGTGACCGTCAGGCCGTTTTCCGTAAAGTTCAGCGTCGCGAGCGTGGGGAAATCCTGCAAATAAGAGTCATAATCGTCAAAATATCCTTCGCTGAGGCCCTTTTGCGCGATCTGCTCGTAGATATTCCAATAAATGCTCTCCTGCAGCGAGTTTCCCTGCAAATCGCCCTCCTCCGAGGCCAGCGCGTCCAGCGTCAGGAATTCGCCCGTCGTCAGATCAAAGCTCCACGCGCGGGTGGCGGAATTCGGATGCACGCCGCCGTAGTAGGTGTAGTTCTCCGCCGCGATGCTCAGGAGTTTCCCCTCGGTCATGTAGGTCTGCGTCAGGCTCAGCTCGTTCGTCCAGTAGCTTCCGTTCAAAAAGACCGATGTGCCGTTTTCCGCGTAGAGCTCCTTGGCCTCCGCGGCCATCTGCGCCGCCTCGGACTCAAGACCCGCGAGCACGTTGTTCATCTCCGTGTTGAAGGCGTTCTGCGCCGTGAACTGCGCGGGGTTGCCCGTGCCGCCGTTCGCCGTCACGTTCTCCGCCAGCGTGTAGAGCTCGCCGTCCTCCGTGCGCAGCTCGAGCACCGGCAGTTCGTAGCGCTCCGCCAGAAGCACCGTGCCGTCGTCGGCCTTGTACTCGTTTTCGTAAACTTGCGTCGCGACTTCAAAGTGCAGCGCGCTCGCCTGCGGCGGCGCGTTGTCCTCCGGCCCGCCGGGCGCTCCTGCGCCGCAGGCGGTCAAATTCAGCGCCAGCACGCAGCAAAGCAGCAGCGTCATCCATTTTTTCATTCTGTTCTCCTTTCGAGGTCTCGGTTCCTTGCTCAAACGATCACAGGCCCCTCCGTCCACGCGCTGCTGCCTCTGGCCGCGCGCAGCTCGGGATAGGCGAGCACGTATTGATCCGCCGCGCGCGCCGTCAGAGCGAAGAGGTTCTGCGCCTCCTCGCTCAACGCGCGCACATCGGCGCTCTTGGTCAGCACCGGTGCGCTTCCCGTTTTTTTGATCGTTTTGAGCAGCTTTCGTCCCCGCTCATTGCACGCCAGCACGCGCAGATAGGGGACCTCCGGCGGCACATCCGCCGCCGTCACGTCCAGATACGCCGCAAGCAGCATCCGCCGCAGCCGCGCATAGGCATAGCGCTTCGTCTTCACCGCGGAGAGCAGCTCGTCGACGGACGCTGCCGTCCGCGCTGCGTCATAAAACCGGCGATAAAGGCCTTCATTCCCGCTGTCATAGCGGGCGAAGTCCTCCTCGCACATCGCGCGTAGCCGGGAAAGCACCGCTCGCTCCGCATTCTGCATCGTCACCGGCGCGCGGCCCGCTGCGCATTCGCGCGCATAGATGGCGGCGCTCTCCGCCATCAGATACGCGGAGGCGTCCTCTCCGTTCGTGAGCAGCTCGCGGATGTGGCTCGCCGAGGCGAAGCCCTTCGCCGCACCCCCGTTGTGCCCGACGACCTTTCGCAATATTGCCAGCGGCGCGATGGTACTGCCGCTTTGCAGCAGCGCCTTGCAGTATTCTACGCCGAGGATATCGTTCGGCTCCCGGAGCACCGCGGCATCCTCGCCGATGAGCGCTCTTGCAGCGCTCTCCCTCGCCGCGGCAAAGGACAGGCCCTTGGCAAGCTCCTCTCGCAGCACGTCGGGAAAATCCGCCCGCAGCAGTGCCTTTGCCGCGCGCTGCAATTTCGCCGCGTTACCGCATTCGCTGCCAAAGGCCAGCGTGTCGACCACGCCCGTCGCCGCCAAAATGCTCACGCCGCCGCGGGCAAAGCCCTCCGCCGACGAAATGGCCCACGGCAGCGGCAGCTCAAGGACTAAATCTGCCCCGCCGCGCACGGCAGCCTCGGCGCGCGCATGCGCGCGTTCAATGGCAAAATCGCCCCGCTGGACAAAATCGCCGCTCATCGCGCACACGACCGCGCACTCTTCCTCGCCTGCCAGACGGCGCAATTCATCAATTTGCCACTTGTGGCCGCGGTGGAAGGGATTATATTCGCATATTATACCAAATACCCTCATGGAAGTCCTCTCAAAGCGGTTACAAAAGAGTTACGTTTTGTTAAATTTACTTGTCTTTGCAAAAAAAGTTGTTATAATATATTTTGTATCGAATTATACATCCGATCAATTTGATTCTTATTTTATCGGAAATTCGGGCGCAATGCAAGCGCCCTCGGAAAAAGGAGTATACTTATGAATGTTCTGGTCATCAACGCAGGTTCTTCTTCCCTGAAGTATCAGCTGCTCAACCCCACCACAGGCGAGCTGCTGGCGAAGGGTCTGTGCGAGCGCATCGGCATCGACGGTCTGTTCACCTATAAGCCCCAGCTTCCCGGCAAGGAAGCCATCAAGGCCGCTTCCGTCTCCATGCCCACCCACAACGAGGCCATCCAGGCCGTGCTGAACGCGCTCGTCGACGAGAAGAACGGCGTCATCGGCTCCATGAAGGAGATCGACGCTGTCGGCCACCGCGTCGTCCACGGCGGCGAAAAGTTTGCCAAGTCCGTCGTCATCACCGACGAGGTCATGCAGGCAATCAAGGAGTGCAATCCCCTCGCCCCGCTCCACAACCCCGCCAACATCATCGGCATCAAGGCCTGCCAGGAGCTCATGCCCGGCGTGCCCATGGTCGCCGTGTTCGACACTGCCTTCCACCAGACCATGCCTCCCGTGGCTTACACCTATGCTCTTCCCTATGAGTACTATGAGAAGGACAAGGTCCGCCGCTACGGCTTCCACGGCACCTCTCACAAGTATGTTTCCCAGCGCGCGGCCGATATGCTCGGCAAGCCCATCGAGCAGCTCAAGCTGATCTCCTGCCACCTCGGCAACGGCTCCTCCGTCACCGCGATCGACGGCGGCAAGAGCGTCGACACCTCCATGGGCTTCACCCCGCTCGCCGGTCTTCCCATGGGTACCCGCTCCGGCGACATTGACGCCGGTATCCTCGAGTACCTGATGAACAAGTACGGCATGGACATCACCGAGATGCTCACAATCCTCAACAAGAAGTCCGGCGTCATGGGCGTCAGCGGCGTCAGCTCCGACTTCCGCGATCTCGAAGAGGCCTTCGAGCAGGGCAATGAGCGCGCCGGCCTTGCCGTCGATATGTTCAACTACGGCGTGAAGAAGCTCATCGGTGCGTATGCCGCCGCGATGGGCGGCGTGGACGCCATCATCTTCACCGCAGGTGTCGGCGAGAACAGCGCTTCCCAGCGCATGGCCATTGCCTCCGGCCTCGAGTTCATGGGCGTCAAGATGGACGAGGACGCCAACAAGGTCCGCGGCGAAGAACGCGTCATCTCCGCGCCCGACTCCAAGGTCACCGTCCTCCTCATCCCCACGAACGAGGAGCTCATGATCGCCATGGATACCGAGGCGCTCGTCGGCTAAGTCATCGACAATCGATTATAAAAAATCCGCTTACGAAATTCGTAAGCGGATTTTTTTATTGCCGGTCTTCGAGCCACTGCATCGCGCCATAGGCGAGCAGTGCGCTCCCGCGCGGTAAAATGTTCTCGTTGAAGACGACGCTCTCGTTGTGCATGGGCTTTCCGTAGCGCGCGTCCTCCTGCGCCGTGCCCGCGCCGAGCAACAGATACGCGCACGGCAGCTCGTAGGTGTAGGACGCAAAGTCCTCCGAGCCCATCCCGCCCTCACGCAGGCGGTAGACGCTCTTCTCGCCGAACAGCATTTCGGCGCAGCGTGCCATCCGCTCGGTCAGCGCCTCGTCGTTTTTGAGCGGCGGCGCGCTCGCGAGCTCTTCGACGCTCGCACTGCCGCGGAAGGCCCTGGCCGTCGCGTCCGCGATCTCGCCGATGCGGCGCAGGATCAGCGCGGTCACGTCGCGGTCGAACGTGCGGATCGTGCCCTCGATCACGGCCTCCTGCGGGATGATATTCGGCGCGTGCCCCGCGCTGAATTTGCCCATTGTCACGATGGCGGGCGTCTTCGCGGGCAGCTCGCGCGCCGTGATCTCCTGAAGCGCAAGGTAGATGTGCGCGGCAATGTTGATTGGGTCGACGCCCGTCTCCGGCATTGCCCCGTGACAGCCGACACCCTTGACCGTGATGCGAAACAGCGTGCAACCCGCCATAAACGTTCCCTTGCCGCAGAGCACCAGGCCCGACGGCGTCCCGGAGTTCACGTGCAGCGCCATCGCCGCCTGCGGCTCCGGCGCCTCCAGCACACCGGCCTTAAGCATCGCTTTCGCGCCCGTGAAGCCTTCCTCGTCGGGCTGGAAGACGAGCTTCACCGTGCCCTTGAGTTCGCTTTGATGCGCCTTGAGCAGCCTTGCAGCGCCCAGCAGCATCGCGGCATGCATATCGTGTCCGCAGGCGTGCATGCTGCCGTTTTCCGAACGGAACGGCAGGTCGGTCTTCTCCTTCACCTTGAGCGCGTCCATGTCGGCGCGCAGCAGGATACAGCGCCCCATGTCTTCGCCCGTGAGCTCCGCGACCACGCCGCCGCCCAGCTCGCGCGGCTCATAGCCGAGCAATCGCAGCTTTTCTTCGACAAATTGAACCGTCTGCGGCAGGTGCGCGCCGACCTCCGGCGCGCGGTGGATCGCTCTCCGGTTCTCGACGATCTCGTCTTTCATTTCGATGGCTTCCGCCAGTAACGTCTTTCCGTTCATGCAAACTTCCTTTCTCATTTCTGCGCGGCGGTTTTTTTCGCCGCGCGCTGCTGCGCTGTCCGCCGCACGAGCTCGCACAGCGGCAGGATGTATAAAAAGCACGCAAACGCCATGCCTGTCATCGGCGCGCCGACGGTCGAGAGCGGCGTCGCCCCCGCGATCGACCACGGGATCAGCGGCGCGACGACGACGGCGCTGTTTTCAAGGTTGATGGCAAATTCTTCTTTATCCTTCTGCGACGGCGCGCAGAGCTGGTGTGTCAGGATGATCGTCAGCGTCTGGTTGCAGGCGAGAAGGCTCGCCAAAACCGCCGTCAGCAGCATCGAGGCATAGGGCGACGTTTTGTCGCGCAGCGCCGTCACACGCCCGCACAGCCCGTCGAGCAGCCCCGTCTTGCGAAAAATGCCGGAATACGCCGACGAGATCATCACGATCAGCGCCACGCGCACCATTGAAATGATGCCGCCGCCGTTGAGCATCGCGCCGACCTCGGCGTCCGACGCCGTGTAGCCTAAGATTGCGGTCTTGAGGATCGTCACCGCGTCCAGATGCCGCAGAAAAATGCACAGCACGACCGCCGCCAGAATGCTGACCGACATCGTCTTTTTCACGTTCACGCGTAGGACCGACAGGATCAAAATGAGCACCGCCGGCAGGCACATGACCCAGTGAAGCGTCATCTCGCGCCCGTAGAGCGACCACAGCTCGCCCGCCGCGCCGCTGCCGCTTTTCACCATGCCGAGCGCCGCATAGACGCCGCAGCTCAGAAGAAACGGCACGAGCGCCGTCTTGAGCATGCGCTTGATGTTGTCGTAAATGTTCGTCTCCGTCAGCTCGCTCACGAGCAGCGCGCTCGTCGAGACCGGCGAGCAGCGGTCGCCGAAGTATACGCCCGAAAGCATCGCGCCGCCGAGCAGCACGGGGTCCATGCCCATCGAAATGCCGACGCTCACGCAGATGGTGCCCATCGTCGCCGCCGTGCCGAACGCCGTGCCTGTCAGCATCGAGACGCCGCAGTTTAGGAGAAACGTCATCAGCAGCAAGATCTCCGGCCGGATGAGGTCAACGGCGCAGCAGATGATGAACGGCAGCGTGCCGCACGCACGCCAGAACGCCGTCAGAATGCCGATGAGCGGAAAGACGAGCAGCACGCTTGCCGACGTCTTCACGCCCGAGCAGATCATCTTCCCGAGTTCTTTCCACGAAAAGCCCTGCTTTTTGCCGTACAGCGCGAAGATCACAAGCCCCGCCAGGAGCGCGTAGAGGATATTCGTCCTCAATACGATGCACACGAGCAGCGCAAGGCAAAATAAAACGATCGCAGCCATCCAAGTCCTCCCTATCCTTTTTAACACAGTATCGCTATCTTAGCACGCACGGCGGGAAAAGGGAATCTTTTTCCTGCCGTCCGCACCCACTGCCCACAGTATAATTGCCGCCTTCGCGCTTGTAAAACTGTTAAAATTGATATATTCTACAAGAAACAGCTGTAAAAGGAGCGTTCCCATGAATTTCCATTCTCTTGACTATTTTCTCGTGCTCGCGCGGGAGAAAAACTTCACCCGCGCCGCCGAAGCGCTGCACATCACGCAGCAATCGCTTTCGTCCCACATTGCGGGACTTGAAAAGGAGCTTGGCTGCACGCTCCTTGTGCGCCGCACGCCGCTTGAGCTCACCTATGCGGGCCGCACGTTTCTGCGCTATGCCGAATCCATCGGCCAGACGCGCCAGGCCATGGAGCGCGAATTCTGCGACATCTCCGAAAATCAGAAAGGCGAGCTGCGCGTCGGCATCGCCTATACGCGCGGCCGCGCCATCATGCCGCGCCTGATCCCCGCCTTTCAGCGTCAGTATCCGAATGTCGAGATCACGCTGCTCGAAGGCTCGAACGACGCGATCCAAAAGGCGCTGCTCAGCGGCGGCATTGACCTCGCCATCGCCGGCTTTCCACACCCGCTCCCCGGCGTGGTGCTTGAGGATTACTATCTGGAGCACATCGTGCTGTGCCTGTCCGATGGGCTGCTCGCGCAGTGCGGCATCGACCTCGACACGCACCGCGGCGAGATCGCCGCGGGAAACCTAAGTGCCCTGTGTGACTGCCCCTTTGTCCTCGGCTCCGCGGAAGACATCGGCGGGCGCATCGGGCGCGGACTTTTGCGCTCCTCGGGCGTCTCGCCCGTCAGCAAAGCAACATCAGAAAACGTCGAAACGCTGCTCGCGCTCTGCGAGCAGGGCGTCGGCGCATGCTTCTGCCCGGAAAATCTGCTGCACACAGCGCTCTCGCCCGCGCAGCTTGCGCACCTGCACATTCTCCCCCTCTGCCCCAGTGCGTCGTATCCCATCTGCTTTGGGTACTTGAGCCGCTCGTATCCGTGGAGCGTGCTCTCGGAATTCATCCGCATCGCCCGCGAGCAAACTGCATAAGCACCATAAAAACGCCGCCCGTACATTTATTGCACGGACGGCGCTCTTTCTACTTCTTCACCGCAGGCTGCTGCTGGGTGATGCAGTGGATATTGCCGCCGCCGAAGGCGACCTCCTTCGTCTGCACGCCCACGACCTCGCGGTCGGGGAACATTTTCTGCACCTGTTCGATGGCGACTGCGTCGTTTTCGTCGCCGTACTGCGGCAAGATGACCGCGCCGTTGACGATCAAAAAGTTCATATACGACGCGATGCTGACCTCGCCGTCCTCACGGGGGATGGTGCCCTCCACGGCGTCGATGGTATCCGCGCCCTCGAGTAAGCACGGCTTTTTCGTCAGGCAGAGCTTGTGGACCTTTAATTTGCGACCCTTGGCGTCCGTCGCCTCGCTCAGGAATTTGTAAGCCGCCTGCGCCTGCTCGTAGAACGGATGGTTCTTGTCCTCCGTCCAGATGCACGCGACCTCGCCGGGCGCGACGAAGCACGCGACGTCGTCGATGTGCCCGTTCGTCTCGTCAGGGTCGATGCCGTCCTTGATCCACAGCACCTTCTCGCAGCCGAGGTAGTCGCAGATCATCTGCTCGATCTCTTCTTTGCTCTTATCGGGGTTGCGGCCCTCGGAGAGCAGGCACATTTCAGTCGTCAGCACTGTGCCCTCTCCGTCGACGTGGATGGAGCCGCCCTCGAGCACGAAGCCCTCTGTGCGGTAGCTGTCCACGTCCGCGATCTCGCAGATCTTGCGCGCGATCTGGTCGTCCTTGTCCCAGGGGAAATACAGCCCGTCGACGAGCCCGCCCCAGGCGTTGAACTCCCAGTCCACCGCGCGAAGACCGCCCTTGTCGTTCACAAGGAACGTCGGCCCGCAGTCGCGCACCCACGCGTCGTCGCTCTCGAGCTCCACGACGCGGATATTTTCGGGGAGCTTGGCGCGCGCGTTCTGATACTGGCGCACGGATGCGCCGACCGTGACCTTTTCAAATTTTGCGATGGCCTTGGCAACATCCGCAAAGGCCTTCTGCGCGGGCTTGCCGCCGTCGCGCCAGTTGTCGTTGCGCTCGGGCCAGAGCATCCACACGCCCTGCTGGGGCTCAAATTCGGCGGGCATGCGATACCCGTCCTGCTTCGGCGTTGTGCCGATGATTCGTTTTGCCATAACTTTGTCTCCTTATGATGAAACCATACTTAGCTGCGCGCGTTTTTCCCGCGCAGCGCGATCAGCACCTCGCCGATCGCCACGCTGAGGATCGACCCGATCGTAATGGGCAGAAAGCTCGCAAGCGTCTCTGCGTCAAACGAGAGCGGGACCGCAGTGAAAATGATCGAAATGACGATGAGCACCATCGGCACGTAGGCGATCCATTTGAGCGCCGTGTCAGACCCCGGCACGCGGAACGGGCGCGGCGTCTTCGCATCCTCGCGCCGCAGCTTCAAAAACGCCGGAAACACGGGAAGATAGCTCAAAAGCAGCATCACGAGATTCAGCGCGAAAAAGCTCCAGAAGAGTGACGAGTCCGGCGACGCCATCTCGATGAGCACGCCCAAAACACACACGCACGAGGCGACGACGCCCGACGTGACCGCCGCGCCGACGGGCATGTCGTTCTTTGCCCAGCGCTTGGCGAACACCCGCGGCATGTCGTTGTGGTCCGCCGCCAGCGCCGCCGTCGAATTGACGCCCATCGACCACGAGATCATATTGCCGAACAGCGTCACGAGGAACAAAAGCGCCACCACGCCCACGAGCACGCCGCCGCTGCCGCCCAGAATGAGCGACACCGCGTCGATAAGCCCCGAATCCACGCTGATCTCACGCACATCCACTGCCGCGCCGATGCCGAACGCCGAGAAGAGGTAGATGGCCGCGATGACGATGCCGCCGGTCACGATGGACTGCGGGATCTGCTTTTTCGGGTCGCTCATGTTGTTTGCGTACGTGCACACGACCTCAAAGCCGAGGAAGTTGAAGATGATGACGGAGATATACGAGAGGCTGTTTAAGTCGAACGACGGCAGAAATGTCCGCGCCGACATGTCGTTGACAAAGCCGTAACGGCTGATATACCACACGCCGAGCCCACGAGACTCCTGAGCATCTCGTATGCCGTCTTCTGCTTGAAAAAAAAAAAAAAACAAAAAAAAAAAAAAAAAAAAATAAAAAAAAAAAAAAAAAAATAAAAAACACCGCAAAACAACATGGATCATCAATCGTGCAGTACAAATATAGATACATCTAGTCATATACACTAATCTATATTATTAATA
>OJKI01000841.1_pt1 | contig 10448 bp, 9 predicted proteins | sample 1596431 | NCBI WGS metagenome assembly OJKI01 (sample SAMEA4350165, study PRJEB24818) | metagenome | biome: human; feature: gut; material: faeces | place: Denmark | collected 2013-09 | reverse complement strand
ATCAGGTGCTGCGGGGCGGGGCCGCCCCGCAGCACCTGATCCGGCGTGCGGATATCATCGCTGCGGCGGGGGAAGAAGGAGCTGGCGGGCGGGAGGACCGTGTCGTCGCGCTCGCCGTCCAGCGGGATGTCGATATTGGGGCGCCTGCGGCCCTTGGCAGGCTTTTTTGCCGGGGCGGGAGCGGCGGTGGGGGTGAAACCCTCCGGGAGGGCTTCGTCATCCGCGTCCTCGTCGTCACGGCGCAGGCTCTCGCCATAGCTGCGGACGCGCTGTGCGGCCTCCTGGGGCGTCAGGTGCAGGGCGCCCAGCAGGGCGGCCAGCAGCACCACCACGAACACGATGATGGACACCACCTTGCTGACCAGGGCCTCGCAGCCCACGGCCAGACCGCCGGAGAGCACGCCGCCGCACTTGAGGGCCTGTCCGTCGGCCCAGAGGGTCTTGACGCTGTCCAGGCCGAGGGTGTAGGCCGTGCGGCACAGGGTCAGGTGGCACAGCACGCCCACCAGCAGGGGCAGCAGCGCCACGCAGGTGGTACGCAGGACGACGGGCCGTCCCCGATGGCCCAGCTGGATGACGGCAATAGCCGCCAGCACCGGGGCCGTCAGGTAATAGCCGTAGCCCAGCGTACCCTTGAGCACCCTGGCGATCCACACCAGGAGGAGGGCGTCCACGTTGAAATAGCTCACCAGCACGCACAGCGCCAGCAGGGCGCAGACGATGCCGCCGGCCATACGCGCCGCGGCGTTATACGCCGGCGGAGGCGGCGGGGCGGGCGTTTTTTTGCGGCTGTTTCCTTTCTTTTGTGTCGATGCCATAGTCTATCTACCTCACTTGATGCCCTGCAGAACAAGGGTCAGCACGCCCGCCGCCCAGCAGTAGTAGGCGAAGGCACCGAAACGGCCCTTGTCCGCGATATACTTCAGAAGCCGGATGCACAGATAGCCCGTCACGGCGGCCACGGCCACGCCTACCAGGTACATGGGCACCTCCGCGCCGACGATGCCGGCCTGCACCGCGTCCTTGATGGAGAGGATATTGGCCCCCAGCACGGCGGGGATGCTCAGCAGGAAGGAAAAGCGCACGGCGAAGCGACGCTCATAGCCCACGAAGCACCCGGCGGTGATGGTCATGCCGGAACGGGAGACGCCGGGCAGCGTGGCCACCGCCTGCCCCACGCCCACCAGCAGAGCGTCCAGCCAGGTGGCACTGCGCTCGGTCTTGCGGCCCCGGCGCACCCGATCGCACAGGAACAGCAGGAAGCCGGTGAAGATCAGCGCCGCGCCCACGAAATACATATTGTCGCCCAGGCCCTGCACCGTCTTGCGGATGGGCAGCACCGCAAACAGCGGCAGCGTACCGACGATGATCAGCAGGATGAGCCGGCGGGCGGGCGGCACCGGTGTGGGGGTGCTGCGGTGCGCCAGGTCGCCGATGCCCCGGAAGAACTCCACCACCATGTCGCGGATGTCGCTCCAATAGGCGGCGAACACAGCAATGAGCGTGCCCAGGTGGAGCAGCACGTCGAAGAACTCCGGGATGCTCCCCGCGCCCTCCATATTCAGCAGATTGCGGGCAATGGCCAGATGGCCGGAGCTGGAGATGGGCAGGAATTCCGCTATGCCCTGCACCAGTCCCAACAGGATCGCTTTCAGATAGGTCATGACACACCTCACGTCATTATACACTCCCGCAAAACGGGAATACTGTTCCAATATAGGAAGAGTATACCACATGGGGCAAAAAAATGCCACCACTTATTTCTTACCTGTCTGTCATCTTATTGTCACCCTGCACAAAGGATGCCGGTTATTTTTGCCATTCTGCCTGTTGTTGTTCCCCGTGCTTTTGTGGTATGATAAACTATGTGTAATCAGAGGCAGGCGAAGGGAGTTTCCTCCGCGGAACATATACTTCAAAGGGGGACGGCTTCCGGAAACGGGGTCTTCCCCTGTCTGTTTCCCAGATCAGGAAAGGCGGTGAGTAAACTGTACCGTGAAAAAATAGACCAGCTGCAGGCGGCGGAGCAGCGGCTTCTGGAGCAGAAGGCCGAGGCCCAGCGCGCCGCCCGGACACTGACCGAGCAGGCCCGCCGGGACGGCGACGGTTTGGTGCGTGAGGCGCAGAACGCCGTGAAGGTGCTGGAGAACGAAGCCATGCAGCGGGCCGGTGAAGCCGGACAGGCGGCGGACGCCGCCCTGCGAAGCGACGCCGAGCGCACCTGCACAGCCATACGACAGCAGGCGGAGCAGCGCATGGACGCGGCTGTCCACGCCATCGTGGAAAAGGTGGTGAAGCGGTAAATGCCCATTGCAAAAATGAAGCGCCTGCAGGTGCTGGCGCTGGAGCGGGACCACGACGCGCTGCTGCGGCAGCTGGAGCGTATGGGCTGCGTGGAGATCAGTGAGCCGGACGCGCCGGATGCGCCGGAGAGCCTGCGGCGCTGCGGCAGCGAGACGGCGGACTGCCTGGCCCGCCAGCGGCAGGTACAGACGGCGATCGACGCCCTGCGGCGGGCTGCGCCGCCCAAGAAAGCGCCGCTGCTGGCGCCCCGCCCCGCCATCGGCGAGGCGGAATACCTGAGCGAGACGGGGCTGGCCGACGGGCTGGCGCTGGCCCGCCAGGTCAACGAGGCGACGGGACAATTACAGCAGCTGACGGCGCTGGCCGCCCAGCTGGAGACCGACCGGATCACCCTGGGGCCCTGGCTGAGTCTGGACCTGCCCCTGGAGCTGACGGAGACACGCTGCTGCGACGTGACCCTGGGCGTACTGCCGCCCTTCGTCCCCTGGGACGAACTGTGCGGGCAGGTACAAAACGAATATCCGGAGAGCGAGCTGCATCTGCTCTCCGCCGACCGGCAGCAGCAGTGCGTGCTGCTCATCACCCACAAGGCAGCGACGGCACCGGTGCTGGAGCTGCTGCGGGGCCGGGGCTTCGCAGCCTCACCCCTGAAGGGCCGCACCGGCACGCCGGAGGAAAACCGGCGGCGGGACACAGACCGGCTGGCAGAGGTCAAGAGGCAGCAGGAGGCCCTGCGAAAGCAGCTGGATGAGCTGGCGGAACGGCTGCCGGAGCTGTATCTGTGCGCCGACCGGCTGGCCTCCCGCTTGCAGCGGGAGGAAAACCGCCGCAGACTGCTGACCGACGGGTGCATCGTGGCATTCGACGGCTGGGTGCCGGAGAAAAAGACGGCAAGGCTGACGGCGTATCTGGACACGGCGGACTGCGACTACACCCTGTCCGATCCCACGACGGAGCAGATACCGGAGGTGCCGGTGCTGCTGGAGGACAACGCGGTGGCGCGGTCCATGAACTGCATCACCGAGCAGTACTCCCTGCCGGCCTACGACGGCGTGGACCCCAACCCGGTGATGGCACCGTTCTTCATCCTGTTTTTCGGCATGATGATGGCGGACATCGGCTACGGGCTGCTGATGCTCCTCGGCTCATGGCTGTTCCTGAAGAAAAAACGGCCGGACGACCGCAGCTTTATGGAGATGATCTTCTGGTGCGGCGTGACCACCGTGGTCTTCGGCGCCATGACCGGCAGCTTCTTCGGCGACTTCCTGCCGCAGCTCTTCAAGTTCTTTGACCCGGAGAGCACCTTTGCCCTGCCGGCGCTGTTCTCACCCCTGGACGACACCATGGCCATCATGGTGGGCTCGCTGATCCTGGGCGCCTTGCAGGTGTTCACCGGCATGACCGTCAGCGTGGTGGAAAAATGCAAAAAGGGCTGCTTTATGGATGCCCTGTTTGACGAGATCACCTGGTGGATCATTCTGGCGGGCACGGGTCTTGCGGTGCTTGGCATCGGCAGTGTATCCGGCGTGCCGGTGGTGCTGATCGCGGGCGTTCTTATGCTGGTATACGGCGCGGGCCGGGGCAAAAAGGGCTTTGGCAAGGTGACGGGCTTCGTGGCGGCGGTGTACAACGGCGTGACGGGTTTCTTCAGCGATATCCTGTCCTACGTCCGGCTGATGGCGCTGATGCTGTCCGGCGCAGTGCTGGCCCAGGTGTTCAATATGCTGGGCGCCACCACCGGCAACGTGGTCACCTTCATCATCATCGCATTCGTCGGCAATATGCTGAACCTGGCGCTGAACCTGCTGGGCTGCTACGTCCACGATATGCGCCTGCAATTTCTGGAATTTTTCGGACGCTTCTACAAGGACGGCGGCAAGGCCTACCGTCCCCTGCGCGTCCGGGCCAAACACGTAGAGATCATTAAGGAGGATACTAAATCATGTTAGCTTTTCTTGAATCTGTGGGCGGACTGGGTTTCGCCATCCTGGGCGCGGCGCTGACCGCCGGCCTGTGCTGCATCGGCTCCGCCAAGGGCACCGGTATGGTGGGTGAGGCCGCCGCCGGATTGACCAGCGAGGACCCCGACAAGTCCACCAAGTGCCTGATCCTGCAGGTACTGCCCGGCACCCAGGGCCTATACGGCTTTGTGGCGCTGTTCCTGGTGCTGGGCCAGACCGGCCTGCTCAGCGGCAGCGTGCTGGATCTCTCCCTGACCCAGGGGCTGTCCTTCTTCGCCGCCTGCCTGCCCATCATGCTGGGCGGCTGGCTGAGCGCCATCTTCCAGGGCCGCGTGGCCGCCGCGTCCATCAACATCGTGGCCAAGCACCCGGAGGCCGCTACCAAGGGCATCATCTACTGCGGCATCGTGGAGTTCTACGCCATCCTGTCTCTGGTGGCGACCATTATGATCTCCCTGAACATCATGAAGTAAGGCGGGTGCGCCTATGAACGGTATCGACAAGATCATCGCACGCATGGAGGCCGACACACAGGCCGAGTGCGCCGACATCGCCGCCCAGGCGGCGGCGGAGGCCGAGGCCATTCTGGCCCGGTACCGCGCCGAGGCGGACAAGCTGCTCCGCGAGGGCGAGGCCCGCTGCAAGGTGCTGGAGCACGAGCAGGTGGAGCGCCTGGAGGGCGGCAGCCGTCTGGCCTGCCGCCAGCGGGTACTGGCGGAGAAGCAGCGGATGCTGGACGAGGCCTTCGCCCGCGCCGCCGACGCGCTGCTGAAGCTGCCGCGCCCGGAGTATATCGACCTGCTGGCATCGCTGGCCGCTGAAAACGGGCAGGGCGGCGAAGCGCTGGTGTTCTCCGCCGCCGACCGGGACACGGTGGGTCAGGCGGTGGTGGACGCCGCCAACGGCAAAAAGCCCGGCGCGGGCTTCACCCTGGCTGCCGACACCCGGGAGACGGGCGGCGGCGTGGTACTGCAGCGGGGCCGCATGGAGATCAACTGCGGCTTTGCCGAGCTGCTGCGCCGGGCACGGCAGGAGGACTCCTCCGCCGTGGCCGCCGTGCTGTTTGACTGAAAGGGGGCGTCCCTTTGACAAAACGGAGAAAGGACACGGACTATCTGTTCCTGTCCGCCCGCATACGCGCCATGGAGCGCCGGCTGCTGACGGCACAGCGGCTGGAGCAGCTGCTGACGGCACCCTCCGTCGAGGCGTGCGCCCAGCTGCTGAGCGAGTGGGGCTACGCGCCCGTACACGATGAGCCGTCCCTGCAGGCGGCGCTGAGCGCGCAGCGCGAGGCGGTGTTCGCCGACGTTTCCCGCTTTATGCCGGAGGCGGAGGTGCTGGACGTGTTCCGGCTGAAATACGACTACCACAACATCAAAACGCTGCTGAAAGCGCCGCAGGATGCGGAGCGTCTGCTGATCGACGCTGGGACCGTACCGGCAGAGACGATGCGGAAAAAGCACGCCGAAAACGGCGGCTGGGACTTTCTGCCCGCCGACATGGCCGCCGCGGCCGATGAGGCCCAGCGGGTGCTGGCCGAGACGGGCAGCGCCCGCAGCAGCGACTGCATCCTGGATCGGGCCTACTTCGCGCGGCTGGAAAAGCTGGCGGCGGACAGCCACATACCCTATTTGCAGGACTATGTCCGCGCCATGATCGACGCGGCGAACCTGCGCTCACTCATCCGCACCCAGCGGCTGGGGCTGGACGCCGGCTTCCTGCGGGAGGTGCTGTTCCCCGGCGGCAGCGTGACGCCGGAGGCGATCCGCGCCGGAAGCGGCAGCGGCGCTGCCGCGCTGTGGCGGGGCACGGCCTTCGCCCGGGAGGCGGAACTGGGAGACGAGGCCGCCAAGGGCGGCAGCCTGACCGTCTTTGAAAAGGCCTGCGACGACGCGGTGCTCCGCGCCGCCGGCGCGGCACGCCGGGTACCCTTCGGCGTAGAGGTGGCGCTGGGCTATCTGGCGGCAAAGGAAGCGGAGTGGATGGCGGTGCGTACCGTGCTGTCCGGCCGGATGGCCGGTGTGCCGGCGGAGGCGCTCCGGGAAAGGCTGCGTGAGCAATATGTATAAGATCGCCGTTATTGGGGACCGGGACAGCGTGCTGGGCTTCCGTGCGCTGGGGCTGGACGTGTTCCCCACCGAGGATACGGACGCGGGGCGCAGAACGCTGCACCGCCTGGCGCAGGAGGACTACGCCGTCATCTATATCACCGAGCAGCTGGCGCAGCAGCTGACCGCCGAGATCGCCCGGTATAAAGACGCACCCCTGCCCGCCGTTATCCTCATCCCCGGCAAGACCGGTTCGCTGGGCATCGCCGGGGCCGCCCTGCACGATGCGGTGGAACGCGCCGTGGGCGCGGATATTTCCTGAAAGGAGCAAGAGAATGGGTAAGATCATTAAAGTCTCCGGCCCACTGGTGGTGGCGGACGGCATGGCGGACGCCAACATGGCGGACGTGGTGCGCGTAGGTCCCCAGCAGCTGATCGGAGAGATCCTGAATATGACCGGCGACCGGGCCTCCATACAGGTGTATGAGGAGACGTCCGGTCTGGGTCCCGGCGCTGATGTGGTCACCACCGGCGCACCGCTGAGCGTGGAGCTGGGCCCCGGCCTGATCGAGAATATCTATGACGGCATCCAGCGTCCGCTGGAGGAGATCGTCCGCCGGGTGGGCAGCAACATCACCCGCGGCATTCAGGTGCCGCCACTGGACCGCGACAGGCTGTGGGACTTTACCCCCACCGCCGCTGTGGGCGACACCGTGGCTGTGGGCGACATTCTGGGCACCGTGCCGGAGACGGAGTCCGTGCTGCACAAGATCATGGTGCCCAAGGGCGCCGAGGGCACGGTGGCGTGGCTGGCCGAGGCCGGACAGTACAACATCACCCAGCCCATCGCCCGGGTGAAGCTGGCCAACGGTGAGGTGCGTGAGCTGACCATGGTGCAGAAGTGGCCCGTCCGCGTGGGCCGCCCCTATAAAAAGAAATTCCCGCCGGTAAAGCCTTTGCAGTCCGGCCAGCGTGTCATCGACACCATGTTCCCCATCGCCAAGGGCGGCACCGCCGCCGTGCCCGGGCCCTTCGGCTCCGGCAAGACCGTGGTGCAGCACCAGCTGGCCAAGTGGGCCGATGTGGACATCGTGGTCTATATCGGCTGCGGCGAGCGCGGCAACGAGATGACCGACGTACTGCGGGAGTTTCCGGAGCTGACCGACCCCCGCACCGGCGAGAGCCTGATGAAGCGTACGGTGCTGATCGCCAACACCTCGGATATGCCTGTGGCCGCCCGTGAGGCATCGGTCTACACCGGCATCACTATCGCGGAGTATTTCCGCGACATGGGCTACGATGTGGCCGTCATCGCCGACTCTACCTCCCGCTGGGCCGAGGCCCTGCGCGAGATGTCCGGCCGGTTGGAGGAGATGCCCGGCGAGGAGGGATATCCCGCCTATCTGGCCTCCCGTCTGGCGCAGTTCTATGAGCGCGCCGGCGTGGTGCAGTGCCTGGCCAGCGACGAGCGCACCGGCTCCCTGACCGCCGTGGGCGCGGTGTCGCCTCCCGGCGGCGACCTGAGTGAGCCGGTGGCACAGGCCACCATGCGTATCGTCAAGGTCTTCTGGTCGCTGGACGCTTCGCTGGCCTATCGCCGCCACTTCCCGGCCATCAACTGGCTGAACTCCTACTCCCTGTATCTGGACGCGGTGACGCCCTGGTTCAACGAGAACATGGGCGAGGACTTCATCCGGAACCGCAACCGCGCCATGCACCTTTTGCAGGAGGAGAACGAGCTGAACGAGATCGTCCAGCTGGTGGGCAAGGATTCCCTTTCCGCCCACGACCAGTTGACGTTGGAGATCGCCCGGATGCTGCGGGAGGACTTCCTGCAGCAGAATGCCTTTATGGACGTGGACTCCTACTCCAGCTTTGACCGGCAGATGCAGCTGCTGGGGCTGATTCTGCACTACGAGTCCCTGTGCCGCGGCGCTGTGGACAAGGCCGTGGCCCCATCCGCGCTGTACGCCATCCCCGCCCGGGAGAAGCTGGGCTGGGCCAAGTACGCCGCCGCAGAGGAATACGCCGCCAACTACGCCGCCGTCCGCGCTGATATGGAGCGCGAGATCGCCGAGCTGATCCGAAAGGCTGGTGAAGAGGAATGATGAAGGAATACCGTACCATCCACGAGGTGTCCGGTCCCCTGATGGTGGTGGACCATGTGGAGGGCGTCACCTATGACGAGCTGGCGGAGATCCAGCTGCACAGCGGCGAGGTCCGCCGCTGCAAGGTGCTGGAGGTCAACGGCGACCGCGCCGTGGTCCAGCTGTTCGACTCCTCCGCCGGCATCAATCTGCGGGATGCCACCATCCGCTTCCTGGGCCACCCCTTGCAGCTGGGCGTATCCGCCGATATGCTGGGGCGCGTGTTCAACGGCATGGGCGAACCCATCGACGGCGGCCCCGCCCTGCTGGCGGAGGAATACCGGGACATCAACGGCCTGCCCATGAACCCGGCGGCCCGTGACTATCCCAACGAGTTCATTCAGACCGGCATCAGCACCATCGACGGACTGAACACGCTGGTCCGCGGCCAGAAGCTGCCCATTTTCTCCTGCTCCGGTCTGCCCCACGCCAATCTGGCGGCGCAGATCGCCCGACAGGCCAGGGTGCTGGACGACAGTTCCAACTTCGCCGTGGTGTTCGCCGCTATCGGCATCACCTTTGAAGAGTCGGAGTTCTTTGTGCGGGAGTTCCAGCGCACCGGCGCCATCGAGCGCACGGTGCTGTTCACCAACCTGGCCAATGACCCCGCCGTGGAGCGCATCGCCACGCCCCGCATGGCGCTGACCGCCGCGGAGTATCTGGCCTTTGAGAAGGATATGCATGTGCTGGTGATCCTGACGGATATCACCAACTACGCCGAGGCGCTGCGTGAGGTCTCCGCCGCCAAGAAGGAGGTCCCCGGACGCCGCGGCTATCCCGGCTATCTGTACACCGACCTGGCCAGTATGTACGAGCGCGCCGGCCGCAAGCTGGGGTGCAAGGGCTCCATCACCATGATCCCCATCCTGACCATGCCGGAGGACGACAAGACCCACCCCATCCCCGACCTGACCGGCTACATCACCGAGGGGCAGATCATTCTGAGCCGCGACCTGTACCGCAAGAACATCCTGCCGCCGGTGGACGTGCTGCCCTCTCTGTCCCGTCTGAAGGACAAGGGCGTGGGCGCCGGCAAGACCCGGGAGGATCACGCGCCCACCATGAACCAGCTGTTCGCCGCCTACGCCAGCGGTAAGGAGGCCAAGGAGCTGATGACCATTCTGGGCGAGGCTGCCCTGAGTCCCACGGACCTGCTGTACGCCAAGTTCGCCGACGAGTTCGAGAAGCGCTACGTCTCGCAGGGGTTCGACGAGAACCGCACCATAGAGCAAACACTGGACCTGGGCTGGGAGCTGCTGCGTATGCTGCCCCGCAGTGAGCTGAAGCGCATCAAGCCGGAGATGCTGGACAAGTATCTGCCGGTGAAGGAGTGAGCGCCATGGCGGGAAAGACTGTCAATCCCACCCGGATGGAGCTGACCCGGCTGAAGGGCCGGCTGAAGACCGCACGCCGGGGCCACAAGCTGCTGAAGGACAAGCGGGACGAGCTGATGAAGCAGTTTATGGACGTGGTGCGGCGCAACCGCGCGCTCCGCGCCAAGGTGGAGCAGGGGTTGAAGGAGGCCAACGCCGCCTTCACCGTGGCCGCCGCCCTGATGGGACCGGAGGTGCTGGAGGAGGCCCTGTCCTGCCCGAGGCGCAGCGTGTCGCTGGAGGTATCCACCCGGAACATCATGAGCGTGAACGTGCCGGTGTTCACCTTCCAGACCGACAGCGGCGACGACGCGCTGCTGCCCTACGGCTTCGCCCAGACCAGCGGCGAGCTGGACGCGGCGCTGGAGAAGATGCAGGCGGTATTCGCCGATATGCTGGAGCTGGCGCAGGTGGAAAAGACCATGCAGCTGCTGGCCCAGGATATCGAAAAGACCCGCCGGCGGGTCAACGCGCTGGAGTATGTGATGATCCCGGAGACGGAGCAAAACATCCGCTATATCACCATGAAGCTGGACGAGAACGAGCGCGGCAACACCACACGGCTGATGAAGGTCAAGGAGATGGTATTGCAGGACGCGCACCACTACCAGCCGT
>OJKI01000829.1_pt1 | contig 10546 bp, 9 predicted proteins | sample 1596431 | NCBI WGS metagenome assembly OJKI01 (sample SAMEA4350165, study PRJEB24818) | metagenome | biome: human; feature: gut; material: faeces | place: Denmark | collected 2013-09 | reverse complement strand
GCATGACGCTCCGCCCCGGTACGATCATCTCCATGGGCACGCCGGCCGGCGTGCCCATGGAGATGATCGTACCGGGGCGGAGCGTCATGCCCTGGCTGAGCTCGGCAATCACGTACGGCACGTGAAAGATCATGAGATCGGTCGTGCTGTCCTGCCGGAGCTCGCCGTTGATGCGGCTCTGGATTTTCTGCGGCCTGCGCACGTCGAACTCGTCCGGCGTGACGATCCACGGGCCCATCGGCGTGAAGCCGTCGAGGCTCTTGCCGCGGTACCACTGCTTATGCTGGTTCTGGATCGTGCGCGCGCTCACGTCATTCAAAATGGTGTAGCCGAATACGTAGTCGAGCGCGTCTGCCTCGCTGACGTTGTACGCCGGGCGGCCGATGACGACGGCCAGCTCCGCCTCATAGTCGAGGTCGGCGACCAGATCGCTGTGGCTGAGAATGTCGCCGCCGGGGGCGACGGCCTCGTTCACGCGCTTGGAAAAGTAGATCGGGAACGTGTCCGGCGCCTTGACGCCCTTGCCGGCGACGGCCTCGCTCTCCTTGGCGTGGTCAAAATAATTGATGCCCAGGCAGATCACGTCCTGCTCCGGGCGGGGGATGGGCGCGAGCAGCCGCACGCGCTCGAGCGGCAGACCTTCACCGCGCAGCACGGCGGCGGTGTCCAGCGCCGGCCAGATGCCGATGAGCGTCTGCATGTCCGCACAGCCCGGCACGGGATGCACGGCAGTGCCGGCCGCGTTGAGCAGGCCGACGGCGCTGCGGCCGTCCTTTTCAAATGTCACGAGCTTCATAACGTGCGCGCTCCCCTCAAAATCGACATTGGGCAATGGATGTGTACGCAAAATGATGGTTAAAAATTCATCAATCGCGTTTGCCGAGCCTGCTGGCCTGTGTCAAAAATATGCCAATCTCGCTTGTCAGAAATTCGACAAAAGATTTGCACTCCCAGCGTTGTTATGATAGCACGAAAGTGTAGACGCCGCAACTGTTTTCTTGCTGTCAAAGTGCTAAAATCGCATAAAATATTACAAAAGCGCCAGAATCAGAGTGCATAAAAATACATGCAAGATTTTGTGCAACTCGACAATTTTCAGAAAATGACTGAAAAAAATTGGGGATTGGAAGAGGCTGTTATTGACTTTTGCGTGTGAGAGAATTATAAATTTACTATCCCAAGTTGTTAACGACTTGTTCATAAATTAACACATGGGTGTGGATTTCGACCCCTGTCCCGGTTGGTAGGAGAGCACGAGGCAGGATTGAAATAAAAGAGAGAAAAGCAAAAAAAGAGCAAAAAAGAGAGAGGTAAAAAATGGATAACAAAAAGCTCAAGAGCAGCTGGGCAGCCGCCTTCACCGTGGCGTCTGTCTGGTTCGGCACCCACGTGGGCGCCGGCTTTGCGACCGGCAACCAGGTCGTGAACTACTTTGTCCAGTATGGCTGGACCGCGGCGATCTTCCCGCTGCTGGCCATGGGCATCCTGGCCGTCGTCATGTACATCATGATGAAGTTTGCCAAGCTCAGCGGTTTCGACAACTACAAGGACACCTATCGTGCCCTGTATCCGAAGCCGTGGATGGAGGTCTTCTTTGAGGTCTTCTACATCATCATCATCCTCGCGGCGGTCGCTTCCTGCGTTGACGGCGCCGGCGGCATCGTCAAGAGCCTGGTCGACCTGCCCGATATCATCTGCAACCTCGTCATCATCGCCCTGCTGATCCTTCTGTCGATCTTCGGCGTTGACCTGATCATCAAGGCTTCTACCGTTCTTTCCACCGCGATCCTGATCGTCACCGCGATCCTGGTCATCATGGGCTTTGTCGTTCCGATCGACGCGGTTGCCCAGGAGCTGGCCACTGAGAACGCGGCCTACGCTTCCATCCCGGCCATCGCTGACGTCACCTCCCAGAAGGGCATCGAGGGCGTCTGGCGCGGCGTGTTCGTGTACGCTGCTTTCCAGTGCGTGTCCGTCCCGGCCATGATCGCCGCTTCCACCGAGCTGACCCACAAGGGCGTCAAGCGCGCCAGCATCCTTGGCTGGCTCATGAACGGCGGCGCGCTCGCCGCTTCCGGCGCCATGCTGCTGCGCTGGTACCCGGTCCTCTGCGCCATCAAGAGCGTTGGTGTTGACTCCGTCGCCAGCATCGCCGCCCGCCATATCGGCGATGTCATGAAGCTCCCCAACCAGAGCGTTGTCACCCTCATGGGCAGCGGCTACACCTGGCTGTTCGTCGTGTACACCATCCTGCTGTTCTGCGCGTTCGTGTCCACGTCCGTCACGCTCGTCTACTCCATGATCCAGCGCTTCGAGGGCCACTGCTTCCCGAAGGCCATCAAGAGCAAGGCTGTCCGCAGCGTCATCGTCGGCCTGATCGTCATCGGCCTGTGCTACGCAGTTTCCCTGCTCGGCCTGTCGACCATCATCTCCAAGATCTATGGCTATGACGGCTACTACGCTCTGATCGTTGTTGTGCTCCCGGCGTTCATCTGGGGCATCCCGAAGATCAAGAAGCTGTCTGCCGACAAGAAGGCAGAGCTGTCGGAGTGATCTGACCGCGGCGCAACTCTCCAGCGTCCCAACAAAAAATACTGACCGCTGCGCTTGCAGCGTCATAGAGAGGCAACCCCGCAGGCTTCGGCCTGCGGGGTTGTCGCTGTCTGCGGTATGTTAGATGCGGCGGGAGACGCAACAGAGCAGCAGGGGAGCCCGAGGGGGCAAGGCCCGCCTCGGGTGCAATCAACCGCGGAAACGCGGAGGCAACCACGCAGGCATCGGCCTGCGGGGTTGTCGCTGTTTTGTAGTGAGTTAGTGGCAGCGGAGTTATGTGACAGAGCAGCAGGGGAGCCAGAGGGGGCAAGGCCCGCCTCGGGTGCAATCAACCGCGGAAACGCGGAGGCAACCCCGCAGGCTTCGGCCTGCGGGGTTGTCGCTGTCTGCGGTATGTTAGATGCGGCGGGCTCCCCTGCTGCGCAGATGCCTTAAATGCTGCATCATTCGTTCGGCAAGGAGCGGGTATCGAAAAAACCGCCCCGCAAGTTACAGAACTTGCGGGGCGGTTCTATGCAATGTGCGTTTCCGGCTGCGGGCGGCGCTTATTTCCAGCGCCACGTGAACGGCACGAACAGCAGCAGCAGCGGGAAGATCTCCAGACGGCCGAGCAGCATGCAGATCATGAGCACGATCTTGCTCAGCGGCGAGAAGATGGCAAAGCTTCCGGTCGGTCCGACAAGGGAGAGCCCCGGCCCGACGTTGGACAGGCACGAGAGTGCGGCGGTGAAATTCGTCGTGAAGTCCAGCCCGTCGAGCGACACGATCAGCCCTGCGATGAGCATGATGATGATGTAGAACGTGAAATACGTCAGGGCGTTGTAGACGGTCTGCCCGTCGACCGGCTTGCCGTCGAGGCGGACGTTTTCCACGCAGCGCGGGCGCAGCATCTTCTTGACTTCGATCGTGCAGGATTTGAACAGCAGCATCACGCGCGAGACTTTCAGGCCGCCGGCGGTGCTGCCGGCGCAGCCGCCGACAAACATCAGCAGCACGAGCAGGAACTTGGAGTATTCCGGCCAGAGATTGAAGTCCGCGGTGGCAAAGCCGGTCGTAGAGATGATCGATGTGACCTGGAAGAACGAATAGCGCAGCGCATGGCCGACGCCGCCGTAGAGATTGCGGATGTCGAATGCGATCGTGAGGACGGCGAAGGCGATGATGCCGAGGAACCAGCGCAGCTCCTCGTTGCGCAGCGCGGTGCGGATGTTGCCGAGCAGAATGAGGTAATACAGGCTGAAGTTGGCGCCGAAGAGGATCATGAACACGCCCACGACGATGTCGATATAGGCGCTGTTGTAGTAGCCGATGCTCAGCGCGCGCGTGGACAGGCCGCCGGTGCCGGCCGTGGCGAACGAATGCAGCAGTGCATCGTAAAAACTCATGCCGCCGGCGATGAGCAGAACCGTCTCCACGAGCGTGAGCGCGATATACAGCAGGTAGAGGATGGAGGCAGTCTTGCGGATGCGCGGCACGAGCTTGCCGACCGTCGGGCCGGGCACCTCGGCGCGCATGATGTGCATCGACCGGTTGCCGCTCATGGGCAGCACGGCCAGCACGAACACGAGGATGCCCATGCCGCCGATCCAGTGCGTAAACAGCCGCCAGAACATGCCGCCGCGCGTCATGCTCTCCGGCGATGTGACGACGCTGGCGCCGGTCGTGGTCAGACCCGAGATCGTCTCAAACAGGGCGTCGACGTAGTTCGGGATATCGCCCGTGAGCACAAACGGGATCGCGCCGAGCAGCGACATGGCGATCCACGACAGGCCGACGATGAGAAAACCGTCGCGCGCGGTGATGCCGCCGGACTTGGCGCGCACGCGCCACATGACCAGCCCGATGCCGCCGGTGATGCCGATCGTGATCAGAAACGGGACCGGAGATTCGTCATAGATCACAGCTGCGATCATCGGCAGGAGCATCAGCGCGGCCTCGATGCACAGCACGCGGCCGACGACCTGCCCGATCATTCGAAAATTCATGGTTTTGCCCTCTCTATGCTTTCGTTATCCGAATACGGTATTATACGCCGGTTTGTCCGGTTTGGGAAGCCCCCGGCGCCTAGAACATGCCCAGGGATTTGAACAGGAAGATCCACAAAAACATGGTCAGGATACTCGCGGCCGATGTTGTGACCACAATGTCGCCGGCGAGCTCGGCGTCGCCGCCCATCTGCTGCGCCATGGTGAAGGAATTGACGGCGGTCGGCGAGGCGAAAATGCCGATGAGCGACACGAATGCCACGCCCCGGAACCCGAGCAGCGCGCCCAGCCCCAGAAACAGGCCCGGCGAGACGATCAGCTTGGCGATCGACACGGTCACAAGCTCGCGGCGGTAGGTCTTCAGGCCGGAGAACTGGAAGAACGCGCCGAGTAAAAACAGCTGCAGCGGCGATGCGATGGCGCTGACGCTTTGGATGGTCTGCTCGAGGATGTGCGGCAGGCGGATGCCGGCGACCAGCGTCAGGATGCCGAGCACGGAGCCGATGACGAGCGGATTTTTTGCGATCTGGCCGAGGATGTGCAGCGGCTTCGGCTTCTGTCCGCGGAACACCTCCAGCACGACGACGGCCAGCATATTGAACAGCGGCACAATGACCGCGATCAGGATCGAGACGGTGCCGAGCTGATCGGCGCCGAGCAGCGCCGTCGCCACGGGGATGCCCATGATGACGTAGTTGCTGCGGAACATGCCCTGGATCAGCACGCCGCGGCGCTCCGGCAGCTTTTCGGTCAGCAGCGCGTAGCCGAGCGCGAGGCCGAACGTCAGCAGCACGCCGCCCACGGCATAGGTCATCAGCAGCGGGTCAAACGAGCCGGACAGATCGGAGCAATATATATTATAATAAAGCAAACATGGCAGAAAAATACGGAAAGCGATCTTGTTGATGGTGGAGATCTCCTCACGGCGGAGCCAGCCGAGGCGGCGCGTGCCGTAGCCGAGCGCCATGACCAGGCACATGGGCAGCACGGCGTTTGCCGAGATCATCAGATTTTCCATATGTCGCCTCCGTTCGTCAGGAAATCACTAAGGTAACAGTTTACCCCATGCGGCGCAAAAACGCAAGTGCCCGGTTGCCGCGCTGCGCGGAACGTGGTATAATCGCAGCATCTGATTTTTTGCGCGGGAGGTGCGGTGATATGACAATTGAGCAGGCCATGGAGCTGATCCATGGCGTCGCGTGGCGCGGCTCCCGCCCGGGGCTCGCGCGCGTGCGCGAGCTGCTGCACCGCTTGGGCGACCCGCAGGACGGGCTGCAGTTCGTGCACATCGCGGGCACGAACGGCAAGGGCAGCACGGCGGCGATGCTCGCATCCATCCTGCGCGCGGCAGGCTACACGACGGGGCTATTCACATCGCCGTATCTCGAGCGCTTCGCCGAGCGCATGCAGGTCAACGGCGTGCCCGTGCCGGACGCGGAGTTTGCCGCCGTGTGCGAGGCGCTGCAGCCGTGCATCGCCGCCATGGACGACCCGCCGACGGAGTTTGAGCTCGTGACGGCGGCGGCCATGCTGTGGTTCCGGCGGCGGGGGTGCGACGTCGTGGTGCTGGAGGTCGGCCTCGGCGGCCGGCTCGACGCGACGAACGTCATTGCCGCGCCGGCGTGCGCCGTCATCACGAACATCGGCCTCGACCACACGGAGATCCTCGGCGATACGCTCGAGCAGATCGCGCGCGAGAAGGCGGGCATCCTCAAGCCCGGCACGCGCGCCGTCAGCTATCCGCAGGTGCCGGAGGTGCGCGATGTGCTGCGCGGGACGTGCGCCCGGCTGGGCATCCCGCTCACGGAGGCGGACGCGGACGCCATCGAGCCGCTGCGCGACAGTGTGGACGGGCAGACCTTTTCCTATCGCGGCGCGGTGTATGAGCTGCCGCTGCTCGGCAGGCATCAGCTGCGCAATGCGGCCGTCGCGCTCGAGACGGTGGCGGCGCTGCGCGCGCGCGGCTGGCGCATCCCGGACGCGGCCGTGCACGCGGGGCTGGCGCAGGTGCGCTGGCCGGCGCGGTTTGAGCTGCTGCGGCGCGCACCGTGGTTCGTGCTCGACGGCGGGCACAACCCGCAGTGCGCGCAGACGGTCGCGGACAATCTCGCGCGCTATTTTCCCGGCCGGCGCATCACGCTGCTCGTGGGTGTGCTGGCGGACAAGGACTACCCCGCCATGTTCGCCGCGCTCGATGGGCAGGCGGCGGCGTACATCGCCGCGACGCCGCGCTCGCCCCGCGCGCTGCCGGCGGCGGAGCTGGGGGAATATTTGAAACGATTCGGAAAACCGGTTACGGTCTGCGCGGACCCCGCGCAGGCGGCAGAGCTGGCGCTGGCACACGCAGCGCCGGAGGACGTTATCTGCGCGGTCGGCTCGCTGTACATGGCGGGCGCGATCCGCATGGATCTGCGGAGGGATCACAATGAGAATTCTGGGCATTGATTACGGCGACGCGCGCATCGGGCTCGCGCTCTCGGATGCCTCGGCCACGCTGTGCGGCCGGGCGTGGACGCTCACGGAGTGGAATCTCGACCGGTCGGTCGCCGCGATCGCGGATGTCGTGCGCACCGAGGGCGTGGAGCGCATCGTGCTCGGCCTGCCGAAAAACATGGACGGCACCGAGGGCCCGCGTGCGGAAAAGAGCCGCGCGGTCGCGCAGCGGCTCACCGAGGCGACGGGGTTGGAGGTCGTGCTCTGGGATGAGCGGCGCAGCTCCATCGAGGCGCACGGCATTCTGCATGCCAACGGCCGCAAGGAGAAAAAGCACCGCCAGACGGTCGACGCCGTGGCGGCGAGCCTGATCCTGGAGGGCTACCTCGGTACGCTGCGCTGAGGCGGGAGGCGAGACGATGCGAAAGAGAAACATCGCGGCGCTGCTGCTCATGGCGCTGCTGCTCACGGGCCTGACCGGCTGCGCGCAGCGGGGCGACACGTCGGGCGTGGAGATCGTCGTCGGCACGTCGGAGCGGTTTTCGGACGAAGATATCCGCGGCGCGATGGACGCGGCCATGCGCGCGTTTCACCGCGGACACAGTGGCTGCGCCATGGTGCGCCTGGCGTACAACGAGGCGTACCAGACGTGCTGGCTGGCCGGCGCGGGCGCAGGGGACGACGGCGGCACGATCGTGCTGCTCGCGAGTGTGTATGCGCGCGACCCGGGGCGGCGCAGCGGCCTGACCGCCGGCGAGACCTATACCGACTGGCCCATCGTGCTCGAGCGGCGCGGCAGCGGCTGGCACGTGGTCAGCAGCGGCTATTGAAAATGTAACAAGGGCGGACGCCATATGGCGTCCGCCCTTGCTTTTGTGTTTACTTCACATTTCCTCGACGGTCAGAATGTCCGGCAGCGCGGTCAGATCGTTGCGCAGGTCGCCGGGCCGCAGCGGGGCGCGGCTGTGGATGGGGATGAGCGCGCAGTAGTGGTGCGGCGCGTCGGGCGCGTCAGTGTCCGCGATGCGGCTGATCTCGAGACTTTCGATCTGGACGCGGCGCTCGCGCAGCAGGGCGAGCACGGACTCCATGCACACGGCGTGCGCGTACTCGATGTAGAGCGTGAGGTCGGTGTTCTTGCTCGTGAGCTTGAACTCCAGCCGGATGAGCACCAGCTCGACCACGAGCACGACGAGCGTGGCAAAGACCGCGCACTCGACATAGCCCGCGCCGCAGGCGAGGCCGATGATGGCCGCGGCCCAGAGCCCGGCGGCCGTGGTCAGGCCCTTGACGCGCTTGTCGCGCGTGACGATGATCGTGCCAGCGCCGATGAAGCCGATGCCGGAGATGACCTGCGCGCCGAGGCGCGCAACATCGGTAAACAAATGCAGGGAGAGCAGCAGGTACTGGCTCGTGAGCGTGGTGATGGCAGCACCGAGGCAGATGAGGATGTGCGTGCGGAAGCCTGCGGGGCGGCGCTTCGTCTCGCGCTCGGCGCCGATCACGCCGCCGCAGACGACGGCCAGCGTCAGCCGGACGAGAATGGCCCAGAAGCTCAGGGTGCGGATGGGGTCAAAACAATGCAGCATGGCACAGCCTCCTTTCTCAGATCTCTTCGATGAGGATCACGCCGTCGAGCGCCGACAGCTCCGCCAGCAGCTCGGGGTGGTCGCGCCGGTCGGGCAGCACGGCGCTGAACTGACACAGGAAGTTCGGCAGCGCGGCCGAACCGCTGCGGTTGACCTCGAAGTCAAAAATGCGCACGCCCTGCGCGCGCAGGTGCCCGACGACGGTGCCGAGCTTTTCCATGCTCTCGATCTCAAGGCTGATGTTCATGTGGTGTGCGCGGCGGGTCATGCGTCGCTCGAGCGGCGGCAGCGCGTACATACACACGATCATGAAGAGCATGCTGATGAACGCGCAGGAATAAAACCCCGCGCCGATGGCAAGGCCGAGACACGCGCTCGCCCAGAGTCCGGCGGCGGTGGTCAGGCCCTTGACCTGCTGGCGGGCGGTGATGATGATCGTGCCCGCGCCGAGAAAGCCGATGCCCTTTGCGGCCTCGGCGCCGAAGCGCGACACGTCCTGCGTCGCGCCGATGCTCTCGGCGAGCGCGCGCCACGGTCCGTGGAGCATCTGGTCGAGCTGCAGGCTCAGCAGCACGGTGAGCGTCGCGCCGAGCGCCGTGAGCATATAGGTGCGAAAGCCGGCGGGGCGGTTTTTGCGCTCGCGCTCAAGCCCGATCAGCCCGCCGCAGAGCACGGCGAGGAGGATGCGCAGCATCATCGTGACGATATTCAGTTCACGCAGGTAGGAGAGTACGGACGCCATGGATGCGATTCCTTTCTGAGCTGGTTACAGGCTGCCGCTGCGCGGCTTGCCGGTGCTGCCGCGCACGATGAGCCGACTGTGGTATTCCACGCGGTTAATCGGCTGATCCTCGCGGCTGTTGAGCCCGTCTTCGATGCGCTCGAGCAGCAAGTTGAAGGCGCTCTTGCCGTGGCTGAAGGTGTTGTTGTCCACGGTCGTGAGCTGGATGCGCTGATAGCCCGAGGTCGTGACGTTGTCAAACCCGCAGAGACTGAAATCCTCCGGCACGCGGTAGCCCTCGCGCTGCAGCGCGTCGAGCACGCCGAAGGCCACCATGTCATTGATGGCGACGATGCCGGTGATCTTGTCGTTGCGCAGGCATTTGTAGGCCAGCTCCATGCCCGAGCGGTACTCGAGGTCGGGCGTGGTGATCTCCGCCTCGAGGGAGTTGACGTGCGAGCAGATGGTCACGCTGCCCTCCGGGCACCACATGCGGTAGGCATCCTGCAGGCCCTGTGCGCGGCGCATCCGGGAGATGTGGTGCTCGTTGAGCGCCGTGGACAGGTAGGCGATGCGCTTGTGGCCGAGGTCGATGAGGTGCTTGGCCACGAGCTGCGCCGCGCCGAAGTTGTCCACGTCCACGGTGTCGATGCCGCAGTCCGCGACGCGGTCGCCGACGGCGACGATGGGCACGCGGCGGCTCAGCTCGCGCACCTTGGCCGTCTGGATCGGCGTCATGGCGAAGATGATGCCGGCCACGCGCGAATAGTCGAGCGTGTCGAGCAGGTGGCTCTCCGTGCGGGGATTCCAATAGGTGTTGTAGATCGCGGTGTGATACCCGGCGGCGTGCGCTGCCGCGTCGATGCCGGTGATCATCTTGGTGTGGTAGGGGTTGGAGACCGATGGCGAGAGGACGGCAATCTGCTTGCCGGCGCAGCGGGCCGACGGCGTGCGGTAGCCGATGCGCTCCGCCTCGGCGAGGACGCTGGCCACGCGCTGCGAGGAAAAGCGCTCGAGCGACTTGCCGTTGAGGATCATCGAGACGCTCGCCGTCGAAACGCCGGTCGCCTCCGCGATGTCGCGCAGGGTGGGTTTGCTGCTCATAGGCACCTCCGGTGACAACACGAGAAGGGAGACCTTTGTGTTGAAAAATTAAGCATTTTTCGGTGAAAAATCGCGCTTTTGCCTTTGCAGTTTCACCAATTTCCAAGAGGAGTATATAGCGAAAACAGAAAAATGGCAAGGAAAATTTCCGTTCATGTTGA
>OJKI01000820.1_pt1 | contig 10604 bp, 10 predicted proteins | sample 1596431 | NCBI WGS metagenome assembly OJKI01 (sample SAMEA4350165, study PRJEB24818) | metagenome | biome: human; feature: gut; material: faeces | place: Denmark | collected 2013-09 | reverse complement strand
GTTATAGAGCTTATACACTCCGCACTTCCAGCACAGGAGCATACCGACGACTGCGCCGACGACCGCCTGGAGAATCTGATAAGGGAGCTTCATAACGGCGTATTCTGGGGTGCTGTAGATAAACGCTCTGCCGAGGGAGTAGCCGACGACCATAATGACCGCGCCTATTGAGACGCCTATTCCGCTCGCGAGCACGGGGTGCTTCTTCAGAACATAGTGCGAGAAAACGGAGATGATAACAGCCTGAAGTCCGTGGGTCACCAATGAGACAAACATCGGGAGCGGATAGAAGAACAGGTCGCCGAGGAACGCGCCGACTCCGCCGACTATAAACGCCGCGACAGGGTCGAGGATTATCGCCGCGGTGCAGATAATTATATCATTGAGATACAGGTGACCGCCCGGAACGGGAACGCCGAACGAACTCATCGCGACATTGAGCGCCATGAACATTGCCGTCAAACATATCCACAGCGTGGTTCTTTTCGTGTTGCTTTTCTCTTTCATTTTAAAGTCCTCCTTGCTTTTTTGACAGGAATATTATACAATACCACTGATAATATAAAATAGTCAGAAACGGAGAAAATAATATAACCAGATGAAATACACGGTTGACTTGAACGACCGCCCGGTCTATTTGCAGATTTACAGACAGCTCAGGGCGGATATAGTCGGCGGGGCGTTCGCCTACGGCAGCAAACTGCCGTCAAAGCGGCTGCTCGCGGAAGAGCTCGGGGTAAGCACGATAACGACAGAGCACGCATACAATCTGCTCTGCGAAGAGGGATATGCCCAGGCGCGAGAGAGAAGCGGATATTTTGTTGTTTTCCGCCGTTCGGACGGCTTTGCGGCAGCAGACAGCAGACCGACAGAGCCGAAGCGAGGGAAAAACATCGAACACAGCAAGCCCGAATTTTCATTATCGCTGCTCAGCAGGACGATGCGCAAAGTTATTGCGGACTGCGGGGACGAGATACTTGAGCGCTCGCCGCACTCGGGACGCATTGAACTGCGCGACGCACTGCGGCAATATCTCGCGAGAAACCGCGGCATATCGGTTGACACCGATCAGATAATTGTAGGCTCGGGTGCGGAATATCTTTACGGGCTGATAGTCGACCTGCTCGGCAGGGACAAAACATACGCGATAGAGTCGCCGTCATATGAAAAAATCGAGCAGGTATACAGGGCGGCGGGAGTCAGATATGAGCTTCTCCCCCTCTCGGACGACGGCATAGACGGAGCGGCGCTGAGCGGCAGCAAGGCGGATATTCTGCATACTACGCCATATCGAAGCTTCCCGACGGGAGTCACGGCGTCCGCCTCGAAGAGATATGAATATATCAGCTGGTCTTCATCGGGCAACAGATTCATTGTGGAGTCGGACTACGACTCCGAGTTTTCGGTCTCGCAGAAGCCTGCGGACACGCTTTTTGTGCTCTCCGACCGCGACAATGTAATATATCTCAACACATTTTCAAAAACTATATCGCCCTCGCTGCGTGTCGGATACATGGTTCTGCCGAAAAGGCTCGTTAAGATATTTAAAGAGCGGCTAGGGTTCTATTCCTGCACCGTGCCGACATTCGAGCAGTTGGTGCTGACCGAGCTTCTGAACAGCGGCAACTTCGAGCGGCACATAAACAGAGTCAGGCGCGCAAAGCGCAGAGAGCTCAATAAGGCATAAAAAATCGGCGGCAAGGTCAATCCCCTGCCGCCGATTTATTAATTATTGATTTGTCTTTTATCTTCAGCATTGCGCGCATGGCGTTGAGCACAGCGAGAATGAGACCTCCGACATCGCCGAAGTCCGCTATCCACATATCGTCGATACCGCATGCGCTGAGCACGAGGATAATCATTTTGACCGCGAGTGCGATCCAGATATTCTCGTTGACGATGCGCATGGTCTTTCTGGCTATCTTTATCGCCGTCGGGAGCTTTGAAATCTTGTCATCCATGAGGACGATATCCGCCGACTCAATCGCGGCGTCGCTGCCCATCGCACCCATTGCGATGCCTACATCGGCTCTTGTGAGCACGGGGGCGTCGTTGATGCCGTCGCCGACAAACGCGACCTTGTTGCCCTCGCCGAGCAGCTCTTAAACGCGCTCAACCTTCTGCGACGGAAGCAGTTTTGCGTGGACTGCGCTGAGTCCGAGCTGCTTGCCGACCGCTTCGGCAACGCGCTCGTTGTCGCCCGTGAGCATAACGGTGTTCTTGATACCGAGCTCCTTGAGCTTCGCTATCGCATCTGCGGAATCGGGCTTTATCTCATCGTTGATAACGATATGTCCGAGATACTGCGCGCCCTCGCTGATATGAATAACAGTACCTGCCATATGGCACTCATGCCACTTGGCTCCCGCCATATCCATGAGTTTGCCGTTGCCGACAAAATAAATCTTGCCGTCGATAACAGCCTCAAGACCCATGCCTGCGTGCTCGGTTATCTTGCCGATACGACTCTTGTCTATATGACCCTTATGCGCCGCGACTATCGACTCGCCGACCGGGTGAGTTGAATAGCTCTCCGCCGCGGCGGCGACATCGAGAAGATGCGCCTCGGTGATATTTTCGGGATGAATGGCGTTGACCGCGAATGTGCCTTTCGTCAGCGTTCCGGTCTTGTCGAACACGACCGTGTCGATCTTTGAAAGAGTCTCCATATAGTTGGCACCCTTTATAAGTATGCCGTCACGCGAAGCTCCGCCGATGCCGCCGAAGAATGACAGCGGGACGGAAACGACCAGTGCGCACGGGCACGATACGACGAGGAAGGTAAGCGCGCGCTCGATCCATCTGCTCCAGAGACTCCATGTGCTGTGAGTGCCCATGAGCATGGAGACAAGCGGAGGTATAATCGCGAGCACAACGGCTCCGATAACGACGCAGGGAGTATACCAGCGCGAGAAGCGGGTGATGAAGTTCTCGGCTTTCGCCTTTTTCTCCGAGGAGTTTTCAACGAGCTCGAGAATCTTCGCGACCGTGCTCTCTTCGAAGCGGCTCTGAGTTCTGACATGGATAACGCCGGAAAGATTTATCGTTCCGCTCGTCACTCTGTCACCGACAGTCTTGTCTGCGGGCAGGCTCTCGCCTGTCAGGGCGGCGGTATTGACCGAGGTCGAGCCGTCAATTATCTCGCCGTCAAGCGGAATCTTTTCGCCGGGCTTGATAACTATAGTCTCGCCGAGTTCAACTTCCTCGGGCGACACGGTCTCCTCTTTTCCGTCGCGCACGACTACGGCATAGTCGGGGCGGATATCCATAAGCGCGGATATCGACTTGCGGCTCTTGCCGACCGCGATGCTCTGGAACAGCTCGCCGACCTGATAGAATATCATGACCGCCGAGGCTTCGCGGTAATCGCCGACGCCGAACGCGCCGACAGTGGCGATAGCCATGAGGAAATGCTCATCGAACACCTGACCGTGGGCAATATTGCGTATAGCGTCCCACAGGACATCGTAGCCTATCACAAGATACGGCGCGATATACAGCAGCAGCGCTTTCCAGCCCTCAAAGTCGAATATCTCGTCGACTGCCCAGGCAACGCCTGTCAGTACGACCGATACGATTATTCTTATCAGTGTTTTCTTCTGCTTTCTCGTCATCGGGGACACCCCTCTTACTTAAGAATTATTGTGCAGTCGGGCTCAACTTTCTTTGCGGTCTTGACAACTTTCTTGAGTACATCGTCAAAAGCATCGTCCGCCGCCTCAAGGGTCAGCTTCTGGGTGAAGAAATTGACGCTGACGCTCTCGACTCCGTCAACCTTGGCGATAGCCGCCTCCATCTTTACCGCGCAGTTTGCGCAATCCAGATCCTCAAGCTTAAAGATCTTCTTCATTGTTCTCGTTCCTTTCTTCAATAAGATGTTCGAAACCTTTGGCTATAATTGTTCTGACATGGTCGTCAGAAAGAAAATAATAGATTGTTTTGCCATCACGGCGGTTTGCGACAAGGTTCGCGTCCTTGAGTATCTTGAGCTGATGCGAGATCGCCGACTGCGTCATGCCGAGCAGTTCCGCAATGGCACAAACGCACATCTCCGACTCAAAGAGCGAGAACAAAATCTTGACGCGGGTCGTGTCGCCGAAGAGTCTGAACAGATCGGACAGATCGCAAAGCAGCTCGTCTGTCGGCAGCTCGTGCCTCACCATATCGAGCATCTTCTCGTGGTTGTGTTCCATGTTTTTGTCCTCCGTTCATTTGCGCGACAATTCATATGACTGTTCATTCATATGTCTCACTGTTCATATGATAGCTCATTCATATGTTATTGTCAACAGTTTTTTTAAAAATTTTGCAAGACAGCCGAAAAAAATAAATAGAGGTCATAATCCGCGTTGTCAGACATGGATTATGACCTTCGTATTTTGCACTAAGCAGATATTCAGTCTTTTTTGCCGTCGAGCAGGCTCTCTCTGAAGCCATCGCTGATAACGGCAAGGTTATCGATATGCATCTTTCCGTTCTTGAATTTGAGTGTGAGCGAATCGGAGTTTCGCTTCATCGAGACAAAATCGGAAATATTGAAGCGCTTCTTCTTGCCGAACATAGTCGAATAGACATATATCCCCTCGCCAGCAGACACGACCTTTTGATCAAGCTGGCAGAGCATCGCCGCGGCACCGAAAAGCATACAGCCAAAGCCCGGAATCGCAACGAAGAACTTTCCGACTGCGAGCATTGCGACACAGACAGCGGCGCCTGCAATATAGACAGCCATGCCGAAGAAGAAAAGACATTTCGGAATATGTACTGCATATTTGGCATCGCCGGGATCGCGTACTATACGAACGATAAAATATATCAGCAGAGCCGCAGAAACGACGGCGGCGACAAGAGCATAAATCATTCCGCCACTCCCTTAAAATATATTGAGATTCTTGAGCACGAATATCATAGAGATGACCCATGCCACATCGACAATATACGAAATTATCGTCAGCACTTTCAAAGACTTCGTACCGGCCGCGATGCCTATGACACGGAGCACGAAGAACAATATTATCGCCACGGCGCTCGCTATCAAAAATCCGAGCATCACCGACGCGCTGACAAAATTCGGCTTTGCGGCGTTGATTATCTGAACAATAAAAAATGCGACTGCGCCGACTATGTCAACAATAGCCGATATATTTGTTATTTTTGGCAGAACTTTGTTTTTCATATTTACGAGACCCGAAGTCTCCCTCACTCCTTTGAATCGGTTACGGGAAAATTCTATCACATAAATGCAATTTAATCAACAGCGGACAGAAAAAAGCGGCGGAATTTACCGCCGCGCATGGTTAGCATACATTAATTATATTTAACTATATTCGCCTGTATCGGCTCTCCCCTGCCGAACGAGGCGGCATTTTCAAACGTGGTCTCGCTTATCGACTCAAGCGCCTCGCGGGTCAAAAAGCCCTGGTGCGAGGTGATTATAACATTAGGAAAAGACAGAAGGCGAGCCGTGACGGAGGTTTCGAGAATATCGTCCTCGCGGTTTTCAAAGACATTGTGCGTCTCCTCCTCATACACATCGAGCCCGACACCCATAAATTTATGCTGCCTTATACCTTTTATAAGATCGGGCGTGCTTATCAGCGCGCCGCGCGAAGTGTTGACGAGGATAACGCCGTCCTTCATCCGCTCTATCGCGTTGATATTTATCATATGATAGGTCTCCTCGGTCAGCGGGCAATGGAGGGATATCAGATCGCTTTCGCCGAGAAGTTCATCGAGTTCGACATATCGAACGAAGTCGAGCGAGGGGTTCCGATATTTATCGCAGGCGATAACATTCATCCCGAGTCCGCGGCAGGCGCGCGCAAACGACGCGCCTATCTTTCCCGTGCCGACGACTCCCGCCGTCTTGCCGCAGAAGTTGACCCCCGTAAGACCCATGAGGCTGAAATTGTTTTCGCGCACTTTTATATAAGCCTTGTGTATGCGGCGATTGACGGCGAACGCGAGCGCGAGGGCGTGCTCGGCTATTGCCTCGGGCGAATACCCCGGCACGCGCATAACGGAGATACCGTGCTCCTGCGCCGCCGGAAGATCGACATTGTTATATCCGGCGCAGCGCATGAGAATGAGCCTGACCCCGTTCTCGGCGAGGATATCCACCACCCGCCTGCCGACATCGGACGCGACGAACAGGCACACGGCGTCATAGCCTTTCGAGAGCGGCGCGGTGCGGTAAGAGATATCCGTCTTGAGATAGTCTATTTCAATGTCGGGATATTTGCCCGCAAGCTTCTCGAACGCCTCGCGGTCATACGGCTTTGTATCATAAAAAAGTATTTTCATAGAATGCGCCTCCGGCAGTTTTCTCTGAATAGTATCTGCCGGGTGGGAATGAATATTCGGGTTAAATAAGCACAATTTATCATAAAGAGTGAAAACAATGGGAAGAAAATACAAAAAAGGCTTGACTTTTTCGAGCAAATATTATATGATAATCAAGCTGATTTGCGGATACAGCTTCCGCACAGTGAAAAGAATATGATCCATTAGCTCAGTCGGTAGAGCACTTGACTTTTAATCAAGGTGTCCGGAGTTCGAATCTCCGATGGATCACCAAATACAGGGAAGCCGCCTTTGGGCGGCTTTTTTGTTTTTAGATTTTTTAAAATTTTGTGTTGACAAAGGTATTTTTTGTGTTATGATATAGGTGTGCTATGACAGACAGCACACCTATTCTGATTTTGGTGCACTGCGGCGCGCCGGAATCAAAAAGAAAGGAGAATCGCTGTGGTCTTAATCGACAAGCAGAGCCGCGTGCCGGCATACGAACAGATAAGGAATCAGCTGCTGACTCTTATCCTTGTCGGTACATTCGCTCCGCACTCGCAGCTGCCGTCAATTCGATCCATCGCAACCGACGCCGGCGTGAACATAAACACGGTCAAAAAGGCGTTCTCCGACCTTGAATCCTACGGTGCGATATACACCGTGCCCGGAAAGGGAAGCTTCGTCAGCGAAAAGGCTTTCAAGAACGATTCGGTGCACGACACGGCGGTGTCCGAAATTTCGGACGCCATCTCTGCCGCCCGCGCCAAGGGACTCAAAAAGCAGGAAATTATCGACATACTCAATGAAATCTACACTCAGGAGGAAGAATTATGATTGAAGTAATCGGCGTTACAAAACGGTTTCAGGACTTCACCGCCATTCAGAATCTTTCGCTGAAAGTCGAAAAGTCGTCAATATACGGGCTTGTCGGCTACAACGGCGCGGGCAAAACAACGCTTCTTAAGACGGTCGCCGGAGTCTACAGAGCCGACGAGGGCGAGGTCAAAATATTCGGCGAGAATGTTTTTGACAACGCAAAAGTGAAGCAGAGACTTTTCTATGTCCCCGACGACCTCTATTTCGAGCCCAACGCGACTATCGAGAGCATGGGCAAGTTCTACGCGGGCTACTATCCCCGCTTCAGCTTCGACACCATGCACAAGCTCTCAAAGGTATTCGGGCTTGACACGAAGAAGAGCATACGCGGCTTTTCAAAGGGCATGCAGAGGCAGGCGGAGATAATCCTCGGAATGTCCACGATGCCCGAGGTTATCCTGCTCGACGAGAGCTTCGACGGACTCGACCCTGCGAAGAGGAACCTCATCAAGAATCTTCTGCTCGAATACATGGCGGAGGAGGAATGCTCGGTCATAATCTCATCCCACAATCTCCACGACCTTGCGGACATGTGCGACCACATCGCGCTGATAAACGGCAAGAGCATCGTTATGGACTGCTCGGTCGACGACATCAGCGGCTCGCGCTGCAAGTTCAGGCTGGTCTTTGACCGCGACCTCGAAGAGAGCGACTTCAAGGCGCTCGACATCAAGCACTTCTCGAAGGACGGAAAGATAATCACTCTGAGCGCCAACGGCGACATGGACGAAAACGAGAAGAAGCTTCAGGATATGAAACCGCTGATGATCGAAAAATTCCCGCTCACGCTCGAAGAGATCTTCCTCGAGGAGATGGAGGGCAGCGACTACGACTTCAAGGACATCTTCGGCAAGACCGAAGAGAAGAAATGAGGTGGAACAGATGAAGAAAAAATATAAGAACACTTTCTGGTTCTCCGTCGCGCACGCGATGAAAAAGAACTTCATTCTCCCGCTGCTGACATTTGCAGTGAGCATGTTTTTCTATCTCACCGGCTTCTGCTGGGATGTATTGAGAGAAGCAAAGAACAAGGCCGCTATCACCGGTCAGGACGTTATGAAGTTAATGCGCGAAGCGTATGAGGTCTTTATCTTCGACTCGGAGCGCGCGGCATATGAACCGCTCATCTCGTTCTACCCCGCTCTGCTCGTTGTGATATCGCTGTTAGTCGGCGTTTTGCTGTTCAGATTCGTTACCAATAAAAAGACCGTCAACGTCTACTACAGTCTCGGTATCAAGCGCGCCGACCTCTACACCGCGCGTCTTCTTGCGGGCGTGTTCATGATGCTCGCGGCGGTACTCGTCCCGCTCGCTGTTTCGCTCGGGCTCAACCTCCACTATTTCGGCTCGTCCGTCATGCTCTGGCGAACCTTCCTGTTCTATGCGGTGCACAACGTGATATGTGTGCTCGCCGGTCTTACAATATCGGCGGCGGTCTCGAGCTGCGTGGGTACGGTTGTTGAATCGCTTGGCTTCTCAGCCGTTCTCGCGGCGTTCCCAAGCGTTGTGACAATGTGCGTGAACTACGGCGTTCCCGCAATTCTCAACGGCGCACCCGCCATAACTTACTATGGCATATATCCTGCTGCGTCAAGCTACGGGGAGCTGCACTTCGACATAACAGACTCCACCATGTTCGGGCGCATCATCAGTCACATAAATCTGCTCATGCTCAACAGAAGCTCTTTTATTAACTCATCTTCCGTTGAAGCTATGACAAAAGAGGCGGCAAAAAAATGGGCCGCGCCATCGCTGACTCCCTATATTCTCTGGGCAGTTCTCATCGCCGCGTTCTTCGTGTTCGGTCTGTTCATGTTCAAGCGCAGAAAAGCCGAGATATGCGGATTCCCCGGAAGAAGCACCGTTCTCAACTTCGTACTCTGCATGATTGCCTCTTTCGGAGTGGCCTCGCTGGTGCTGTACTTCGTGACTTCCGAAATACCGCAGATAACAACCTGGATGATTATAGTCGGGCTGATGATAATCAGCGTCATAATCTTCCTGATATTCGACATTATTCTCCACCTGAGCTTTAAAGCCATAAAAAAGGACTGGAAGATAGGTCTCGTCCACGCCGGGCTCATGGCGGCGTTCCTGCTCTCGCTCTACACCGGATTCTTCGGCTACAGCAGCCGCGTGCCGGATATTCAGGATATTGACAGTGTATCTATCTCCGCCCCCAACGCGCTGATGGGCAGCTATCAGCTCGGGCGTGAGCTTGGCAACAGCTACAGTACGGACAGATATTATTCCGATGTATACTCAAATTACTACTATGTCAGCAACCGCTCGGTTTCCCTCATCGAAAACTTCAAAGACAAAGATGATATAAACACCGTGCGTGAAATACACAAGGCCATGATAAAAGCCGGAAATATCCACAGAGTCAACACAAACTCCGACAACTATTCAAAGAGAATAACCTGCCAGAGCGTTGTTATAAGATACAAGCTCAAGAACGGACGCGAGCTTGTCAGAGTCTATGAATATGTTCCGCTGACAAACTATCCGACACTCTATACTCTCGAAGACACCAAGAACTGGAACAACAAGATAAAAGACGAACTGCTCAACATCGACTCGGAAAACATCATCCCGATAGTTTTCTCTGCTCAGATGGACAACCAGATAGCTGTTGACGAAGAGCTGACGGCAGGTCTTGCGCGCGCGATATACAACGATATAACCACGCTTAGCTCCGACAAGTTCCTGACAAGCAACGCCAAATACCTCGGCTCGGTTGCATTCTGTGTCAAGAGTCAGGGAGAAGATTACTCGATGTATGAGTCATCCGAATATGTCAATGCAACTTCAGTGACAGACGAAACCGTTGAAGAAGAAGTTATACCGCGCCAGGAAATTGTTGACGCACTTTCGTCCCATGGTCCGGCAAGCAGACATCTCGCGCTCAGCTGTGGTTTTTCGGTAGTTCCGATAACCGAAGAAATGACAAACACGATAAGCTTCCTCAAGGCTCACGGACTCTATGAAAAGCTCAGCGACGAGTCGCCGATAGTCAGCGCAAGAATAGCAGACATGGGCAAAGCCACATCCTCAGACGATATGAGATACGGTTTCGCCTATTCCAGCCCGATTTTCAACTCGTTCTGGGACGACGGAAAGTCAAAGCCATATTCAAAGAAGGACTCTGACGGCTATGAATATGAAGTTAGCAGCTACACCAGCGGCGACTTCATGCCGAAGGATTCAAAGACCGTCACCGACAAGGCGACGCTCAAAAAGCTCGCCGCCAACGCCTACGGCTACCGCTTCGACCTCACGGGCGGATACCTTGTCGAATTCAAGCGCGCGAACGGTTGCCTTACGATAATGTATGTTCCGAAAGGACGCATCGAGCTGAATCTCGGCACGGGCAAATAAAATCAAATCGGCGGCTGTATTTAAAAAGGTACAGCCGCCGATTTGATTTTATTTGCCCG
>OJKI01000797.1_pt1 | contig 10813 bp, 8 predicted proteins | sample 1596431 | NCBI WGS metagenome assembly OJKI01 (sample SAMEA4350165, study PRJEB24818) | metagenome | biome: human; feature: gut; material: faeces | place: Denmark | collected 2013-09 | reverse complement strand
TGTTAACATCATCAAAGTAAACTTCTGCATTTTGTCCTCCATCATTATTAAATAATATATTTAGTATAATGTTTCAAATCTGCTGCTTATAGACAATTCTTTTGTATATATCCATAATTTCATCTAATACACTGGTTCTGGTATAATTGTTCTTAACCTTCTCTATATTCCAATTTGAAATATCTTTCCTAATATTGTTATCCTCAAGTTTTTCAAAAGCATCTATTATTGCGTCTACATTTTTTACCGGAACAATTATTCCACCTTTATCTTCCAGCATGTCTCCGTTAGCACCAACGTCCGTTGCTATACATGGCAAGCCACAGGCCATTGCTTCTAGCAAAGATAAAGAGAATCCCTCTGTGTAACTAGGAAAAAGATATACATCTGCTGTTTGATAATATTCAAAAACTTTTTCCGCTTTCTGCTCTCCGACGAGCAATACATTTGGCAGTCCTTCCATTTCCTGAATTTTCCTCTTCACCGGTCCTATCAATGTGAAATGCACCTCTGGTAAGCGCTTTGCCACTTGTTAGATTTCCCTAACACCCTTAGCCTCTTGAACATGTCCTACAAAAATAACTTTCTCTATTTTTTCCCTTATTACGTGATTTTCAGCAACAATGCCCTGTTTGATAAAATTAGGCATAATTTTGCATTCAGTATTAGAATTCTTTTGTACATAAGCCTCTGACTGACTATTAAGAACGAATACACACGTTGCCATTTTCAACATTCGTCTAAAGATCAATTGTGCATATTTCCACTTTATTTGATCTTCTATATTGCAATGGCAGTGTAGCACTACTGGTATTTTGCATCTATAAGCTTTTTTCAGACAAATAAAATCTCTATATATTCCAAACAGCGAACAGGATGTATTTATATGTACTATATCTACATCGTTTTTTTGAAGTTCTCTTTTCATATGTGACAATATATATACTGTTCTTTTAATTTCATCTATAAGACTTCTTTTATTGTTAAAATTTGCATTTCTTTTTCCCGTTAATGCTGTATTAACAATACTAAGAGTCTCTTTCCTTACTTTACAATATTCAGAAAATCCTATTGTCCAAGTCGCTATGCCACCTTCTGGAGGCGGTAATGGAGACACCAATAATATTTTCATTTATATTCCTCCATCTTCCTAATCTAAGTATTTATCGGTGAATTCTTCTCTCTATATCAATTTTTCGTATAATCTAATACCTAAATTGTATATTTTTTCTTAGCTTTTAAAATGTTCTGTACATTCGGGCAATTCGTAAAGCTTCCATAACTCTTCTTCTGTAATCTCTAAACGTTTAGCCCCCACCAGTCCTCTAAAAATTTGATTATCAAGTCTAAAAAATATTTCTGACTATATGGTTCATATCCATATTCTTTTACTAACGTGTCTATGAACCAACTTTAATGGTTTTAATTTCTTTACCCCTTTAGCATAAGGAATCCAAAACTTATGTTTAAAACCATTTATAAAAATATATTCTTTAATAGGAATTCCACAATATTTTTTTGATAGCATCTTTTAAAAATGTACCTTCTCCGCTATTTTTTACCTTATAAATAGGTTCTTTTAATTCTTCCTTATGATTTCTGCCTCTTCTACTAAAATTTTTTCCAATTTATTCATAACCTTTTCTCTAGAAAAATTATTATCATAATACTTTTGGGCCTTTTTCCCTAAGTCATTACGGTCATCACTATTTAAAAATAGCTTTACAATATCCACAAAACCCCGGTCATCATTAGCGCCAACGCAAAATCCAGCTCCACTTTCTCTTATAACGTTTGCAATTTCTCCATTTGCTGAAGCTAATATGGGTTTCCCCGCTGCCATATAACTTTGGACTTTTGCTGGAAGTGTAAGTGACACCAACGGATTATCAGTCAACGTAACTATCATAGCGTCTGCAAACGCATAATATCTCGGCATTTCTTCAGACGGTTTTCTTCCATGAAATAATACATTTTGAATTCTGTTGTCTTGTGCATATTTTTTTAAATTATCTAATTCCTGACCGTCTCCAATAATATGAAAACAAATTTTCTTTCCATTATCACTTATTTCTTCTTGTTGAACACTTTTTGCTGCTTTCAATACCACATACAAATTCTGAGCAGCACCCACATTCCCTGCAAACACAAAATCTGTTGTATTTTTTTCAGGCTGATCTGGTATATTATCAAACTCTGATATTGCATATTGTGGTAAATATTCTATCCTATCCTCGGATATTCCAAATTCTTCAATGAAATAATTCTGAAACATCCTAGATGTAACAAGTATCTTATCTACATTGGTATAAATCTTTTTAGATAGATCATAGTAAAATTTATAAATCGGTGAAGTTTTTTTTATTCCTCCAACTTCAAGGCTCGCCGGCCACAAATCCATACAATACATGACCACTTTTTTATTCCATTTCTTTGCATACCTAATAGCCGGTTCGACCATCATTACTGGTGAAGACTGATTTGCAAACACCACATCATAATCACCACTTAGTTTTTCAATTTCTTTATTTGCCGAACACGGGTAACTATGATAGTTAAGGAACCTATTTATAACATTATGTTTTCTCGGTATAATTGGCACATGGGTTATATGCACGCCCTCATGGACTTCCTCTACTATTTTATTTTTTTCATATCCCTCAAATATATCTCCCATAGGATAATTAGGTATTCCAGTTATTGCATGAACATAGTGTCCTCTTTTGACCATTTCTTCCATCGGATACAATGAGGGATATGGTTCTGGCCAGCCATATTGGCATGTAGCTAAAATATGCAGTTTCCTTTTTTCCATAATTTCTAATTCCTCTCGTATCCTTCAGTGAGTTCCATACTTTCGTTGAAATTATATTTCCCAATTAATTCCGTTTTCTCATAAGTCAGAGATCCAAATACTTTTTTTACCAAAGTCAACGGAGTTACCTTAATTACTATGTTAAATACACTCGGCATAGCTATCGCCTTATTATGCTGTCTGGCAACAGTACGCACCATAGCAGAGGTTCTGACATACTCTCTGTTCTGAGGAAAAAATAATCCAGAATCCTCTCTATCTATTACACATTTCATAAATTCGCACAAATTTCCTATATATATCATGGATCTCTCATTCTTGTAATCTGGAAATATCGGTGACTTAATGGCAAATTTTCTTAATGTCTGATAATTTCCCTTACATCCCTTTCCATAGACCATAGGAGGTCGGACAATCACAACTTTAAATGAATCATTCTCCATGTTACTAATAATATTATCTGCCTGTAATTTAGAATCTCCATAGGCATTAATCGGATGAGGAACCGTATCTTTTGTAATATGTCCTGTTACCAAGCCATAAACACTCATTGAGCTTAGCAATATATATTGCTCTACTCCAGCTTCTTTTGCATTTTTTGCAATATTTACACTCAGATCTCTATTTATTTCATAATACAATTCTCTATTTTCATCTGTTTCTTTAATGTGAGCAATTCCCGCCACGTTGATAACTACATCATATCCTCTAAAAAGTTCAACAGTGGGCATCAATCCTTTTGTTTCTATAATCTCAACATCATAATAATCAGGGTATTCATTTAGATACTCTTTGATATTTTCTCCAATATATGAATTTTTTCCCGTAATAAGTATTTTCTTTTTCTGTTTTGGGGTCGTTCCAGTATAATCCTCCTGTTTTTTTGTTTCTTTTTCCATTGCTCCTGTTCCGCCTTCTACTACCGTATCATCATGTCCCACTTTCGTCACCGTTCCGAGCAAACATTTCAGATCAAATATGAGAGAGCTGTGCCGCACACCATAGCCATCCAATTTGCTCTTTTGTTCAATGGAGATGGAATCTCTGCCATTGATCTGTGCCCATCCGGTGATACCAGGCTTATATTCATTTACTCCATACTTATCTCTCTCTGCAGTCAATACATCCTGATTCCACAGACCCGGTCTGGGTCCTACCAGAGACAAGGATCCATCCAGCACGTTAAACAGCTGAGGAAGTTCATCCAGCGAATGTGCACGCAGGAACTTTCCGACTCTTGTAATATACTGTTCCGGATTTTCCAGCATGTGAGTAGGCGTATCATGAGGGGTAGACATTTTCATGCTGCGGAACTTGTATACCCGGAAATACTTCTTATTCTGTCCCAGTCTCTTCTGGGTAAAAAATACAGGGCCGGGGTCATCAATCTTAATGGCAGCTGCGATTCCCAACAGCAGCGGAGACAATGCCACAATGCCACCAAATGACAGCACGATATCCAACCCTCGTTTTACATACTTATCATAAAATGACGGGGTATAGGCTGATGCGCTCATAGGTTCCAAATGTCCTCTGACACCATCCGCATTTTCCGGATCCTCTTCATTTTCTACGAAGATGACTTTCTTGCCTTCAAACGGATTCTTCGAATCCTCTCTGCACTGCCTTTTCTGCAGCGTAGAAGCAATCTTTACTCCTGTAGCCGTCAATCCGGCGAGTGCTATGATACCATATAGGAATCTCTTCGTTGTCTTTTTCATAATTATCCCCTATTAAATGCCCTGATATGTCGGTACAATCTCTTTGATATCCTCACGGATCTTGTCCGTCTCGTCATAAGCATCTTTATAGATCTTGTCCAGCTGCTTTTGAAATACTTCATCATCGAATTCGATGGGTTTTCCGATATAGATCATCTTATTGGCAGTCTTCTTCAATCCCTCTTCGTTCATGAGAAGTTCTTCGTACATCTTCTCTCCGGGACGTAATCCGGTGAATTTGATCTCGATATCCTCGCCCGGCTTGTATCCGGACAGTTTGATGAGGTTTGTCGCCAGGTCTACGATTTTCACCGGCTCTCCCATATCCAATACGAAGATCTCTCCTCCTCTGGCATAGACGCCCGCCTGCAGTACCAGGGATACCGCTTCCGGTATGGTCATGAAGTAACGGATAATGTTAGGATCCGTAACGGTGACAGGACCGCCTTCTGCGATCTGTTTCTTGAACAGAGGAATAACACTGCCGTTACTGCCTAATACATTGCCGAAACGTACTGCCACGAAATTCGTCTGCGACTTGCGGTTCATCATCTGGATCACCATTTCACACATTCTCTTGGAAGCACCCATGACATTTGTGGGATTCACCGCTTTATCTGTGGAGATCAGCACGAACTTCTCCACACCGTATTTATCTGCTGCCTGTGCGGTACGGTAAGTACCGAAGACATTGTTCTTGATCGCCTCATTGGGGCTGACTTCCATGAGGGGCACATGCTTATGGGCCGCTGCATGATAGACGATGTTCGGACGATATCTGCGGAAGATATCTTCGATGCGTTCCGTATTGCGGACAGAAGCGATCAACACTACCAGATCCAGCGTCGGATACTTACGGATCAGTTCCTGCTGGATCGCATAAGCATTGTTCTCATAGATATCGACGATGATCAGCTGCTTCGGCTGATGCCCGGCGATCTGCCGGCAGAGTTCACTTCCGATGGATCCACCACCACCGGTGACCAGTACGACCTTATCCTTCACATAGTTCAGGACTTCTTCCGTATTGATCTCTATCGGATCTCTTCCTAAGAGATCTTCGATCTCCACCTCTTTTAATTTAGCCACGGAGACATCTCCGTTGATCAGCTGATACATTCCCGGAAGGGTCCGCATCTTGCACCCTGTCTCTTTACAGATATCCAGAATTTCTTTTTTCACATGGGTGTTGGCAGAGGGAATGGCGAAGATGATCTCATCCACATTATACTGCCCTACGGCGTCTGCGATCTTGTCTCTGCCACCGACGATAGGCACGCCCCGGAGGAATTTGCCATGGCAGCCGGGGTTATCATCGATAATGCATTTGGGATTTAGATTCAGATAGCTGCTGGTCTCGATTTCCTTTAAGATAGCATTGGCTGCTGCTCCGGCACCGATGAGCATGACATTGCTGCCATCCTTTTTCGTCTTCAATTCCGATCTCTTGGAATTGATCAGACGTAAGATCCGGTAACTGAACCGGATCACTGTAGTCAATCCGAACAGTAAGAACCAATAAATTACATAGTAACTTCGGGGCATCTTCTGATTCAGAATATAGCACAGGATCATCTGTGCTACACTGGCACAGGTAGTAGCGAATACAATATTCAGCAGCTCCGTCGCGCTGGCATAACGCCATACACTTTTGTACAGCTTCCACACTGCGAAGAAGAGTAATGTCAATATGATATTGTAGACAATAATATTTTCAAATTTGATAAGGTATTCCTGAGGGATTCCCTCAAAGCTGAAATCGAAACGAATGTATAATGCGGCAAAGGATGCCACCACGATAGACATAATATCTAACAGGATCAGTGCAATAATTCTGTTGATGGGTATTTTCAAGAAATTCTGCTTCATCTTCTTACTTCCCTCTCGGTACACATAAAAATGGTCATAACTCATTTTATTGTACCACGTAGGGAAGTAAAAAGCAATTTTCACATAAGAATCCACAAAAAATTAAGATTTCGATCGGTCCTTCACCACATAAAACCGGTCATAGATGGAAGTGATCTCATACTTCTCCGGATCGAACAGTTCTCTCTGCCCGGGATCCACGATATACACTACCCGCTCTCCGGACGCCTCATTGGCCGCTATGGTCTCTGCCGTGACGTTTTCATAGTGGTAGCGTTCTTTATACGGGCGGAGTTCCACGCCGTCCTGTACGTTGCTGATGCCCTGATAATAATGTGCATCGATCCGGTGGGTGTACATAGTCAGGATCTCGCCTAAGATAGCGCCGGCATCGATTCCCTGGGGATCCGGATAGATGTAATAGGCATCGCAATCGATGGTATGTGCGTAGTTCAGCGCCTGTATGTAGGGATCGTAGTAATATGTCCGGCTGAGTTCTCCCCAGCTGCCAAAATACATCTGTGCCATCATCAGTGCCATCACGCCATAGACCGCTGCAATGGGTACGGACAGGAGGTGCACCTTCCGGATGCAGCGTGCGATACCGATGCCCCCGATGATCAGTACCGGATAGAATATGATATTGATACGGTTCACCGTCACATTTTTCGTAAGAATGCCTACCCACAGTCCCATGCCGAGCCACGCCAGCAGTGCGACATAGGGGTAACGTTCCTCTTTTTCCATTCCCCGGAGTCTGCGGAGGATGCTGACCAGTCCGATGACGAAGAACAGATCCGTGATATAGTACACCGGGCCGAATCTCACCATGGTGTTGGTCACGCTCTTGTCCCCGGAGCCCCAGGTGGTGGTAAAGGTCCAGACGATATTCTCCCACAGCTGTTTCCAGGAGAAGTTAGCGAACAGGATATCATCACCGCGGTTACTGGACAGGAACGACGGGATCGTAAAAAGCGGTGTCTCGATTCCGGGCTTTCCCAGCAGGGTAAGCAGCATGGATAAAAATTCCGGCAGCACGATCACCAGGTACAGCACAAAGCAGGCTGCCAGCTCCTTCCAATTTACTGCCTGCTGCCGCAGGAGATAAATAGCAACCACCAGTAAAAACAACGGTACCGAATAGTCCGCAATTCCGTAGGCATAGGAGCACAGTCCGAACATCACCATGGAAAGGTACAATAGCGGTTTCTTTTTTAGTCCGGCGATCAGCAGTACTACCGCGATCAGGAACACATGGGGGAACAGGTTGCAGTCGAAGGACCACCGGCTCTGCATATAATGCCAGGGGCTGATGGTCCCCAGGATCAGCACGATCATGCCGGTCCATTTGCCGGCCAGCTGTCTGCCGAAGAGGTACAGTGCCAGCAGTCCCAGGCAGCTGATCAACAGCATCGGCAGTCTCGTGGATACCGTGGAGAATCCCAGGAGCTTAATAAACGGGATCATACAGTATGACAGTAATACGCTCATCTGGCTGCTGACCCATGCTGTAAAATGCACCGGATACCGCATTCCGTAACGGTCTGTACCGTAGTCCGCCAGTGCTTTGGCATCCACGGCAGCCATGGCTTCGTCCTGATGTACGCCGATGGGCGGCGCTCCGAAATGGTATGCCCGGATGACGATAGCCGCCAATAGGAGCAATGCCACCAGCAGCAGCTCTATTTTTTTCGATTCCAATATCTTCTGTTTCCATGGATATTTCAATGAATATTTCAATGAATAAATCCTCCTCATTGCAAATGTTTCACTCTTCTGTGCAGCACCCGGATCCCCTTCGGTGCTATGACGAACAGCGTATGATAACACTTATTCTTTTTCGTAAGGTAAGGGTTTCTCATGGCGCGCCACCATCCCTTCCGCAGGCTCTTCACGACGCTGCGGTAGAACGCATTGTCCCCGGTCATCTGTGCTATGGGAATATGCAGCATGTAGTCCAGTCTCTGGAAGACGCCGAAACGGAAGGCGATCTCCGTCAGCTCCGGGTATCTCGCCTCCACCAGCCGCAGTACCATATCCGCGTTATCGATGTTGTCCGCGAACACTCTGGAGAAGCGGTTTTTATCTCTGGTGTTGCTGTCCGGGCGGTAAAATACGTGATAGGTCTGGCCCGGAATGCACGCGATCCCGGGAACGATGTTCTCCTCATCCGTCAGCAGCTTCACCAGCAGGTGGAAATCCTCGTTCAGCGCTCCCACCGGGAATTTTCCTTTTGCAAACAGATCCTTTTGCAACAGCTTGGTACAGAAGGAGCAGTCTCCCCGGTGCATCAGCAGCTCTTTTAAGAAATCCTCTGCCGGGATCACCTGTTCTTCGGATACCGGCTCGCAGATGTTCGGCAGGATGTTGCCGTCCTGATCGATCTCATCCCTGCCTGCCTGGGCAATGGGCATATGTGTAGTCGCGATCGCCCGGTACAGGCGTTCGTACATATCGGCATCCACATAGTCATCGCTGTCCACGAATCCCACATATGCTCCGGCGGCCTGCGTCAGTCCGAAGTTCCTCGCGGAAGAGGGACCTCCGTTCTCCTTGTGGAAGACGCGGATACGCGGGTCATTTTCCGCCAGCCGGTCGCACAGCGCCGGGGTGTCATCGGTGGAGCCGTCGTCGATCAACAGGATCTCCAGCTCCGGATAGGTCTGCTTCTGCAGGCTCTCCACGCAGCGGGGCAGATAAGGTATGATATTGTACACCGGCACGATCACACTGATCAGCGGCTGGTTGGTCTCATTACTGTTCACGTTCTGTCCTCTTTATTTCTTTCCGTTAAATATCGATACATCCGTCGCTCCGGGATCACCGGGGCAGGGGAGCAGGGACCATCTGTCCACAGCAGAGGGACATATGGTGCTGGAAGGCACTGGTCGCCTGCGCACAGGGCTGGCTCTGCTGGTCCTGTGCCGGGATCACCGCCTAGGAATCCCATCTCACGCCACAGTCTGACCAGTCTCTCCGCGGCGGTCCGTGCATTCCATTCCGCCCGGACGGTCTGCTGCGCCGCTTCTCCCAGTCTGCGGCACTCTGCCGGATCCTGCAGCAGCTCTGCAATGTATTCCTGCAGCTGCTGTTCACAGCCGTCGTGATAGAGGATCCCGTTTTCCCTCTGTCGGATCATCCAGGGAGCCGCTCCGATCATATGATCCGCCACGACGGCGCAGCCGCTGTTCATGGCTTCGTTGACCACGGCTCCCCAGCCTTCCTTTCGGTCACTGGTGACGAGGTAGATCTCCGATTCCTCCATGGCTGCCCGGACCTCCTCCGGGCTCCGGAAGCCTGCGAAGGTGATCTTATCCGTCACGCCAAGCTCTTCTGCCAGGCTGTGTACTTCTTCCTCCAGTTCTCCTCCGCCGATCATCGTAATGTGAAAAGGAATCTCTTTCAGATGTTCTTTCAGATAAGCGGCTGTCTTCACTACCAGCTCCGGATGTTTCCAGTCAATCATCCGCGCCGCCCACAGGATGCTTCCTTTTTTCTTATGTGAAAACGGTTCCCCCGGCGCATACTCTCTGGTCTCGGGGAAATACCCGAACCGTAGCATTTTCTCCGGATAGGCATGAATGATCCCAAGGTCGCAGGGCACATAGGCTCCGGCACACAGGAAGTACACCGGTGCCTTGCGGTATCTGGTGTGGTCTTTATACTTTTGCAGCAGTCCTCTGGGAGAGATGGCTTTCCATTGTCCTTCTTTATACAGCCGCTCATTGTAGCGGAAGATAGGTTTTCCCGCCGCCAGGCGTTCCCGGATGTAGCTCTCGTCATCGCATCCACCGAAGATCACCACGTCAGCTGTCAGTAGCAGATGCCGCCATTCATGCCCCGCAGTCTCTTCGTCTGGATTCCTGCCCATGAATGCTTCCGGTCCGCCCGTAGTCGTACCGTCCGGCTGAACATAGCGCACGTACGGTCTCTCCTCGGCCTGCCACCCCATCTTCACGCGTTCCTCTTCCATGGGCTGGGTCTGCAGAAAGCAGAAGCTTCCCTCCAGGAGTTCATACAATGCATCGCAGAAGGACAGCTGATGGTGATTAAAATAATTAGAAACGAATACCACCTGCATTCTCAGCCCTGCCTTTCCGCTATCTTTGCATAGATTTCCTGCAATTTTGCAAAATTTTTCTCTTTATCATGAGTTTTTCTTGCATGTTCTCTTGCATTTTTAGAGTATTCCAACATTTTCTCCGGAGAACTCCACATTTCGATGATGGATTTTTCCATGGATTTTACAATATTTTCCAATTCTGTTGTTTTTAATTCTTTTGAATTGCACATGTTATTTTTATTTTCAGCCGCATCTGTCGTATTTCTGCTGGTTTCAGCCGTTTCTGTCAGCCGGTGTCCTTCACACCACAGGCCGTCCCTTCCGCCGTCGAACAGACTGGGGATC
>OJKI01000787.1_pt1 | contig 10900 bp, 10 predicted proteins | sample 1596431 | NCBI WGS metagenome assembly OJKI01 (sample SAMEA4350165, study PRJEB24818) | metagenome | biome: human; feature: gut; material: faeces | place: Denmark | collected 2013-09 | reverse complement strand
CGCCTGCCGCTACTTTTCCTCCTACTATCCTGTATCCTGAGGTGATGACCATGCAGCAACGGCTGCAAAAGTGCATTTCCGAGGCGGGCGTCGCCTCCCGCCGCACGGCGGAGGCGATGATCTCCGCCGGCCGCGTGACCGTGAACGGACAGACTGCACAGCTCGGCGCGCAGGCAGACCCGGAGACCGACGTCATCTGCATCGACGGCCGGCCGCTGCCGTCCCGGGCCCCGAAGCGGTACATAATGCTGAATAAACCGCGCGGCTATGTCACGACGATGCACGACGAGCACGGGCGCAAAACCGTGGCGGATCTCGTGGCATCATTGGGGGAGCGGCTGTACCCGGTCGGGCGGCTGGATCTCGATTCCGAGGGCCTGCTCATCCTGACGAACGATGGCGAGATCGCAAACTGTCTCATGCATCCCTCACATGAGATCCCAAAGACGTATGAGGTGGATGTAGCGGGCGGCGATCTTGCAGTTGCAGCGGAGACCATGCACGCCGTCACGGAGCTGGAGGGTTATCACGTCCACCCGGCGAAGGTGACGGTGCTCGCACCCGGGCGGCTGTCCGTGACGATCCACGAGGGACGCAACCGGCAGGTGCGCCGCCTGTGCGCGCTCGCGGGGCTGCGCGTCCGGCGGCTCGTGCGCGTGGCGGAGGGGGAGCTGCGCCTCGGCACGCTCGCGCCGCGCCAGTGGCGTCCGCTGTCGGATGCGGAGGTCGCTTACCTGAAATCGCATCTTTGAGACGCAAAATTTTATGCAAGTTTTCTACTGAAAAATTGCAAAAGCGACTTGCAAAGTGGCTGGAATTTGCTTAAAATAAAAAAATGTTCCGCTGCTTGGCGGCAAAAATGCGTATTTACAAGGTGAACATATGAAAATGGATATTTTGTCTGTTTTGGAGCATAAATTCCCCTCTTTTTCCAAGGGCCAGCGCACCATCGCGCAGTTTATTCTGAAAAACTATGACAAGGCAGCCTTCATGACGGCCGCGCGCCTCGGCGAAGTGACCGGCGTGAGCGAGTCGACCGTTGTGCGCTTCGCGGCCGATCTCGGCTACCGCGGCTACCCCGGCATGAAAAAAGCGCTGCAGGAGATCGTGCGCAACCGCCTGACCTCGGTCGAGCGTATCGAGGCGGCCGAGAGCACCATGGACGGGCACGACGTACTCAAGGCGGTGCTGCGTGCGGACATCAACAATCTGCAGGCCACGCTTGACGAGGTCGATCAGGACAACTTTGACCAGGCGGTCGATATGATCCTTTCGGCGAAGCACATTTATATCATCGGCATGCGCACGTCCACGACGCTGGCGGATTTTCTCGGCATCTATCTCAAGCTGCTGCTGGATGATGTCACGGTCGTCAAAGAGATCGCTGCGCGCGAGGTGTACGAGCAGATGCTGCGCATCGGCGAGGGCGATCTCATCATCGGTATCAGCTACCCGCGCTATTCCAAGCGCACGATCAGCGCCATGAAGTTCGCGCGCGATCACGGTGCGCGCTGCCTCGGCATGACGGACAGCAAAGTCTCGCCGCTCAACGAGATCTCCGATGTGTGCCTGTATGCAAAGAGTGAGATGGTGTCCTTTCTCGACTCACTCGTCGCGCCCATGAGCCTGATCAATGCACTTATCATGGCCGTCGGTGCGCGCGACCGGGAGCGCACGTTTGAGACGTTCCGCGAGCTCGAGACCGTCTGGAAAGAATATGAGGTGTATGGGACCGTTGAAAGCTGATGTAGTTGTGATCGGCGGCGGTGCGGCCGGGTCCATGTGCGCGCTCACGGCGGCGCAGCGGGGGCTGAATGTTGTGCTGCTCGAGCCGAACAAGATGCTCGGCAAAAAGCTGCGCATCACCGGCAAGGGCCGCTGCAACGTGACGAATCACTGCGATGTCAAGACCATTCTTGCCAACATCCCGGGCGACGGGCGCTTTCTCTACAGTGCGCTCAACCGTCTTGGCCCGCAGGACACGATGGCGCTGTTTGAATCGCTCGGCGTGCCGCTCAAGACCGAGCGCGGCAACCGCGTGTTTCCGGTCTCCGACCGGTCGCACGATGTTGCCAACGCCCTTGAGCGCGCCTATGCGCACGCAGGCGGTCGGGTCGTGCACGCCGCGGCGACGGATATTTTGACACACGATGGTGCGGTCTCTGCCGTTGTGACCACGGAGGGTACCATCGACTGCGATGCTGCCGTCATCTGCACGGGCGGCCTGTCCTATCCGCTCACCGGTTCGACCGGCGATGGGTATCGGCTTGCCCGGCAGCTGGGCCACACGGTCACGCCCACGCGTCCATCGCTCGTCCCACTGGAATCGGACGATCCCTGGTGCGCCGAGATGCAGGGCTTTTCTCTGCGCAACGTGACGCTCACGGTCTACGATGAGCAGAATAAGGTCATCTATTCCGACCTGGGTGAGATGCTCTTCACGCACTTTGGCGTGTCGGGTCCGCTGGTGTTGTCGGCGAGCGCGCACATGCGCGACTTTTCGCAGCACAAATACCGCCTGTCCATCGACCTGAAGCCGGCGCTGGATGAAAAGAAGCTCGATGCGCGCATCCTGCGCGATTTTCAGAAATACGCCAACCGCGATTTTAAGAACGCGCTCTATGACCTCGCGGGCCACGCCATGATCCCGGTGCTCGTGCGCCTGTCCGGCATCCCGGAGGATACGAAGGTCAACGCCATCACGCGCGAGCAGCGGCATAAGCTTGTGGAGCTGTTCAAGCATTTTCCGGTGTCGGTCACCGGTACGCGGCCCATTGACGAGGCCATCATTACCTCCGGCGGCGTGTCGCTCAAGGAGGTCAACCCGCGCACCATGGGTTCCAAGCTCGTGCCCGGCCTGTACTTCGCCGGTGAGGTGCTCGACCTGGATGCCTACACCGGCGGCTTCAACCTGCAGATCGCATGGAGCACCGGCTATGTGGCCGGAAGCGCGGTCTGCACATAACACACGAAAGGAAACGAACGTTTTGGATACACACATTACCGTTGCCATCGACGGCCCGTCCGGTGCCGGCAAGAGTACGATCGCCCGCGCGGCCGCGCGCCGTTTCGGCCTCATCTATGTGGACACAGGCGCGATCTACCGCACGGTCGGTCTCGCTGGCGAGCGGGCCGGCATCGACTGCGCGGATGCCGCTGCCGTGCAGACGCTGCTGCCGGGGTTGAAGATCGAGCTGGTCTATGACGCAGCAGGGGAGCAGCGCATGCTCCTCAACGGTGAGGACGTCTCGGAGACGATCCGTCTGCCGGAGGTGTCGATCCTCGCCTCGCGCGTGTCGGCACTGGCGGTCGTGCGCGCGTTTTTGCTGGATATGCAGCGCAGCCTTGCCCGCACGCACAGTGTTGTCATGGACGGGCGCGACATCGGCACGGTCGTACTTCCGGATGCCGGGCTGAAGATCTTCCTGTCCGCCTCGGCGGAGTGCCGCGCGCAGCGCCGTTGGCGGCAGCTGCAGGAAAAGGGCATTCAGGAGCCCTATGCCGACGTGCTGCGCGAGCTCGAGCAGCGCGATTATGACGATACGCACCGCGCCGTCGCGCCACTCAAGGCAGCGCCGGACGCCGTGCACATCGACACGAGCGACCTGACGCTCGATGAGAGCATCGACGCCGTGTGCGCGGCTATCCGCACACGCTTCGGAGTGGAGGGAAAGGCGTGAAGAAACTCATGGTTGCCAAGTCGGCCGGCTTCTGCTTCGGTGTCAGCCGGTCGGTGAAGATGGCCGAGGAAATGCTTGCTGCCGAGCAAAACTGCTACAGCCTCGGCGAGCTTATCCATAATGACGATGTGGTGCAGCACCTGCGGTCCGAGGGCCTCACGGTCGTGGACGGGCCGGAGCAGATCCCGCAGGGCGCGTCCGTCATCATCCGCTCCCACGGTGTCAGCCGCGCGGAGTTTGAGGCCGTGCAGCACACGGGCGCGACGGTGTATGACGCAACGTGCCCGAAGGTCAAGCGCATCCATGAGATCGTAGCTGAGGCTTCCGCCGAGGGGCGGCAGCCGGTCATCATCGGTGCAGCCGGCCACCCCGAAGTGCGGGCGATCTGCGGCTGGTGCGTCTCTCCGGTCGTGGTCAATGACGCTGCGGAGCTCGCCGCGCGTATTGCCGACGGCACCATTGACTGTGCAAAACCGCTGACTGTCGTCATCCAGACGACCCAAACGCAAGAGAAACTGCTGGAATGTCAGAAAATCATAAAAAAACAGTGTACAAACGCAAAATTGTTTGATACAATATGTGGTGCTACGTTTACACGTCAGACAGAGGCCGCGCAGATGGCCCACAACTGCGACGCAATGGTCGTTGTCGGCGGCAGCCACAGTGCAAACAGCCGCCATCTCTACGAGATCTGCTGCAGTGCGTGTGCAAACGTGCAATTTATTGAAAACGCAGCGCAGCTTGATACAAGCGCGTTCGTACATGCGGATACGGTCGGCCTGACAGCCGGGGCCTCCGTGCCTGCATGGATCATTAAGGAGGTAAAACAAAAGATGAGCGACGAGATCCTGACTCAAGAAAATCCCATGGAGACTGAAAATTTTGATGAAATGCTGGAGGCATCTCTCAAGCCTATATATAATGGAGAAAAGGTAACCGGTACGGTCGTGGCCATTTCTGGCACCGAGATCAGTGTCGATATCGGCACCAAGTATTCCGGCTTCATCCCGACCAGCGAGTTCACCGACGACGGCATCAAGGTCGAAGACGTCCTGCACGTCGGCGACACCATTGAGGCGAGCGTTGTGCGCGTCAACGACGTGGAAGGCACTGCGATGCTCTCCAAGAAGCGTCTCGACGCCGTGAAGAACTGGGCCGCCATCGAAGAGGCACAGGAGAGCGGCGAGATCGTCGAGGGCAAAGTCACCGAGGACAACAAGGGCGGCATCGTTGTGTCCGTCAAGGGCATCCGCGTGTTCGTGCCCGCTTCCCAGTCCGGCCTGCCGAAGGACGCTGCCATGTCCGAGCTCGTCGGCCAGACCGTGCGCCTGAAGATCACCGAGGTCAACCGCGGCCGCAAGCGCGTCGTCGGTTCCATCCGTGCCGTCGCCCAGAAGGAGCGCCGCGAGCGCGCCGAGAAGATCTGGAGCGAGATCGAGGTCGGCAAGCACTATCACGGTGTTGTCAAGTCCCTGACGTCTTACGGTGCGTTCGTCGATATCGGCGGCATTGACGGTATGGTGCACGTCTCCGAGCTGAGCTGGAGCCGCATCAAGCAGCCGTCCGACGTGCTGTCCGTCGGCGACGAGGTCGATGTTTACGTCATCAGCTTCGATCCGGAGAACCACAAGATCTCCCTCGGCTACAAAGATCCCAACGGCAACCCCTGGAACAAGTTCATGTCCACCTTCCAGGTCGGCGATGTGGCGAAGGTCACCATCGTCAAGCTCATGCCTTTCGGCGCGTTCGCCGAGGTGCTGCCCGGTGTGGACGGCCTGATCCACATCTCCCAGATCGCCAACCGCCGCATCGGCAAGCCCGATGAGGTCCTGACCGTCGGCGACATTGTCGATGCGAAGATCACCGCGATCGACGAGGAGAAGCACAAGATCTCCCTGTCCATCCGTGCGCTGACCGCTCCCGAGCCGGCTCCGGTGCGCGAGCGCCCGGCGAAGAAGCCGCAGGCTCCGGAAGCTGACGCTCTGGTCTACGAAGTGTCCGCCACCGGCGAGGCCACCGGCAACATCCCCGAGATCGACGACGACGAGATCGACGAGTAATTTCCGTCCTGAAACATCCCTGCACGAACCGTGCAGGGATGTTTTTTTGCTGCCCGCACCTTGCGCCGGTCCGCATTTCTGATTATAATGAAGCTATAGAATTTTGGATCATTGCACGATATTCGAGAAAGGAGCGATCCCATGGCACTTTACGGAAAGATCAAAGCGAAGCTCATCGGCAAACCGTTTTGCACGATGGTCGTTCTGGCGGCCGGTTCTTCCAAGCGGATGGGCCGTGACAAGCTGATGATGGAGGTCGGCGGCGTGCCGGTGCTCGTACGCTCGCTGCAGGCGATGCAAACCTGCGCCGCCGTGGACGAGCTCATCGTCGTCACACGCACGTCCCGCCTCGAGGAGATCGCGGCGCTGCGCGACCGGTACGGTCTGACGAAGATGACCAAGGTCGTCGTCGGCGGCATGACGCGTGCGGAGTCCTCGCTTGCCGGTGTGCTGGCGGCGAGCGGCAAGGCGACGCTCATCGGCATCCATGATGCCGCGCGCCCGCTCGTGACGGATGCCATCATCACCGAGACGATCCAGGCGGCGAAAAAGAGCCGCGCGGCCGCGCCCGGTATCCCGGTGCGCGATACGGTCAAGATCACGGCCGGCGGTGTCATCACCGATACGCCCGAGCGCGCGACGCTCACCGCCATTCAGACGCCGCAGGTGTTCCAGGCGGAGCTTATCAAGGCCGCGCTCACGAATGCCATGCGCAAGCATCTGGCCATCACGGACGACTGCTCGGCCGTGGAGCAGCTGCGCGTCAAGCCGGTCGTGACGCAGGGCTCGGATGAGAATCTCAAGATCACGACGCCGATCGATATCGAGCTCGCGGAGTCCATTCTGAGGAGGCGCGGGCAGGCATGATGCGGATTGGTCATGGTTACGATGTGCACCGGCTCGTCGCGGGCCGCAGGCTCATCCTCGGCGGCGTAGATATTCCGTACGAGAAGGGCCTGCTCGGCCACTCGGACGCCGACGTGCTCACGCACGCCGTCATGGATGCACTGCTCGGCGCGGCGGCCATGGGGGATATCGGCCAGCTTTTCCCGGACAATAACCCGGCTTTTTCCGGCATCAGCAGCATGGAACTGCTGCGTGAAGTCATGGCGTGCCTACGAGCGGAAGGGTATGCGGTCGGCAATCTGGACTGTACCGTGCTTGCGCAGTCGCCGAAGCTCGCGCCGTATATCGCGCAGATGCGCCGCAATCTGGCCTTGTGCATGGATGTGGGCGCCGACTGCATCAGTGTCAAGGCGACGACGGAGGAAGGACTCGGCTTCACTGGCTCCGGTGCGGGCATTGCCGCCCATGCGGTCGTCCTGATCGAACGGATTTCGTAAACGCCTGCACCACTCCCGCATAGAATGAGGCATAACGATGTGGGAGGGAGCTCATGATGCAGCGCTACTGTCTGATCATGTGCAGGTCGTTGACCTATGCACAGCGGTCATCGCAGGTGCTCGAGCGCGCGGGCATTACCGCCACTGTGCTCAAAGCGCCGCAAAGCGTTTCAAAGACCGGATGCACGTATTGCGTCAAACTTTATGAATCCCGTCTGGTTCGTGCGCTGGCGCTCCTGGACCGCGCAGCGATCCGGCGGGGTAAGGTGTATCGCCTGCTGGAAGATGGCACTTACCAGGAGGTGACGGTATGATCTATCTGGACTCGGCGGCGACGAGCCTGCTCAAACCGCCGTCGGTGGCGCGTGCGACGGCCATGGCCGTGCGCACGATGGCAAGTCCCGGCCGCGGCGGCCACAGCGCCGCCATGTGTGCGGCCGATACGGTGTTTGCCTGCAGAGAAGCAGCGGCGGAACTGTTTCATGTTCCGGAGCCGGAGCGTGTCGTGTTCACCATGAATGCGACGCACGCACTCAACATTGCGATCCACTCGCTCGTACCGCCCGGTGATCCGGTCGTGATCTCCAGCTACGAGCACAACTCCGTCACGCGCCCGCTCCATGCGCTGGGCGCGCAGGTGCGCGTGGCGGAAAGTCCGCTCTTCGACCCCGAGGCAGCGGTCAGCGCCTTCCGGCGCGCGCTGCCGGGTGCGAAGGCGGCCGTGTGCGCGATGGTGTCGAATGTGTTCGGCTATCTGCTGCCGGTGCGGGAGATTGCGGAACTTTGCGCCGCCGCGGGCGTCCCACTGATCGTGGATGCCTCGCAGGCGGCCGGCTGTGTGGCGTTTGACGCGGCGGCGCTCGGCGCGGCGTTTGTGGCCATGCCGGGGCATAAGGGCCTGCTCGGCCCGCAGGGCACGGGCATCCTGCTGTGCTTTGCGCAGCCAAAGCCCCTACTGTGCGGCGGCACCGGCTCGCAAAGAGTGCTGCAGGATATGCCTGAGGAACTGCCCGACCGGCTCGAGGCCGGAACGCACAACGTCCCCGGCATTGCGGGCCTGCTCGCCGGGATCCGGTATTTGTCGGCGCAGGGCGTCGAAAATATCGAGCGGCGGGAGCGGCGGCTCGCGCAGCGCCTGACGGCGCAGCTGCGCGCGGAGCCGCGGCTGGAGGTCTTCGCATCGCCGGATCCGGCATGTCAGACGGCAGTGCTGTCCGTCCGCTGCCGGGATATGGACAGCGAGCTGCTGGCGCAGAAGCTCGCGCGCTACGGTATTGCCGTGCGTGCGGGGCTGCACTGCGCGCCGGTCGCGCACCGCACGGCCGGAACGCTGGAGACTGGCACGGTGCGCCTGAGCCTGTCGCCCTTCAACACGGACGCTGAGATCGCACGCACGGCGCGCGTGTTCCACGAGATCCTGCGCGCGGGATAACGCAGATTATGTATTGAAATCCGCCGGTTTGTAGGGTATAATATTATAATTCATAAGATTGGCGTTTTGCACCTGCAAAACGGAAACGAACAGCCGAGGAAATGCTTATGGCACAACTTGCAGCCTTCTGGGCAAAGCTGACGATGCTGGTGTCCACGATCCGGTTTTCGGACATCGTGGATATCCTGATCGTCGCTTATCTGATTTACAATGTCATCATGCTCATCCGCAAGACGAATTCCTATCGCCTTGCACAGGGCGTTCTGCTGATCCTGATCGCGCTGTGGCTGTCGGGTGTGCTGAAGCTGACGATGTTCAACCGCATCCTGCAAAAGACGGTCGAGCTCGGCTTGATCGCGCTCGTCATCATCTTTCAGCCGGAGCTGCGCCGCCTGCTCGAGCGCATGGGCAGCAAGGCGCTCCCGCGCTTTGGCGCAAAGCCGCTCGAGACGCTGGGCATGGACAATGTCATTTCGCAGACCATTGCCGCCTGCACGCAGCTGTCGGCGACCAAGACCGGCGCGCTCATCGTTTTTGAGCGCAGCGTGACGCTCGATGAGCAGATGCGCAGCGGCACCATCATCAATTCGGACGTGACGGCGGAGCTGCTCAAGAATATTTTCTATCCCAAGGCGCCGCTGCATGACGGCGCGGTCGTGATCCGGGATGGCCGCATCGCGGCGGCCGGCTGTGTCCTGCCGCTGACGAGCAACACGAACCTCAGCCCGGATCTCGGCACGCGCCACCGCGCGGGCATCGGCATGAGCGAGCACTCGGACGCCGTGATCGTGATCGTATCCGAGGAGACCGGCGGTATTTCCATCGCCGTGGACGGTATGCTCAAGCGCCGCCTGTCCCCGGACACGTTTGAGGCGATCCTCCGCAGCGAACTGGTGCCGGCGGAAGAGCAGCAGCGCAGACGCTGGGACATCATTGTCGATTTCGTAAAGAAACTCAATCCGCTTCGTCGGGAGAAACAACATGACAAAAAAGACGACGATCAACAAAATAGTCAGCAGTAAGGCTTTCTGGATCATCATTTCGCTGCTGGCCTCGTTCCTGCTGTGGACGTATATCATGTCCACGGAGGAGACGACGATCGAGATGACGTTTTCCAATGTCAAGGTCGTGTATCAGGGCGCGGATGATCTGCGTGCTGCGCGCGGCCTGATCGTAACGGATGCCGATGCCGAAACGGTCTCCGTGCGCCTCAAGGGCACAAGGCGCGTACTCGGCAACCTCAGCTCAGCGGACCTGTCGGCGGTCATCGATGTGTCCGGCATCTCGCAGGCACGTGAGATGCAGGTGAGCTATTCGCTGCAGTACCCGACCAATGTCGATAAGAGCAGCATCACCGTTCTGAGCAAATCGCCGGAGACGATCAGCTTTTCCGTCGTGCAGGAGGCCAACAAGACGCTCGAGGTCAAGGGCGTGTTCACCGGCAGCGTCAAAGACGGCTACACGGCCGAGCCGATCCAGGTGGAGCCCTCGTCCATCACGCTCTATGGTCCGCAGGAGGAGCTCGATGCGGTGGACAGCATCTGCGTCTATGTCACGCGCACGGATCTGGACAAGTCTATTGAGCCGACCAACTGCCCGTATGTCCTGCTGGATAAGGACGGCAATAAGCTCAAGCCCAAGGAGATCTCCGGCAACTATGACACGGTCAGCGTGTCAATGCCGGTGCTGATGAACAAAGACCTGCCGCTGACGGTTTCGCTGGTCGGCGGTGCCGGGGCGACGGAGGACAACTGCGTTGTTGAAGTCGAGCCGAAGAGCATCCAGGTCGCCGGCGATACAACGGTGCTGCAAAAGCTCAACCAGCTCGTCGTGGCCACGGTCGATCTGTCGAGCTTTGCGACATCGTATGAGGCGACGGTCACGATCCCCTTGGGAAATGACCTGAAAAACCTCAGCGGCGTCACGGAGGCAACGGTCCGCATCTCCGTCCGCGGACTGGAGACGGCAAAGGTCACGGCGACGAATATCACAACGACCGGCACGAACCGGCGCGTGGAGATCATGACGACGTCGTTGGATGTGACCGTGCGCGCACCGGCGGATACGATTTCGCAGATCACGGCGGACAATGTGCGCGTGGTCGTTGACCTGACAAATTATAGGGCCACGAGCGGTACGGTCGCCGTGCCGGCCAAGGTCTATGTGGACGGCTTCTCCGACGCCGGTGCGATCGGGGAGTACGTCGTGAATGTGCATTTCACGGGAGGGTGATACCATGACGCAGGATGCTGTGGTGACCAAGCTGATCAGCCGCCATGTGGCGGAGGTGGAAGTTGAGCGCGGCACGGCCTGCGGCGGCACGTGTGAGTCGTGCGAGGCGTGCGTGTTCCAGAACCGCATCCGTGCCGAGGCAGTCAATAAGGT
>OJKI01000775.1_pt1 | contig 10999 bp, 6 predicted proteins | sample 1596431 | NCBI WGS metagenome assembly OJKI01 (sample SAMEA4350165, study PRJEB24818) | metagenome | biome: human; feature: gut; material: faeces | place: Denmark | collected 2013-09 | reverse complement strand
GATTCCATGAAAAATTTGCAAGGGCGTTCTGCTATTTTAGATGTTCATGCAGTTGACAATACAGGTAAAGAGTTCGATTGTGAAATCCAGAGGTCAGATAAGGGAGCAGGAGTAAAAAGGGCGAGACATAACAGCAGTTTGTTGGATGCGCATATTCTATATGTGAACGGAAAATATCGGGGGGATGGCGAAGTTGGAAAATTAATGCACGACTTTTCATGTACCGATCCGGACGATATGAATTATGAAATACTTGCTCATCCGCCCGGAGATAGAGGAAGGACGGGTGCTGCAGAAAAAGAAGATGTGGATGGAGATGGCGGGAAAGTAGAGTGCCGTAAATAACATGATAGGATTAAAAGAGACTCTAATGAGAATCATTCACTCAAAGAGCCTCTTTTATTGGTTCATTTTAAAAGTTTTCGATATTCAGATGGTGAACAGCCTTTTTGTTTATGAAACAGTCGGCTAAAATACAGTGGGTTATCATAACCGACAATGTGTGCAATTTCATTTACGGCATAATTTGTGGTTTCCAATAACATCTGAGCATTAGTGATTCGGATGGAGGTGATGAACTGCATTGGTGTTGTACCGGTAAATTTTTTGAAATTCTGAATAAACCAACTGACACTCATTCCTCTGGAAGTAGCATACTCTTCGATGTTGATATCACGGTTATAGTTTTCGTTAAAATAGGACGCTGCAGTATCCATTTCATGATCGAGGTATTCGTTTTTTAGTACATGTTTACGAGTAAGCTCCCGGTGAAAAATAATCAGTAAATGGCGTAGCAGTAGTGTCAGCATTTCTTCGTAGTCCTCCTGACATCTTTGTAATTCTAAAATAATTCGTTTGAAAACACGCTCATATTCCAAAGAGGTTCCTACATGAAAGATACGCTGGTCATTCGGGAAACCATAATTTCTTAAAATGTTCTTTACATCACTTCCGGTAAAATGCACCCAGTAAACTTCTGTTTTATCAATGCCATAGTATTCATATTTCTGGAATTCCTTGGGGCGGTAAAGTACTATGTTTCCTGCTGTAACGACAGTATCGTCATCTGCGTTGTCAAAATGAAAATGAGCTCGTCCGGCTGCTATATAGATGATTTGAAAGTCAAGTCTTCCTCTGGGACGATAAGTTGGAAGCTTTGGGTGTGAGGATAGGCGATAGGTGCCACAGCTTCCTACAATAAGTGGTCGGCTTTTGTCTTTGAAGTCGATAAGGGAGTGGTTGTGATAACCGGAATTTATATACATTTTGAGTCCTCCTTTGGAAAGTGAAATGTCTGACTGCAAGCAGTCAATGGTGAACCGGAGTTATAAAGTGAATGCCACCTCAAAACCTGCGGTTTTTTCGGTGAGAGCTGCGCTCATATAGTTTTATCCACAGACCAATGTCTGACTGCAAGCAGTCAATATTGGTCTGTGGATAAAACTGCATTCACTTTAGTGTATCATTTTGTGCATATTTTGTCCATTTTTGTTTATAGACATTTTCTTTGCAAAAATGTATGATGGTTTCAAGGTAATACAAGGACGGAAGATAATGAGACACAGAAGGTATTTTATTGATTGCCTAATGCGGTGAATAAAAAAATATATATTAAAGGAGGATTACACAATGCTCGTACCACGCTTTTATGAAGATTTGAATGTTATGCATGACAAGACAATGCCGGCAAGGACATATTACATTCCGGCATCAGTTCGTATGAATGATCTAGTGGAGCATCGGGAAAGATCGGATCGTTTTCAGCTGTTAAACGGAGAGTGGAAGTTTCAGTATTATAACAGCATTTATGACGTAACGGAATCATTTTATGAGAAAGGCTATGATGTTTCCGGGTTTGATCAGGTAACTGTTCCGGGTGTATGGCAGATGGATGGTTATGACACGCATCAGTACACGAATATTCGTTACCCGTTTCCATTCGATCCACCATATGTGCCACAGGATATTCCATGTGGAGCATATGTTCATAACTTTGAATATCACAGAGAAAAAAAGGCATCAAAAGCATTTCTGAATTTTGAAGGTGTCGATAGCTGTTTTTATGTATGGGTAAATGGTGCTTATGCCGGATACAGTCAGGTACCTCACGCTACCAGTGAATTTGATGTAACAGACTTGTTGAATGAAGGGGAAAATACATTAGCGGTTTTGGTGCTCAAATGGTGTGATGGATCGTATTTGGAGGATCAGGATAAGTTTCGGATGAGTGGCATTTTCAGAGATGTTTATTTGCTGAAAAGACCGGAAAAGACAATCAGAGATTATTACATTACGACAGATGTAGAAAAAGACAGCGTTGTTGTGAAATTGGATATGCATTTTGCAGAACCAGTGGAAACGAAAGTTACTATAGAAGATAAATATGGAGCAGTCGTAGCAAGAGGGGGAACAGCAGAGAATGGTGTGTTAGAACTGACCGTGTTAAATCCGGTTTTATGGAATGCGGAGAATCCTTATTTGTATCAGGTTATTTTGACAATGCCGGATGAAGTGATCGTTGATCGGATTGGTTTCCGGACGATTGAAATTAAGGACAAAGTTGTTTATTTTAACGGAGAAAAGATTAAATTCCGTGGAGTCAACCGCCATGATTCTGATCCGGAGACGGGGTTTGTAATCAGTATCCAGCAGATCAAAAAGGATCTGATGCTGATGAAGCAGCATAACTTTAACGCTATTCGTTCCAGTCATTATCCAAATGCACCATATTTTTATCAGATGTGCGATGAATATGGATTTATGGTGATTGACGAGGCGGATATTGAGGCACATGGACCATTTATGCTGTACCGGAAGGAGGATACAGACCAGAACCGTTTTCACCGTTGGAATGAAAAGATTGCAGATGATCCGGCATGGGAAAAGGCAATTGTGGACCGTGTCCAGCTTATGGTACAGAGAGACAAAAACCGTCCAAGCATTGTAATGTGGTCTATGGGAAATGAAAGTGCGTATGGATGTAATTTTGAAAAGGCGCTTGCATGGACAAAGAAGTTTGATCCGGACAGGATCACGCAGTACGAAAGTGCAAGATACCGTAATTATGATATTACCTATGATTATGACAATTTGGATCTTTACAGCCGGATGTATCCGTCACTGCAGGAGATAGAGGATTATCTGAAAAATGACGGAAGCAAACCGTTTCTGCTGGTAGAATACTGCCATAGTATGGGAAACGGACCGGGAGATTTTGAAGATTATTTTCAGATGATTCATAAGGATGACCGGATGTGTGGCGGGTTTGTCTGGGAATGGTGTGATCATGCAATCGCACATGGAACGGCAGAAAATGGAAAGACCAGATATTATTATGGAGGGGATCATGGAGAAACCATTCATGATGGCAATTTCTGTATGGACGGGCTAGTCTATCCGGATCGTACGCCGCATACGGGACTGCTGGAATATAAAAATGTCTATCGTCCGGTGAGAATCGTATCTTATGACCAAGAAAACGGACAGATGGTTCTTCACAATTATATGGATTTTGATGATTTGAAGGATTATGTGGATATTTTCTATGAAATGACACAGGATGGCTTGACTGTGGAAAAAGGAAAACTGGCAAATGTTGTTGCATCACCCCATAGCGATGCGGAAGTGGAGTTGAAGCTGCAGGTTCCAAATACCGGTAAGATTTATCTGAAGCTTATTTACCGGTTGAAAAAGGAAATGCCGTTGCTTGAACGGGGGTATGAATTAGGTTTTGATGAAATGAAGCTTGCAAATGAGGATGATAGAAACAGACAGGCTGTAAAGTGGCTGGAGCAGGAAAAAGTAATCGGAACCATTGCTGTTAAGGAAAACGATAAGCAGCTCGTGTTACAGGCAAAGGATTTTACTTATGTTTTAGATAAGCGTACCGGATTGTTTGAGGACATGCAGTTTGCCGGAAGAAGTTATATTAACCATCCAATGGAATTGAATATTTGGCGGGCTCCGACGGATAACGATATGTATATAAAACTGGAATGGGAAAAGGCACATTATGATGCTGCCTATACCAGAGCATACCGTATAGAGGTGCTTCAGAACAAGCACGGTGTGCTGATCATGGAGCATCTGGCAGTAGTAGCTGATACCGTACAAAAGATTTTGGATGTGGAAATGACATGGAAGATCAATGAAGACGGGAAAATAGAGGCGGTTATAGAGGCAGTAAAAGATAAAGAATTCCCGGATCTGCCAAGGTTTGGAATTCGGATGTTTTTGAATAAGAAAATGGATGAGATTACTTATTTTGGAATGGGACCACAGGAAAGCTACAGGGATAAACACCAGGCTTCCTGTCATGGATTGTTCCGTTCGAAGGTGGCTCAGATGCATGAAGATTATATTCGTCCACAGGAGAATGGAAGCCATTATGACTGTGATTATGTAGAGCTTACAAATGGTCAATGTGGAATTGCAGCAGTTTCAAAGAATCCATTTTCGTTTAACGCTTCTGTTTATACACAGGAGGAGTTGGAACGGGTATCGCACAATTATGAATTGAAAGAATCGGATAGCACCGTATTCTGTATGGATTATGCAATGAATGGAATTGGTTCAAATAGCTGCGGACCGGATGTCATGGATAAATATCGGTTTGATGAGGAAGCATTTCAGTTTCAGTTTGAATTAATTCCGTTTGTAAAAGGATAATACAAGACACTTGATAGCCAAAGCAAATTGTTTCTAAATAACAAATAGTGAAGGAGCGATTCTTATGGAGGAAAAGAAATACTTAAAATGGTACAACAAGATAGGATACGGATCTGGTGATATTGCGGGAAATGTAGTGTATGCATTCCTGACATCATTTGTGATGGTATATCTGACAGATACGATTGGATTGGCATCCGGTATAGTGGGAACACTGATTGCCGTTTCCAAATTACTCGATGGATTTACAGACATCTTTTTTGGATCAATGATTGATAAGACGCATAGTAAGATGGGAAAGGCAAGACCATGGATGCTGTATGGTTACATTGGTTGTGCAATTACATTGGTAGCCTGTTTTGCAGTTCCAACAAGTCTTGGCAGGACGGCACAGTATGCGTGGTTCTTTATTGCGTATACGCTGTTGAATGGCGTGTTTTATACGGCAAATAACATTGCTTATTCTGCTCTGACATCACTTGTTACCAAGAACAGTAAAGAGCGTGTGCAGATGGGTTCTTACCGTTTCATTTTTGCTTTTTCAACCAGTCTTCTGATTCAAGCAGTTACTGTTGGATTCGTTGCAAAATGTGGTGGAGATGCAGCCGCATGGCGTATGGTTGCAATTATTTATGCAGTGATCGGATTAGTTGTGAATACTATTTCCGCATTATCTGTTAAAGAACTTCCGGAAGAGGAATTAAATGAAGGAGACACAACAGGTGAAGAGGAAAAATATGGGCTGGTTCAAGCATTCAAGCTGCTGGTAAAGAATAAATTTTATCTGATGATCTGTGGTACTTATATTTTGCAGCAGTTATACAGTGCAATGATCGGTGCCGGTATTTATTATATGACCTGGGTTTTGAAAAACAAAAATCTGTTTGGACAATTTGCCTGGGCGGTAAACATTCCTCTTATCATTGCATTAATCTTTACACCAACACTGGTTGGAAAGTGGAATGGTATGTATAAGCTGAACTTGAGAGGTTACATCCTTGCCGTGATTGGCAGAGCTCTTGTTGTTGTTGCCGGATATATGGGAAGTATTCCTTTGATGATGGCATTTACAGCATTAGCAGCATTAGGACAGGGACCTTGGCAGGGAGACATGAATGCAGTGATCGCATCTTGTTCCGAGTATACCTACCTGACACGGGGAAAGCATGTGGAGGGTACGATGTATTCCTGTACTTCACTTGGCGTTAAGATTGGCGGAGGTATTGGAACGGCGGTCGTAGGATGGCTCTTAGAACTTAGTGGCTATGTGGGAACACATGCTGTACAGCCACAGTCCGCGTTGAATATGATGCAGTTTATGTATCTTTGGCTGCCACTGCTCTTTGATGTACTTATTATGTTTATCCTTTCCAGAATGAATGTGGAGGAGACAAATGCAAAGATCAAAAAAGAAAAGGAGATGGTTTTGTGGTGACACAGGATTTAGTGAAAAAATTAAAAGATGGATTGTATGATGCAAAACTGAAAGATATCTATGTAGATGAAAAGAAGATATCGTATGAAAGAAATCGTTATATAAAAGCAGTGGAGAGTTATACGGTACATTTTGGCGAAGGTGAGGTATCTGTCTTTAGTGCACCGGGAAGAAGCGAGATTGGTGGAAATCATACAGACCATCAATGTGGAGAGGTGCTGGCGGCGTCCATCAACAATGATGCGATTGCTATTGTGCAGAAATTGAAAGAACCATGCGTCAAAGTTATATCGGATGGGTATGAATTGATTACGATAGATTTGGATGATCTGGACAGGAGAGAGGACGAGGCGGTAACAACAAATGCACTGATTCGAGGGGTATTAGCAAAAACAAAAGAATATGGGTATCAGATAGGAGGCTTTCAGGCTTTTGTCACCAGTGATGTGCTGATCGGAGCGGGATTATCTTCCTCGGCTGCATTTGAAACGTTGATGGGAACCATCTTATCCTATCTGTTTAATGATGGTAAAATTTCGCCGATTGAAATCGCCATGATTGGACAGTTTGCGGAAAATGTATATTTTGGAAAACCTTGTGGCTTGATGGATCAGATGGCATGCTCTGTAGGCAGCTTGGCACATATCAATTTTCAGAATCCGACCGCACCTTTTGTAGAGCGGATTGAGTTTGATCTGGATGCTCAAGGATATAGTCTTTGTATTACCGATACGAAAGGCTCCCATGCTGATTTGACAGCGGAGTATGCAGCAATTCCGGAAGAAATGAAAAAAGCAGCAGCCTGTCTTGGAAAAGAAGTGCTTGGACAAGTTTCAAAAAAAGAAATACTTGCAAATTTGCCAGGAATCAGGGAAAAGGCTGGTGATAGAGCAGCACTTAGAGCGATTCACTATGTGTGTGAAAATGAGCGAGTGCAAAAAGAAGTGGCAGCATTGAGAGAGAATAGATTTGGAGAATTTTTAAGATTAGTTAAAGAGTCAGGTGATTCTTCTTATAAGTATTTGCAGAATGTGTATGTGTGCCATGATGTGGAACATCAGAATATTTCTATTGCATTGGCTGTCAGTGATATGATTTTAGGCGTGCAGGGAGCAAACAGGGTGCATGGTGGTGGCTTTGCCGGAACAATACAGGCATTTGTACCAAATGATATTGTTACATTATATAAAACAGAGATGGAAAAGGTGTTTGGAGATGGTGCTTGTGATGTACTTAAAATTCGCAAATATGGTGGAATTCAAGTGATGTAAGATACTCAAAAAAGACAAGGAGGAATGGTTATGGGTAGCATTTTAGTATTAGGTGGAGTTGGTTTTACGGTAAAAGAGGTTGTGGAAACTGCAAGAAAAGTGACAGAACATCCAATTCCGGCGAAGGAAGAACCACGTCGAGCAGGAGATCCATCTATGTTGATCGCTTCCAGTGCAAAAGCAAGGGAAGTGTTAGGATGGAATCCACAATATGCAGATTTGGAAACAATTATCGGTACGGCATGGAAATGGCATAAAAGTCATCCAAATGGATATCAGAATGTGTGAAGGGGGGGAGTGTCATGATTAATGAGTATATCAATGAACTTGTGGCGTATGGATTGAACCAGGGATTGGTTGATCCGGAAGATGAAGTATACGTGACGAATCGCCTTCTGGAATTATTTCAATTGACAGAGCATGAAGGAACAGCGAAAGAGGTTAGATCAGAAAGAGAATTGTCACAGATTTTAAACGATATGTTGGAATATGCATGTCGGCAGGGGATGCTGGAGGAAGAAACAATTACGGAAAAGGACTTGTTTGATACAAAGATTATGGGAATATTGACACCCCATCCCTCTGTGGTTCGCAGGCAGTTTTGGGATAAATACAATATATCTCCTAAAGCTGCAACAGATTTTTATTATCAGTTTAGCCAGGCAACAAATTATATTAGAAAAGATCGAATTGCAAAGGATGAGAAATGGACAGCAAATACAGAATTTGGTGCAATGGATATAACCATCAATTTATCAAAACCGGAAAAAGATCCTCGTGATATTGCAAAGGCAGGAAAAGCAAAAAAATCGGGGTATCCGAGTTGTTTGCTATGCAAAGAAAATGAAGGTTACGCCGGACATATTTCTCATCCGGCAAGACAAAATCACAGAATTATTCCGATTACATTGTGTGGAGAACAGTACAATTTACAGTATTCGCCGTATGTGTACTATAACGAACATTGTATTGTTTTCAATGATCGACATATTCCAATGAAAATTGATAAAGCGGTTTTTGCCAAATTGTTGGATTTTGTGCGGCAGTTTCCACATTATACGGCAGGATCGAATGCAGATCTCCCGATAGTAGGTGGTTCTATACTGAGCCATGATCATTTTCAAGGAGGCGGATACGAATTTGCAATGGCAAAGGCTCCATATGAGACGGAATTTTCATTAAAACAATTTCCGGACGTTCATGCAGGAATTGTAAAATGGCCTATGTCTGTGATTCGCCTGCAGGGAGAAATTACCGAATCAATAGTAAAGGCTGCAGATCATATTTTAATGCTTTGGCGCAGATATACAGATGAGAAAGCATTTATTTTCAGCGAAACCAATGGAGTACCACATAACACGATCACACCGATTGCGAGAAAAAAGGGCAACCTATTTGAGTTAGATATGGTACTGCGAAATAATATTACGACAGAGGAGTTCCCAATGGGTGTATATCATCCGCATCCGGAATACCATCATATCAAAAAAGAAAATATTGGCTTGATTGAGGTGATGGGCTTAGCAGTTCTTCCTGCCAGACTGAAAAAAGAAATGGCAGAGCTGGAACACAGAATATTGAATAAGGAGAATCTGTGGGAAAGCGATTTGACAAAATCACATGCAGAGTGGGCAGAGAAATGGATGCCAAACTATGAAATCACAGAAGAGAATCTTCATGCAATCGTGCAAAAGGAAATAGGATTTGTGTTTGCAAAAGTGCTTGAATGCGCAGGTGTTTACAAAAGAACACCGGAAGGACAAGCTGCCTTCAAAAAATTTTTGGAGTGCATATAAAAAAAGGACCATTTCACATTTGTGAAGTGGTCTACTTTTTCAGTATTCAGTTTTCACAAATAGTCCTTTTAGCCAGATTATGCATGATATACATGCTCAAAGTATCCTTTATAGAAAGCTAAAAGGTTGTTGATATAATTTTTGAATTTGCTCATTTTGTATTCCTCCTTTCCTTGTTTGCAAATTCATTATAGGTCACGATGGATAAGAATGCTTGCCAAATTAAAAGAAAATGTAGACAAATGTTGCAGAGGAAATCAACAATTAAGTAATAAAGGGGAGATGTATCAATGCATTTGACGTTTAAGGAAACAAAGGAAGAGGTATATGCGGCGCAAAGAGTGTCAAAACATGTATCTCCACATTTACATAATGCATTGGAGATTGTGTGCGTAACGGAAGGAACACTTGAGATGGGAGTGGGGCAGGAATTATATCATATGGAAAAGGGTGATATCGGATTTGTCTTTTCTGATATTATTCATCATTATCAAGTGCTTTCAGAAAAAACGAGCCGGGCGGATTATATCTTGGTTCCGTCTTCTTTTGCAGGAGTATTTAAAGATAAAATACAAGGATATGCTCCTAAATATCCGGTTATTCGTGCGGGGCAGATTGAACCAGATGTTTATAATGCAATTCAGGCGATTATCCAAATGGAAGAAAACGAACCTATGATTGTTCAAGCTTATGTTCAAATTGTGCTGGCAAGATGTATAGGAAAAATGGAATTGGTGGAAAAAAGTTGTGTGGGAAGTGATGACTTAATTTATCGTACTGTATCTTATATATCAGGAAATTTCAGGAGACAGTTTTCTTTGGAAGATATGGCACGCGATCTTGGAGTGAGCAAGTATGTATTATCCAGGGTGTTTTCTAAAACATTTCACCGTAATTTCAATCAGTATCTCAATGATGCCAGATTAAGTTATGCATGCACAAGATTGGTAAATACCAGTGATACGATCCTGAATATCTGTCTGGACAGCGGTTTTGACAGTCAGAGAACATTTAACAGAGTGTTTAAAGAACGCTATAAAACCGCACCAAGTGAATATCGGAAAAACAAAAGACGAAATGGGTAAGGGGATAGAAGTGGGAAATTCAAAACAATAGAAAGGCAGGACAGTTATAGAAAGACTGATTTGCCAAACGCAGTGGTCTTTCAACAAGCACGATTTATGATATTGTACAGAAGGGGGATTACGACGTGCGAGAAAGTAATATAATGAAAATATCCCTCTAGCGCAGGGGAGTTGTCACCCACCTCCCAAGCTGATATGATAAGTATCAGAAGGACAGGTGATTGCTATGAGTTATAACCGTCAGTAAAAGACAAAAAATGGCAAAAGGAAAGAGAACGTCGGTATGTGTTGTTCTTATATGATGACTACAGATATACGGAACCTGAAATAGACGATGTTTTTTTGAAGGTTAAAACATCGATTTTTTTGACTCCTGATTTTATTTTAGGAAGTCGCAATCCTACAGAAATGGCAATTAGAGGATATATATACGAAAAAAGAAACTATATATCAATGAATGGGTATATCTATTGTAATGATTGCTTGAATAGGGATTATGATGCGCAAGTATATCTCCTAAAGATTATGACGAAGGTGGTACTAATCATTATTTGTCTATGGCGACAATAAAAACATGGAGTTATGATAGGGATAGTGCAGCGTTAGTAAGTGAAAGATATTACGAAAATAAGGAGTCGAAGTTGATTCGCAAAGGTGATATTATTATGGCTCGATCTGGTGAAGGTACAATTGGGAAAGTTGCAGAAATTATGGAAGATTATAATGATGTTTTTGCAGATTTCA
>OJKI01000772.1_pt1 | contig 11026 bp, 10 predicted proteins | sample 1596431 | NCBI WGS metagenome assembly OJKI01 (sample SAMEA4350165, study PRJEB24818) | metagenome | biome: human; feature: gut; material: faeces | place: Denmark | collected 2013-09 | reverse complement strand
GAGAACTGTAGAAGTTCCTAGTGGTCATAATGTTGGCCAAAGATATGGTCGTCTCCTTGCTGCGGCAGAAGCAAATATTCCTATTGTTTACTTTGGACCTTATATGGCTTATAAACATGGTGGAAATACAGCTGGCCCTAGATATATGAATCTTCGATTGTTTTATTCTTTAAAGAAAGCGTCCGAATTGTATAATACTGCAGTTACAACGATAAACTGGCCAGTTGATAGAGACTGTGAAGTTTTAAAAACACCTGCTAAAGATAACCGTATAAAGCAGTACTTGAATTTGTTTTTTAGTTATTATGATAGATTTGGCCAAAATGGATTATCTCAATATATAAAAAATTCTGCATTCCAAGCAGAACAATATCGCGAACAAGAGGCATTTGCTAGAAAGGAAATTAGAAACCCTGGCCAATATAATTATCCGCCAGAGTCTCTTGAAATTATTTCGGTTTCTTCCTTCTGTAACCGTTACGGATTGAATTTACAATTGCCACGGTCAATTCAAAGTGTTGTATTATATCACATAGGAATGACGTATATTCGATCGGATCCTTACGTTGGAATGGCTGCATTATATAAAACTTTGTACGGCGATGAATCTAATATTGTTGTACTTGAATTTGCTAATATTGATAGTTCATCGTGGTTTGAACAACAGAGAACTAGTAAAACATATCGGATGTACAAAACTTTTTGTGATGCTATTTTATTCCGTGATGAATTCATATGGCAAGAAAAATTGTGATATATTGATCAAGGCTTATAAAAAAATTCTAAAGTTTCTATTCCCATATTGTTTCCACGACGGTTAACTCCGCTTCGTTCTGCAGTACAAAGATATTCAAATCCATTCTGTAGTGCGAGGCGGATGGTCATTTCATGCAGATCAACTACGCTACCATTTGCGGTAGGATTGCCTACCATAAAAAATGCAAATTTTGCATGTTTTAATACGCGAAAAGCTTCTTTAATCATTAGATTATAATCATATTCAAATCTGATTACGACATCTTTTCTGTGTCTTTTTCCACCAGTTAATTCAGCATCGAGTTCTCGACTATTATATCCCAACCAGTCTAAACTCAAACAGCCATATTCGGCATAAGGAACAGCGGCAATATAAGGCGGATGTGTTACAATTGCATCAACAGAATCATTATCCAACAGAAGCTTCGTGTTATTGCCTAAAATAATTCTTCCAGGGTAATAAAGAGAATTACCGAGTGCTGTTGACAAGTTAATCAATTTATTAATGACATCGTTAAATGAATCTGTAAAGCTTTTTAGCGGTAAGGCTTTTGTTTTGTGATTCTTATCAAACATCACATTAGGGTATCTACTGCTTGCATTACTAGACTTTCTTAATATATCACTAAAAGCAACTTTTGCAATACGTTGCAATTCAATTTCTGGAATTTGATCTATTATATCATAAATCATTATTAATTGCTTCAAGACATGATCTTGATACCACTTTTTATTCCATTCTGTATGATATCTATCGCTTTCTTCGGGTTTTTGCAATTTCCCTTTATATACGTCATCACTAAGAGTCATTATAGAAAGTTGGCCATCTTCTAAATGTGCTATCGACGAAAGTAATTTTTGTTGAAAAACAGACAATTTCTCTTTAGAGAGTACTGTGTTTTTTACTTGAGATATCAGTATTGCTAAGGGATTTAAGTCTACACCAATACATTTTCGTCCAAGAAGCATTGCTTCTAATGCAGTTGTACCTGAACCTAAATATGGATCCAATACAACGTCACCGGGACTTGTTAACAATTCAATTGCTGAATGTGCTATTTGTGGAATAAATTTTCCGGAATATCTATGAATATTATGGCTAAGATATTGGGTGTCAGAATTTTTGAATTCCCAGCCTATTTCATTTATTTCATTTATTAGTTCTTTTTTAGATTTCACTTTCTCCGCTCTCCCCAAAATATATTATTTTGCATTCTTTGAGATTTTTGACATAGATATGTGCAAAACCTATTTCTTCCGGAAATATTTCGTAGTTTTCATTGCCAAAAGCCAAAACAGGAATATATATAAGGTTATCCAAGTTTATCTGTTTTAATAAATGATGATTCTTACAAAAATTTTTTAAGGATTTTTGTAGTAATCCCCTTTTGTTTAAAAACAAATCCTTCAATTTTTCTCTATCGCCAATGTCATATTGGGGTTTGGCTTCAATGACTAACATGAATCCATTTTTATATGCAAACAAATCAGGTATTATTTCACCTTCACTATGTCTTCGAGGATCTGGACTATTATCTTTTGCTACTATGGGGTTCATAATACTCAATACAAATAATTCATCATCTGAACCGCCTGGATATTCGCCAGCAACTAATGTCCATCCCTCTTTCTTTAGATATTTTCTCATTGCTATATGAATAAATGTTTCTGTCACTATTACATCCTCTTTTCGTAAAAAATTACAAACTCATTTTCAATAATTCTATCCTGCCAGGGAACTTTTGAGTTACTATTATTTGTTTTTAATTTATGTGCAATTTCAGAAATATATGTAAAACCATTTGCTTCAAAAATTTCAGTAATAATTTTGTCTGTAGGAATAATAGAATCACTAATCTTTTTGTTTCCAATAACAAAAGCAACTTTTCCACCAACCTTTAGCCAGTGAGAAAATTTTATTACAAGATTGTCCATATCTTCGAAGAATTTTAACATCATTAGTGCGCGATTTCTCGTTCCTTTTATTTCTTCTTTTGATAATAATTTAGTAAAGAATCTCGCGCATTCAGGGCTTTTTTTAATAACTTTAAGTGTGTTTATATCAAAATTTGCTTCAAGAAGATATTCGGATCCTATAACGTCTTGACTAAAATTATATGGATCAACGCCAAGTAATGGTTCCAGTGCTCTAAACGACAACAAATGTGTTCTCAAATAGCTTAGTGATTCAACACCGTATGGAGGAGAGGTTATTACTGCTGATATACTATTGTCTGCAATATCTGCAGAAAGGCAACTGCTTTCTATTACATTAATTGTATCGGCATTTTTTATTGTTGAGTTATGAGAAACATTCATTTCTTTTATTGATCTAATCATTTTTCTTAGATGTGAAATGACTAGCTTTAAAACATCTACATTTTCCCTAGGCGTTTTTCTATACTCTGCACGAACTACATCAACATCAACATTGCCAATGCTTCGCATTTTCGCAGAAAGAGCTGTTGCAATCAATTCACTAATATATTTGTTGTTTTTAACTTTTAAGATATATTCTACAACAATAGAAACACCTAATAATGCTTCTTTTGTAAACCATTTATCATAGTTTGAAAATGAAGTAATTGAGTTTCCATCACGTGCAATGATTTCTTCATATGTATATTTATGAATATCCTTTCCGTTAAGAAAACCTTCGTATTTTTCCTGATAGAATTTGCCCAAACTTGTTATATGCTTTTCTATGTTACTAGTATCTACATCAAATCCACTTTTTACGCGAGAGATCATGGCAGATAATGGTGATATTTCAATGCCTAAAGCGGGTATCCCTAAAAGTCTTGCTTCTACCAGTGTTGTTCCGCTTCCACAGAACGGGTCTAATAAAAGATCATTTTCACTCAAATCAAAAAAATTACAAATAGCTCGAACTAATTGTGCAGGAAATCTTCCAACATATCGATGCCATCCATGCGCTCCCGAATCAGCACTCCAACTTTTTGCATTTTCTTTCGGATGCTCTAACAAATATTGTTCGGTACTAATATTATCTGCTTTTTGAACAATTGAAAGCTTCCTAGAATACTGTTCCCAGGTCTGATTACATATTTTCTTCTCTTGCATAGAAATTAAATGATTATAAAAATCAATTTGATCTTTAGGGCCATTAAAAACGTAAGGCATATATTGAATTTTATGGTTTTCTCCATTAAATGTAAAATCGCGATATGGAGCTTCTTTGATTGTATCAATCATTTTTTCTTTGCGTTCATTAAACAATTGCTCCAAATTTCCTTTTTCAATGTATGCCTTAACATGGTTAATACGTTCTGAAGCAAGTTGTGATGGATTGGTATCTCCAGCTTCCCACCTTCGCAAAGAAGCAACAGAGACGCCCAATAAGTCTGCAAATGCTATTTGACTAAAATTAATACTTAACCGTAATTCTTTAATAAAGTTCATAATTCACCTCGTATAGTTAGCAATGCTATGCTATCATATGATAGCATAGCATTGCATTCATTTCAAGATGAATATATATCTTATTCTGTAATTATTTTGAACGATTATTTCGTTTTTATAAACAGTCTTTGCCATAAGGTTTTTAGTAATATCTTCTGTACTGCATTGTACTTATTTTTAATAAATTATTCTGCAATATGAATTTTGGGAGTTTTCTTTTTACGGCAATATGTAGTTGGGTTTTAGATGAGAATTCTATCATTTATAATTTGGCAATCATATCCTTAATTATTTTAAATAATGGTGGATTTTTTCAGATTAAAACATTATCTTTGAATGATGTTGAAAATGTTAATTTAATAAGAGCGGATAGAAACACTCTTATAAATGGTAAGCGCCAAGTATTCCTACGGATTTTCAAATCCTTAGATTTCCCCTATAATTGCAGCTGATAGATACTTAGATTATTTCACTACAATTATGGAGGATAGGTTATGGCAGGTACTCGCAAGACCAGCGTTCCGATGGTGGAACAGATCAGACTTATCAATGAATGCCGTCAGAGCGGCATGACAGATGCTGACTGGTGTCGTGAAAACGACATTGCAGTAAGCACCTTTTACAACTGGGTCAGCCGTTGTCGGAAAACAGCAGCGGATCAGATCCAAGCGGCGAATTATGGTCATCTTGAGGTTCCACGCCCGAAACAGGACGTGGTTCCCATTGACATTGTTCCGGATCACATTCCGGAACAGCATACCGCATCGCAGATGCTAAATTCGAACCTTGACAATTCACATACGATTGAAGTTTCTATGAAGGATATCACAGTCCGCATCAGCAATGATGCGGATCCTGTTCTGCTCACCAGGACTTTTCGCATGCTTCAGGAGTTTTCATGTTAGGTGATGTTTCCGGACTTGAGAAGATCTACATTGTCTGTGGCTACACGGATATGAGGAAATCTATTGACGGACTCTGCACCGTTATCGAAAACCAGCTTAAGATGGATCCGTCGTCCAGTGCTCTCTTCCTTTTCTGTGGAAGAAGACGGGACAGGATGAAAGCCTTGTTCCGCGAACCGGATGGCTTCGTTCTGATCTATAAGCGATTGTCTGTCCGCGGCGGTTATCAATGGCCCAGAAAGCAGTCAGAGGTCCGGAATCTTTCCTGGCGGGAGTTTGACTGGCTGATGTCCGGGATTGATATTGACCAGCCAAAAGCCCTCAAAGCAGAATAAAAAGCTCGCGGATCCTGGCAGAAATCCTGCATAGAAAAATCCGGAAATCCCTTGTAAATCCGGCATTTTTCAGGCGTTGTTTTCCTTTAGTAAAAGCCCCCTTTCTGGTATAATAAAGGAATCAAATCCGAGGAGAGAAACGATGGCTTCCAGTGCAAAAGATATCCAGCTTCGAGAGCTGAAAGATACCGTATCACAACTGAAAACAATGATAGCGGAGCAGACGGAACTGATCAAAGCTCTCCGTCTTATTATTGACGAAAAAACCAGTCATGAGAAAGCTCTTCAGGAACAGGTAGATTATCTGACAAAAAACTCTTTGGTCCCTCCAGCGAGAGAAGATCTGATGATATTCCGGGACAGCAGAATCTCTTCGATGAAGCAGAAGTGGAACAGGATCCATCCCTGTTGGAAGGCGAAACGGTAATCCGGGAGCATACCCGTAAAAAGAAGGCAGCACATGAGGAACTCTTCAAAGGCCTGAAAGTTGAAAAAGTAGTGGTCCCACTTCCGGAAGAGGACCAGATCTGTCCGGTATGTGGTACGCAGATGGTCCTGATCGGCGAGGAATATGTCCGCCGGGAACTGGAATTCATTCCTGCCACCTGTAAAGTGATCGAATACTACAGCCAGAGCTATGGATGCCCCTCCTGCAAGGAAGGACTCGGCGATACAGAAAAGCCTGTGATCGTAAAGTCTCAGGTTCCGCCAGCTCTGCTTGGAAAAGGACCTGCATCAGCATCTGCAGCTGCATGGACTATGTACCAGAAGTATGCCAACGGGCTTCCACTTTACCGGCAGGAAAAGGACTGGAAGCAGTATGGGGTGCAGATCAGCCGGACAACCCTTGCAAACTGGATCATCTACTGTTCAAAGAACTATTTTCAGCCAATGTACGATTACTTTCATCGGGAGCTGCTGAAACGTAGTTTTGCGATGGCAGATGAGACGCGGGTCCAGGTATTGAAAGAGGAAGGACGCAGGGCACAGACCCAGTCATTCATGTGGCTGTTCCGAAGCGGTGAGGACGGACTTGCGGAGATCATCCTGTATGGCTATTCCCCGACCAGGAGCGGCAGCCATGCAAAGGAGTTTCTGGAAGGCTACAGCGGATATCTGGAAACGGACGGCTATCAGGGTTATAACAGTCTGCCTGGGATCAGGCGCTGCTCCTGTTGGGCACATATCCGCCGATACTTTATCGATGCTGTTCCAAAAGGGAAGCAGTATGACTACAGCCAGCCTGCAGTACAGGGAGTCCAGTACTGCAATCGGTTGTTTGCCATGGAAGACTCCATTAACAAAAAGTATCCCGGTAATTATGAAAAGCGGAAACAACTGCGTCTCAAGAAGGAAAAACCTGTTCTGGAGGCTTTCTGGTCGTGGCTTGACCAGCAAAAGCCCGTCCGGAATACCCGGCTGGATAAAGCCGTGAATTATGTTCTCAACAGGCGTGATATAGCGGAAACCTATCTGGAAGACGGGCGGTGCAGCTTTACCAATAATCTCAGTGAGAATGCGATCCGTCCGTTCGCAGTGGGGCGAAAAAACTGGCTGTTCAGCAGTTCCGTGGACGGAGCGAATGCCAGCGCAGTAGTCTACACAATGGTTGAGATGGCCAAAGCACATGGGCTGAACATCTACGGATATCTTAAATTTCTGCTGGAGAACCGACCGAGTAAAAATATGACCGATGAACAGCTGGCGGAACTGGCACCTTGGAGTGAAAAACTCCAATCTATCAAAAATCGCATGTGAATTATAGTGAATTACTCCAACTCGTAAAGGGCTGGAGTAATCTTGTATCTAACCGCATTATTATTTGGCGCTTACTATAAATGAGTTACCTTTGGAGATTTAAAATAATTTAAAGAATGCGTTTTGGTTCTTTTGCTACAGATATGTAATGTGCTTATAGCGGCATATTTGGAGATGTGATTTGGATCGTATATATGTTTGCAATGATATCGGAATGTAGCATGTTATTTTGGCATATATATAGTTATAACTTGGAGAATTTGCTCCATTGCCTTTTTTAACATTTTTATATCGCACAAGAATATTCAATATAGAAGTGACAGTGAAAATTTGTAGTTAATGATATGAACAAACAAAATTGATTTTGTTTATAGAGTAGATGGTAAAATATGTAATTGAAGATAGATGTGTTATGAATACACAAAAAAATATGAAAAAAAATAGAAAAAATATGCAAATTCACAGAAGATTTACTGGATATTCATAATTTGTTCATAATTAATTGGTATAGTTATCTCAGTTCCAAAGGAACAGCGTGTATGCAATCACTACACAATTAAGATTTTTTCATAATAATAGCCCAGGCGCCGAGAGGTTCCTGGGCACTCCTCGTTTTTGGGAAATTTTTGATCTTGGGACAGACGGAAATCTGTGTAGACAGGGTAGTGATCTTTTTCTTGACTTTTGCGAGAAGCAGCCTTATAGTATAAATATAATAACAATTACTGTTATCGAAAGATACGAAAGGAAAAAAACTATGTCAACACTCAAGTATAGCAGACAAAGAGAAAGCATCAAAGTCTGCCTTCAGGGGCGAAAGGATCACCCGACCGCAGATATGCTCTATACCGATGTACGGAAAGAATTTCCCAATATCAGTCTTGGCACAGTATACCGGAACCTGTCTCTTCTTTCTGAATTAGGAGAGATCAAGCGTCTTACAACAGGAGATGGCCCGGACCGGTTCGATGGAGATACTTCCACGCATCACCATTTCATTTGCAGAAAATGTCACTGCGTGACAGACCTTACAATGCGTGACATCAGCGAAATCAAGAACGTAGCAGCGGAAAATTTCAGAGGTACGATCGAAGATTACTCTGTGAATTTTTACGGCATCTGCGAGAACTGCAAAAATCACCCGGGGAACGTATAGCATCCCCAGGAAGAAAGAAAAAATTAAAAATAGGTATTGACAAAAAGGGAAGCTTATGCTAAAGTAATATCAGTAACAGTTACTAATATCAAAAATAAAAAACTGTTATAAACCACAAAATTGGAAATGATAAAATTAAATACACAACAAAAAGAAAGGAAAGAAAGACTATGAAAAAATTTGTATGCAGCGTATGTGGATATGTTTATGAAGGAGCAGAAGCACCGGAAGTCTGTCCGATCTGTAAAGCACCGAAAGAGAAATTTATCGAGCAGGGCGAGGATCTGACCTGGGCAGCAGAGCACGTAGTTGGCGTAGCATCCGACGTTCCGGAAGATATCAAAAAAGACCTGAGAGCCAATTTCGAGGGTGAGTGCTCCGAGGTTGATATGTACCTGGCAATGTCCAGAGTAGCATTCCGCGAGGGATATCCGGAAGTAGGTCTGTACTATGAAAAAGCAGCTTACGAAGAAGCAGAGCACGCAGCAAAATTCGCAGAGCTTCTCGGCGAAGTCGTAACCGACAGCACCAAGAAAAATCTGCAGATGCGTGTAGAGGCAGAGAACGGAGCAACCGCTGGCAAAACAGATCTTGCAAAACGTGCCAAAGCCCTGAATCTTGATGCAATCCATGACACCGTGCATGAGATGGCAAGAGACGAAGCTAGACACGGAAAAGCATTCGCTGGTCTGCTGGCTAGATATTTCGGTAAATAAAAAATTTTTAGTAGAATAAATTTATTGAAGAGAGAATGGAGAAATCTGTTCTCTCTTTTTGTGCGTTTTTTCTGCATTTCCTATGTCTTTTTCGTGTACAGCTGTCTTTTTGATAAATCCCAAGGAAGAAAATGTGCTTTTAATTTTAAATGAAGAGCAGTGTGAACAGGATATTTGCAACACAAAATGTCGGCAAATAATACCGATTTAATGCCGGAAATAATACAGTGCATGGGACATTAAGTAAAGAAAAGCTGATAAGCTGGGATTTTTATGATTTATTCACAGCTTATCAGCTTATACACATCAATTATTGAGACAGTTGTATATTGAACAGTGTTGAAAAAACATAATAGAGTAATCTGATTTTATTCTTCTATTCGTTTTTTGTCATAGCAGATAAAGGTATAAGTTCCATTATCTGCGAGAGGATGTGTTTCGCCAGAAAAAACAAAATTGCGATCCGTAACATTTCCAGAACGAATATCCTGACATACTTTGAGCACATCTTCTAAAGTGGTTGGCTTGGCATCTCCATTTCCATGTGAGATCAGGACACGGTCATATTTTCCGGCAATTTTTTTCTGTAGCGCTCGTAAATTTTTTTCATAGGAAGCAAGTCCCGTGGAAAATTTGTCAAACAGGAATAAAAATGGATTGCAGGCATCACCGAGAAGAATTGTCCGCTCCTCCGGAATCAGCATGACAACGCTGCCCAGGGTATGACCGGGTAATTCATAAATAACAACATGAATTCCACCAAGCTCAAAAACATCACCTTCCTGCAGATTATGAAATTTTTCAAATGGAGCAGATGGTATCATATCTGTTTCTTTGATAAGCCCTTTTTCAGGACACAATCCTTTCGCGCCTTCCAGACGGAAGCCTTTTTCAGAATGAAGCTGATATACGGATTTATCCTTATGATTCAGATAAATTTCTTCAAATTCATTGGCGCCCATGGCGTGATCTACATGACCGTGGGTTATCAGGACTTTTAATGGCTTGTTAGTCAGGTTATGGATACAGTTTTTTAAACTATAGAATCCGCATCCAGTGTCGATTAGGACAGCTGCTTTGCTACCTTCAATCAGATACATAAATTCTGTGCAGAATCCATGAATTCTTGTAATGTGTTCTGAAATTTTTTCAGTTTTAAATTGCATAGTAGAACCCCCATTCTTTTTGCTTTAAATCTAAGTATAGCATAGAAATTAGTTGAAAAGTTGTTGAAAAACAGCAAAAACATAGGAATAAATTTATAAAAATACAGCATAGAAAATGTGTATGTGTCAAAAAACACAAAAAAATATAAAAACAAGATCAAAAATATCATATAAAACAAAAAACATATTTGATATATTGAGATTATTCAAAATCATATGAGTTTATAGAAACTGGAATTTATATAATTATTCCTCTAACTTTCCCTATTTTACAGGCTTTCCCGCCTGTTCATTAGTGAAATGATATGTAGTTTCCCTTATTTTTGCCCTTATGAGATAATCACAAGGGAAATAAGGGAAATTTTTTAGTCATTGCCTACCACTTTATCAAGAAGCCGAACCGATTTTCGTTTCGCATCTCTTGTGGAGTGAGCATAGACGTTCATTGTGGTACTGACATCTGAGTGTCCCAACAATTCCTGTACATCTTTTGGGGCTGCTCCATTTGCTAAAAGGTTGCTTGTATAGGTGTGACGTAACTGGTGGAAATGAAAGCCTTCAAATCCCTCTAATGCTTTTGCCACCTTTCTGCATACCGTCCCCAAAGTAGTCGGAAGTTCCAGACAACCATCCGGTCTTAAGCAGACAAAAGAAATTTCTTTATAATCTGCCGGGACTTCCTGCGTTCTGTCTAAGCAATAATATTCGTAGTACACTCTGTTTTTCTCTTTGACCTCTTTGTAGTAGTTCGTGTGATAAAGTTCTCCGTACTGCATTCGATTTTTTAACTGCTCTTTCCGGGCATTACGGA
>OJKI01000771.1_pt1 | contig 11028 bp, 10 predicted proteins | sample 1596431 | NCBI WGS metagenome assembly OJKI01 (sample SAMEA4350165, study PRJEB24818) | metagenome | biome: human; feature: gut; material: faeces | place: Denmark | collected 2013-09 | reverse complement strand
TGATGACATAGTTTAGGCTTACCGTGCGCCGGCAGATTTATTTCAGCGAAAATACGCAGGCGTTTAATCGCCGTTGAGCCCGGTAATGGTTTGCCTTTGATTCAATTGGAAGATGAATTTCTCAAGGCGGAATGAGTACTGCATTGCAAATTGTACATCCGGTTTTTCAAAATCCAGCCCCGTCATGTTGCTGATTTTTTGCAAACGGTAACTCAAAGTGTTCCGATGCAGGAACAGTTCCGCTGCCGTCTGTGCATTATTAAAGCCGCAAGCAGTATAAGTTTCCAGCGTTTCATAGAGCTGACTGCCGCTTTGCTTATCATATTTGCGCAGCAGTGACAGTGCCGGATGGCAGCAGAGACTCAAGCGTTTCAAATCGCGCGGATGGTCAACAATGTCATAGAATGCCAGCCTTCGATATTCAAACACGTTCCCGGGAATGTCCAGAATGGAGGCCAATCGTATCGCTTTGGCCGCCTGCTCATAGCAGGATTTTGTGTAATTGATTTTGGAATAGGGGTTGCTGATACCGGCGATCGACTCGTGCTCGTCACAGAATTCTATGATCTTGTGCATCAGCTCCGATTCGATCTGTAAACTGTTTTCTGCCACAGGGATCATGGAAACAATGGATTTGTTGTAATAAACGGTTCTCGCAGTTGCAAAAATTTCTTAAAACTGTCGGCACAATTTGTTCTGCACATGGCTCTCCGTAGAAAAATAGCGAGGCTTCACCAGAACCAGGGACATTCGCTTCGGAAACTGTATCTGCGCGGCGTTGATGCGCGCCTGAATCTGCTCCAAGGGAATCCCGTTGAGCAGGTCTGTCATAAAATCCGTCACGACCCGGCTGCGTACCACATCCATGTTCTGTTCTTTCAGAATCAAATCTGTCGTAATTTGCGTGATGAGCGGCAGGACGCTATAACAAAGCGGATCGAACGCTCTTTCTCCTTGAATCATGAATATGTAACCATACAATTCGCCTTGGAGAATAATCCGATTGGAAAGATAAAACAAATGATTGTCAATACAATGACGAAGGAAAGGCCCGTTTCCGCCTTCTTCACCATGCTGTGATTTGACATCTTTGATGTGCTCGATAAACAGCGGCGGACAATAGCCGTTCTTGATGCTCTCCTGCCAAACGGGTTCGTCGACCTGGAAAGGAATCGAATTGGAAATGACTTTCCCGGACATGTCAATGATGGCAATGGAAGTGTTCAATGCATTGCCCACATTTTCCAGCATGGCACCGATCCCTTTGCCGCGCATGACCGCATTGAGCATTTGAATATAAATGTCCTGCAGTTTATAGTTGGAATGGAGTAGTTCCTCCGCATCCTCCAAAAAAATGCTCATTTCCTTCTCTGGCAGCTGGATCGTGTTGGGGATCAGCTGTTCAGATATGAAACTGGACTCCCCGCAGAAAATCAGATTCCGAGGCAATTTTCGATTGTGCAGAGTAGACAAATCATATGTAAAATAGACAACATCGGATTTTGGCTGCTGCGCTTGTTGCAAATCAGCTATACTTTCCAACGAGTAGACCTGTCGATTATCATAACAATGTTTGTCAAAAGTGTCGTGTTTTTTCTCTAGTTCAGAGACCAAATCCAGAAACATCATGGTTTGTCACCTCATTCACAATACTATGCGATTTCTCCGACAAATGCAAGAGCGAAATGATAATTATGCGCACTGCACAATTTTTGATTTCGCTTTTAGGCCGCGCGCACGTTAACAAGTTAACAATCTCGCTATATACTCAAGTTGTGCACAGGAAAACGACTGTGCCGTGCCAGGGAAACCCGAATGCTATCTTCTTATCTGGTTTCCAACTCGTAAAACTGAAGTGATCAGGAGGTTATGTATGTATGAAATACGAAAAGCTTTTTGAAAAGGGCAAAATCGGAAAACTCACAATTAAAAACCGCATTGTCATGCCCCCCATGGGCACTGGCTTTGCCGCTGCGTCCGGCGAAGCATCTGAAGAAATCACGCGCTATTACGAAGAGCGCGCGAAGGGCGGTGTCGGTCTGATCATCACGGAGGTCTGCCGTGTGGATGAACTGTCCGGCGTTGCACAGCCGTGTCAGCTGCGCGCAACGGATATGGACGTGATCCCCAGTTTTACCCGTATGGTGGATCGTGTTCATGCATATGGCACCAAGATGTTCATGCAGCTGCATCACCCCGGCAATGAGGCTTTCCCAATCACGCTGCACGGCAATCCGGTCATTGGCCCCTCTCCCGTGATGTGCAAGACCGTGGGCGTTGTGCCAAAGGAAATGACGACGGCGGAAGTCGAGGCCATGGTCAAGTGCTTCATCAAGGGCGCCGTCATTGCCAAGACCGCCGGGTTCGACGGCGTGGAAGTCCACGCTGCGCACGGCTATCTGGTCAATCAGTTTATGTCGCCCCACACCAATCACCGCACGGACAAATATGGCGGCGACTTCTTCAACCGCATGCGTTTCGCCACAGAAATTATCGTGGGTATTCGCTTTGCCTGCGGCGCTGACTTCCCGATCTCCGTTCGTATGGACGGAACCGATTTCTGGGATGACGGTATGGACGAAAAGGAATGCCAGCACATCGCGCGGTACCTGGAGAGCATTGGCGTTGCCAGCCTGAATATCTCCTCCGGCAGTTATGAATCCGGCTGGTCCATCATTGAGCCCTATACGTTTAAGGAGGGCTGGAAAAAGCACCTGGCCAAGGGCATCAAGGAGAGTGTGCACATTCCTGTGATCGCCGTCAACACAGTTAAGCATCCCGCTTTCGCAGAGCAATTGCTGGAAGAGGGTGTCTCTGATTTCGTTGGCATCGGTCGTGGAAATCTTTGTGACCCCGAGTTCGCCAACAAGGCAAAGCGCGGCGATGATGCGCGTATTCGCAAATGCATCGGCTGCCTGAACTGCTTTAAGCAGTCTGGCGTCGGGCGCGCAATTGAATGCGCAGTCAATCCGCTGCTGGGACGTGAAACTTATCGCGGCGATGACAAACTGATCAAGGACGGAAATCAGCAGACCGTTGCCGTCATCGGCGCCGGCCCTGCCGGTTTGCAGGCAGCCATCGTTCTGGCCAAGCGCGGATATAAGCCGGTCGTGTTTGAAAAGTCTGACTCTATCGGTGGTTCTATGAAGCTAGCTTCTCAGCCGCCCTGCAAGGAGATGATCGGCGAGTTTATTGACACTCTGAAGCTTGAAGCAGAGGATCTTGGTGTTGAAATCCGCCTGAACACGCCCGGCACTGTAGAGGCAGCCAAAGCGATCGGCGCTGTCGGTGCGATTGTTGCCGCTGGCGGCACAAAGATTTGCCCGCCTGTTCCGGGGATTGAAAAGGCTGTTTCTTACGAGCAGGTTCTTACCAAAGATGTGGAGTTTACCGGTAAGAAGATCGCAGTGATCGGCGGCGGCCTGACCGGTCTGGAAACGGCAGAATATCTGGCGGCGAAGGGCAATGAAGTGACCGTGATCGAGATGGCCCCCGCGGATGGCACCGCAATGTATCGCAGCGTAACTGCCGCAGTCGTTGGCAACATCGAAAAAGATGGCGGTCACATCATGACCAGCCATATGTTCAAGGGCGTGAAGGACGGCGCTGTTGTTGTGAACAGTCTTGCGAGCGGTTATGACCTGGATGTGCCGGCGGACGCTTGTGTCATTGCAATGGGCGTTCATCCCGATGAGACCATCGCGGATGCCTTTGAGGCTGCATTTGACCGTGTGGCCGTTGTTGGCGATACCGCAAATCCCGGAAACATTGCGGATGCAACCAGCTCCGGCTATGCAAAGGCATTCGTATTTTGATTTGCTCAGAAAGGAGTATGCATAATGAAAGAATTTAAGGATAAAGTTCTTGTCGTCACCGGCGGCTCTCGCGGCATCGGAAAAGCGATTGCCGTGGAAGGCGCAAAGCGTGGTATGAAAATTGTTCTCAATGATATCGACGGTGACCAGCTGGCCAAGACCTGCGAAGAAATCAAGGGCATGGGTGTGGAATGCATCGGACAGCATGCGGATATTTCCCTCTATGAAAACATTGAGGCCTTGCTGAAATTGGCGATGGACAGCTTCGGACATGTGGATATGCTGGTCAATAATGCCGGCTGTGCGGTTTCCGGTGCTATCTGGAAGCTGCCGAAACAGGATATTGACTGGATCACGGAGCTGAATTTCCTGAGCCACCTGTATGGTATGAAAATTTTCCTGCCGCAGATGATCGCGCAGGGCACCCCCTGTGAAATTGTCAATGTGGAGTCGACCGCCGGTCTGATGACCTCCGGAAAGGCAACCATGTATCATGCAACCAAGGCCGCCGGTGTTGCTGCATCTGAGAGTGTATATATTGCCATGAAGGAGCAAGGATACCCCATCCACATCCACTGTCTGGTGCCCGCTTACGTAAAGACGACCATTCATCTGGCTGATCTGCATCGTCCGGAGCGCTTTGCCATGAACGATGACCCCTACTATACCAGCGACGAGTACAAAGCCGGACAGATCCGCGGTGAGCGGGGCGTCATGAGCGGTATTCCCGATTGGTATGTCGGTGAATGCGTGTTTACGGCCGTGGAAGATGAGAAGTTCTACATCTTCACGCATCCGGAATCTCAGGTAGTTGCGCAGCCGCGCGTGCAGCGTCTGGCATCTGGCATTAATCCGCAAACCTGATACAATATAAATATAGACGTTCCCCGCGCCTGAATCGTGGGAGCGGGGAACATTTGAAAATGCTGATAGGAGGCGTATACAATGTTTACTGCTTACAAAGATGCGCACGTTGTTGTGACTGGCGGCGCAAATGGCATCGGTAAGGCTCTGGCACTTGGCTTTGCAAAACGCGGCGCAAATGTCGCCGTTGTAGATATTCATGGTGATGAGGCAAAAGCTGTTGCAGCCGAAATCACTGCAATGGGATGCAAAAGCATCGCCATTCAGGCGGATGTGAGCGTGTTGGACGAGTGTGCCAAAGTGTATGATACCGTGATGGATGCGTTCGGCCGCTGCGATGTTCTGGTGAATGATGCCGGCGTATCGGCACTGTCCGATGTGGAGCACATTCCGGAAAAGGACTTGCGCTGGGTGTTTGAGACCAACGTTTACTCCCACTGGTTCATGATGCAGAAATTCCTGCCTCAGATGCGTAAGCAGGGCACGCACTGCCAGATCTTGAATGTTTGCTCCATTGCCGGTCTGATTTCTATGAACGGTGCGCCTGCATACTTCAGCTCCAAGCACGCTGCCGTAGCGCTGTCTGAATGCGTGTACAAGCAGCTGAAGGCTGAAAACGCGAATATCGACATCTCTATCTTCTGCCCTGGATATGTCCAAACGGAAATGCACCTGACCGATCGCCATCGTCCTGAGCGCTTCGCTATCCACGATGACGAGCCGTACTATCACACGGAGCAGTACGCCGGCATGGTTGCATTCAACAAAATGCTTCTGGACAGTGGGGCTCCGCTGGATATTGCAGTTGAAACCATCTTTACTGCTCTGGAAAAAGAACAGTTCTACATCCTGGACAGCGCCAAATACGAGCGTCTGCTGTGTGAGCAGGGCGTATTTGAGGCGGAAAAAGTTCGCCCCGTGGACTTCTATACGCTAAATTGACCACCACTTCCCGATTGGAGGAAATGAAAATGGGAGAACAAATCAAAAAGAAATTCTTGCTCTATTTCAGGCTGATGCTCCTCGTCTGGATCGTAATTGCAAACGCAATTCTGCACGTGATCAACTTTCAGTACAGTTGGCTCATTTTCATCAGCAATATCATGCTGTTCACAATGGAAGAAGGAACCGTCAATGATCGGTTTATAACCGTTGAATTGGGCGGACTCGTGGGACTGGTTCTGACAGCGCTCACGCTGCTTGCCGTGACTGCGTTGACCTCCGTTCTTGGCAGCCTGTTTGGCTTCCTGATTCCTCTTGCGATTGTGCTGTTCATTTTGATTGTCCTGCACCCCTATGCGCCGAAGGTTTTGAACAACGTGGGTTTTGCATATCTGACTTGCGCTTGTATCGACACCACTGCCTTCGCGACCCATATCCCCCTGTTTTTCGGAACCTTTATCGTCGGCTCTCTGATTTTTAACGGTGTATGCATTTTGCTGATGAAACCGGCACAGGCACTCGCGGTAAAAACAGTAACAAAAGCCGAGAACGCAGCAACCTGATTCCGGCCCTCCCGGCCACGGCTTTCTAAACAATCCAATTCGCTAATATGGGCGTCCTTTTCGACAGGGCGTCCATGTTTGTGTTTTTAATGGAAAATGCTTGTGCGATTCCAATTTTTGTACGCTCAGTAAGCGACAGACCGTGTAGAAATTGCATCTATTTCTGCTTCCGAAGCCGCACAAAAACGCTAAATGAGATCAGAATCACAAGGGTAACTGCGAATTGTCTTCGGAGACACCCTTGTAAACCTCGCGCCCTTTTTATACGTTATACGATTATGCTTTTCAACGAATTTTGGCTGACGAGCGCAGCGAGCAGGCAAAATTCAAGCGAGCAGAACGGGCGCAGCACGTACTGCGCTGCAAGTTTGGCGCCGACACGAAGTGTTGGCTGCCGTTGGGGGCAAATTTTTGCGGTATAAAAGGAAACGCGAGAAACTTTCCCCGCCTTTCACGTTTTGTCTGTCCCGATCCTTGTGATGATCTGTTTGCCGTAGTTTGGGCTCGTTGTGTTGCCAGAGGCTTTTCTGATCGCATAGCCATAGGGCCGCATGAAATGATTGAAGCTGCGGAAGGGCTGACCAATGACGGTTTCGAGATATGCCTTGATTTCCTGCACAGCGCTCTTTTCGAGCGGCACGTTCAGAACGTCCTGCGCATGGAAATACGCGTCGATTCTTTGCTGCTTCTTGTTGGCAAAGGCAATATCCGCTTGAGGGAACCACTTTCCAACGAGGGACAACAGGCTGCCTTCTTCTTTTGCGCGCACAAACGCCGCGTTTTGCTCAGCATAGTATCTCCGGCTGCTGTGCCTGTCCGAATAGAGGCAAAACGTATCGGCAAAATAGTCGTAGCAGAAATGTGGGAATTTCTTTTGGATGTACGCGATATAGCTCCTGATTTCTTCGTGCTCCTGTACAGACCACGGAGCCCCCTCTGCGATACCTGCGTCTTCTTTCTTCTGCGCAAGGAGTGCGTTCAGGCTTGCTTTCAAATCTGCGCGGCCGGAGAGTTCGTATTCAAACGGACTCTCCGGCGCGCTGTTTTGGACAGCATCCGTCACGATATACAGCTGATCCAGTCCCGCTCTCACACGTCCCGCCATCTGTATCGCGTCGATCTGCGAATGCGTCTCGATGTACATCGTCTTGATATCCGCGTTTTTTATGTTGATGCCCTCTTTGTTTTTGCTCGTCGTGAGAAAAAGCCGGATATCATCCGGCAGCTTTTGATTCTCGGCAATGTATGCCTGAATTTCGTCGCGTTTTTCAAGGATTTCGCGGGTCTCCTTTTCCTGCTTGTCCAGCTCATCATCAGAGGAAAAGGACACGGCTGCCTCGTTCCTGTATTCTTGGAGCGCATTTCGGTAGAGGTTTAAGACGGTACTGACCCTGTTTGCAAAGTAGATGACTTTTTCGCCTGCGGCCAGACGCTGCTTCATGTCCTCCGTGACTTCGGCTTTATCTGCAAGCAGGACGTGTTTGGGCTCAACGCGCACACATCTATCCATGAGGTCAATCGCGTGGCCGTTTTTCGGCAGCCGAAAGTCTTCCAGTATTTGCGGCGAGCCTGTCATGACAATGACTTTGCAGTTCGTTTTTCCGGCAGCGTTCATTTTGAGCGTTTGGTTTATCAGCGAATGGACGTAATAAGGTGCCGTTTGATAGGATGCATCGGCCACGACGGCGTGCGCTTCATCTACGACGATGATATCAAACCGGTTCCAGAGAAAGTCTTCCGCTTTGTCGGCTCTGTAGTGCTTTTCCAAATATCGCTCGATGGCTGCGTTCGTGCAGGCGATGCTTCGCTGGTAAATGGGTATCGTGCCCCAGATACCGTTACAGGACAGTTCACGCTTCGACGCAAAATAGCTGTCCAAATCCTCGACGTAATCAAGGCTTTCATATTCCAACACCTGCGTCCCATATGCAACGTCCTCCGCATTTTTCAGCTCGTCAACTTTGGCTCTGCGCGAGGTGATGCACAGGACGCGTTTGGGCTCAAGCGTTTCCATGCGCCCATCCGGCTGGCTTTCTTCATAGCCTTTGGCGAGCGCGTCAACAAACGTGTTTTTTCCGCTGCCAACGCCGGAATAGATTTGAATGAACGGATACGGCGCGATATCCGTCGTGTAACGGATGCAGTCTGAAAGGTATTTTTTCTCCATGGAATTCCTCCTTGCGTTTTTCTATATGATACCACAAAATCAAAGAAATGTCAAATTGTGGAGTTTAAATGCGCGGAGCATGTGTTTATGCGAGCGGCTGAAAAATTGGGTAAAAAAAGAGGGCTGCGGCACGAAGCTGCAGTCCTCTCTCCATCTTGAATTATTTGCTGCCCGGCTTAAATCGGTAGCCGCACTTTTGGCATACATTCCTCGGGCTTCCGCTGCCGTAGATACCCCACATCAATGAATATCCTCGGTTGACTGTTGCAATAGAGGTCGAGCCGCACTTGGGGCAGCTGACAGGCTCGTTCGCTCGGCGGCGTTTTTTCTCCTCGTCTGCTGCCGCTCGCTCTGCTTTCCACCGTTCGACGGCTTCTTTCTGTGCAGATCGTTTTGCTACTACAGCTTTGTATGCCTCAAAGTCCGTTTCTGCCAGCTGACGATCCTTTTTCCCGCTCCTATAAAGTGATAAGCTGCCCACACCTAAAACAATAAAAACAAGCCCTATAATGACGCAGAAGAACGATGCGAACAGACCAACAACAAAACAGAAGAGCCCAAAAGAAGTACACCCGATTCCCCAAAGCAGATTGCGCTTTATGTCCTTTTCCGTTGGTATTGGCACATCTGTTTTTTCTGCTCCATCCGACACGCCCACTTTTGCCTCGATGCGCACCGCTTGCTGCCCTTTTCCGCCTACTCCATCTATTGTGGCATCGCCGATCTTGAAGGAATCAGCATCCGCCGCTGAAACAGTATCGTCTTTCTCTCGATCCACTGTCAGCTGCCATCCATTCAAGTGCGCGAATTTATGTGCCTGTTCGAGGTTGATGCCGTGGAAGTATGCGGCCTCTTCTTCCCGCAGGCTGCGTGGTGCATGCACGGTTACGGCGAGTTTCCCGCTCGGATGCTCAACGAATGTCTTTGTGGATTCCATTGCTCGGCTCCTTTCATTTACCATTCGCCAACATTATAGCCTCTTTAACGACTATAGTCAACATCGCGGCTACTTTATAAGATAACAGCAGAGCTTTTGGAGGAATTCGCATGATAAGTTATGCTGCTTTTTGGAATACGCTGAGGCAATCAAATGAGTCAACATATACGTTGATCAAAAACCATCACATTTCCAGCTCGACGATTGATAAGCTGCGTAAAAATAAGCCCCTGAACACGACGACCATCAATGATCTGTGCCGGATATTGCACTGTCATGTTGCGGATGTGATGGAATATGTGCCATCCGACGATGACCAGGTGCTATAGCTCGCTGCGCAAGAGAAAAACGGGAGGGATAGATAATGGGCGGTTACATGCAGCAGCTAATAGAAGCTGTTAATGCATCTAATGCAACGACATTTTTGGATTGGGCACCGATTATCCTGTCGGTGATTTCAGTTTTGATCGCTGTTTATATTCCGGTTAAGTTGGCGAGAAAAGAGAATCAGATTGCAATATTCGAGAAGCTGTACGCTGCGTATTCTCAACTGCTTGCCGTACGGGCGTTTGCGGATTGTATTAAGGCATATAAATTTACCGGGGGAAAGCAAAGTGCTCAAGAGACGCGAGAACTGTATTGCGTACACTTTGAAACAAGTTTCGGCTATCGGCCGGTTTTATCAGAAGCAAGGGAGAGCGTCGGGAGAGCACTTGCTGCGCTGAGAAAAAATGAGTTGCAAGCAAATATGACGTCCTTGCTCATATCAGGAACAGATGAAGCAAAAAACGAATGCGAAAGCAAAATCACTGCCATTTATGAGTCGTTATTCTCACTAACTATGGAGGTTATATTATTTTTCCCAGATAAAGCGGTGGAAACAAATGAAGCAGTTATAGAGTTTGTTAAACATGTCGACACATTTTTTGATGCCTATTGCGACGTAATAGAAAGCGCTCTGTTGTGCGGGAATTTGCGGAAGAATCGCAAAGCGAAGAAAAAATAAATACGCAGTTGGTATCCTTTACCCAATCGACATGAGAACAAAAACCCCTGCTATCGAATCCTCTCGATAGCAGGGATTCTGTTATAGCCCGAACGCCGTGCCGAGCTTATCTGCTGCGGTTTTCATTTGCTGCAAGTCGGCCTTGACATAGAAGTTTAAGGTCGTGCTGGCGTTGGCGTGCCCGAGGATGGCCTGAACGCTTTTCACATCCGCGCCGTTATTGAGCAGCAGCGTTGCGCAGCTGTGCCGAAGATCGTGCGGGGACATGTCCGGCAGGCCGCTTCTGCACATAAAGCGCTTGACTTTGCGCGTAACGGCATTCGGGTCGCGGGGGTGAAAAAGGTCAGTGCTGCTCGGAAACAGGAACACTTCATCAAGGTTGATTCCCGGATGTGCGCTGCACTGTTGGTTCCGATAGGACTGCAGCAGAGACAATGTGGCCCCCAGCAGGGGAACCGTGCGAATACCGGCGGCTGTTTTTGGGGAACTGACGATGGTTCCGCTTTTGACTGTATAGGTCACATTGCGTGCAATGTTGAGCGTGGCGGCGCGGGCGTCAATATCCTTCCACTTCAGTCCCAAACATTCGCCGCGGCGGATGCCGGTTGTGATCAGCAGGTGCAGCATACACTGAAAATCCAGCGGACAGTCATGCAGACATTGAAAGAAACGCTGAGCCTGCGCTTGCGTGAGTGCATCCACCGGCCGCTTTTCTTTCTTCGGCGCATTCACTT
>OJKI01000764.1_pt1 | contig 11070 bp, 5 predicted proteins | sample 1596431 | NCBI WGS metagenome assembly OJKI01 (sample SAMEA4350165, study PRJEB24818) | metagenome | biome: human; feature: gut; material: faeces | place: Denmark | collected 2013-09 | reverse complement strand
GTACGCACTTCTCCCGTCAGTACGCCAAACGCATCCGCTACGGATTTATGCCACGGCTCCATGCCGAAATCACTCGCACACGGACCGTAAACAGCCGCCGTATCGCAGAGGGTCGGCAGAAGATATGTAAAATGCGTATTGTCAGAATAGCCGAGATACCATTTCGCCGGTGCCTTTCTGATCTTTTCAAAATCCACGTAATCGAGATCCTCGCACATCAGCTCTCCGCCGCCGCAGGAAATCAGACAGTCATTCTTCTCACTGACATAATATTCCGTCAGCTCTTTTCCGCACTCCTCCGGTGCCGCGCTGATTCCGATGCCGTGCTCTGCATAGCAGTTTGGCCCAAGATCCAGCTGATATCCCATCTCTTTCCATTTTTTCTGTGCATTTGCAAACGCGGACTTGTATGGCTCTGTTGTGCATCCAAACGATGGTGCCACAAAGCCGATCGTTCCGCCCTTTTTCAGATTTTCCGGAAACCTCATGTCGCATCCTCCTTTATCCTAATTCTTCTGCCTCCAGATTCTTATACTGCGTCAGCGCATCCCCGAAGATCAGCTCTCCGTCGTTTTGCGCAAAGTACAGCTCCTCTTCTTTTTCCAGTTTTGCCTTTCCGTTCGTCCCCTCGGTAATCTCCGCGCAGAGACGGTCCACCTCCGTTTTCGGAACGAGAACGCGGATTTTCACCTGATCGGTGTACTCGGATTCCAGAATCGGAATCCCCCGCTGGCCGAGCAGATACTGGATTTTACCGATGCCGTTGTAATCCGTCTCAATCAACAGCCGCACGCCGCAGATCTCGTCAATCAGAACACTGTTTGCCAGCCCCTCCTGCACCGCCTGCGAGTACGCGCGCACCAGGCCGCCCGTTCCCAGCAGCGTACCGCCGAAATACCGCGTCACCACAACAAGCACATTGCGGAGGCCTGCTCCCTGTACCACATCGAGCATCGGCCGCCCTGCCGTGCCGGAAGGCTCCCCGTCGTCGCTGCAGCGCACCGTCTCCTGATTTTCTCCAATAATATACACAAAACAGTTATGCCGCGCATCCCAGTATTTTTTCCGCAGAGCTTCCAGGCAGGAAAGTGCCTCCTCCTCAGATTCCACTAGACGCACCGTCGCAATAAAACGTGATTTCTTCTCCACGATTTCCCCGGTTCCACCCCGGTAAACCGTCCGAAACTGATCGATCATATGTCCTTACTCCTTCATCCAAATATGTACCTATCTTACCATATCATTTCTGAAAAATCAGCATTCTTTTCAGAAATACTTTTATTCCAGCCCTTTGTTTGGTATAATAAAAATAAGTATACCCTGCTTTTTGCAGGGCAGGAACACCATTGATTACTGAACTGAATCAGTTTTGCAGGAACATGACATAAGGAGGATTTTCTATATGCACTTTGGAAAAAGTCATCTGGAAGACAAACGTGAAGATCTGCGGTCCCATTACGGAAAGATTGAAAAGACGGCCGGCGTGACGGCGCTGCGCATCGCGTTCTGTCTTCTTCTTGTCGTTCTCGTCTGCGGTGCCGGGCTTGTGATCGGCGCTGTCCGCGGCGTGATTGACAGTGCCCCTGATATCTCGGAGGCAAATATCATGCCGCTCGGCAACGCGTCGTTTATCTACGATGCTGACGGCAACCAGGTACAGAAGCTGACCGGGGCTCAGGGAAACCGTGTCTCGATTTCGATTGAGGAGATTCCGCTCGATATGCAGCACGCGATCGTCGCGGTTGAGGATGCCCGTTTTTATGAGCACAACGGCATTGATCCGAGCGGTATCATCCGTGCTTTCGTTGTCGGCGTCAGCCACGGCTTTCATTTTACCGAGGGCGCCAGCACGATCACACAGCAGCTCTTAAAAAACAATGTTTTTACTGACTGGATGGAAGAGACGCGGATGCAGAGCTTCAAGCGGAAGATCCAGGAACAGTACCTGGCGCTGAAGCTGGAAAAAACGCTGACCGCAGAGGGTGAAAACGCCAAAGACGTTATTCTGGAAAATTATCTGAATACGATCAACTTAGGTTCCGGCTGCTACGGTGTCCAGACGGCAGCGCAGACGTATTTCGGAAAGGATGCAAAAGATCTGACGCTCTCTGAATGCGCCGTTCTTGCCGCAATTCCAAAGGCGCCGACGGCATATAATCCGAAAAACCACCCGGAGAAAAACCAGCAGCGCCGCGACAAGATCCTGAACAACATGAAAAAGCAGGGCTACATCACCGAAGAAGAATACACCATTGCCATGAACGACAATGTTTACGACCGCATCGCCATGCACACGCAGTCCCAGGCGGAGAGCGCGCCGTACTCCTACTTTATCGATGAAGTCATCACCAACCTGATCAACGATCTGATGGTACAGAAAGGCTACACCGAAGTGCAGGCAAAGAACGTTGTCTACAGCGGCGGCCTCAAAATCTATACCACACAGGATTCCTACATGCAGTCGATTCTCGATACGGAATTCCAGAATCCGGAGAACTTCCCGGCGAACACGCAGATCGGTCTCGACTGGGCGCTCACCGTAGAGCAGGCAGACGGCGAGGTACAGAACTACAGCAAAGAGATGCTGCAGCTCTACTTCCGCAACAGCGATCCGAATTTCGATCTGCTCTTTGACTCCCAGGAGGAGGCACAGAGCTATATCGACCAGTACAAAGCCGCTATCATGCAGGAGGGCGATACGATTGTTGCCGAGCGCAGCAGCTTCACCCCGCAGCCGCAGGCGTGCATGACCGTTATGGATCAGCGCACCGGCTACGTGAAAGCCATCGTCGGCGGACGCGGCGAAAAAACAGCAAGTCTTACCTTCAACCGCGCAACCGATAATTATTCCCAGCCGGGTTCCACGTTTAAGATTCTTTCCGCGTACGGACCGGCGCTCGACCTTGGAAAGATTACACTCGCTACGGTAATTAAGGATGAGCCATTCAACTACAGCGACGGCACACCGCTGCAGAACTCGGATCTTACCTACCATGGTGATGTTACCGTCCGCCAGGCGATCATCAATTCCATCAATATCCCGGCCGTCAAAGTACTGACCGAGCTTACGCCGAAGGTCGGCTTTGATTATCTGAAGAAGCTTGGTTTTTCCAAACTCTCCGAGGAATACGATGTGATCCAGCCGCTGGCTCTCGGCGGTATCACCTACGGTGTCAGTGATCTCGAACTGACGGCAGCCTACGCGGCAATCGCAGACGGCGGCCAGTACCGCAAGCCGGTGTTCTACACAAAGGTTACCGACAGCAAGGGAAATGTTTTAATTGACAACACAGAAACCAAGGCAACGCAGGTCTTCAAGGCAAGCACTGCCTCCCTCCTCACCAATGCCATGGAGGATGTTCTGGAAAAAGGTACCGGTGTTGCCGCCCGCCTCGACAATATGCACGCAGCCGGAAAAACCGGTACGACGAACGAGGCCAAGGATCTCGTCTTTGCAGGCTTTACACCATATTATACCGCTGCCATCTGGGCAACGTATGATACACACGCGGAGTTTCCGGAGAGCGACCGTGAATTCCACAAACGTCTCTGGGCAAAGGTCATGAATGAAATCCACGAAGGCCTTGCCGATATGGATTTCGAAACTTCCGCAACAGTACAGGAGGCAACGATCTGTACGAAGACCGGCCTGCTCGCCCGCTCAAGCTGCCCGTCCATCACCGAATACTTTGCGGTATCCGATCTGCCGACCGAGCGTTGCAAGGGCCACTACACCGCGCCGACCTCAACACCGACGCCGACCAGAACCCCTTCTGCAGCATCAACTCCGCAGGCAACCCCGACACCGACGGAGGCACCGCAGGAAACTCCGGCTCCGCCCGAAACACCTGCCGATCCGCCTTCTAATACACCAGAAACTCCCGATACACCGGATACCCCTGATGCACCGTCAGAACCGGATACCCCGGCGGAGACATCGGAAGTACAGCCGCAGTCCGAAGAGAGCGGCTCTTCCGAATAGCTTTTTCAGTCAGTCTATGCACAAAAAACCGGCCCTCTGGCATATGCCAGCAGGACCGGTTTTTCTATACTTCTTTTTCCATCTGAATCAATTAGTCAATCAGCATTTTTGCTGCGCCGTAGATACCAGCATCGTTTCCAAGGGAAGCGAGTACGATCGGGGTATCTTTGCATGCGATGAATGCTGCTTCACGGTAGTATTTAGCTACGCCGTCGATCAGGATCTGGCCTGCTTTGGATACACCGCCGCCGACTACGATAACTTCCGGGTCAACAACGCATGCGAATACTGCAAGTGCTCTTCCGAGGTACGCGGAGAACTCCTGAACGATTGCTTCTGCTGCTGCATCGCCTTCTTTTAATGCATCAAAGACAGCTTTTGCACTGATGGACTCTCCTCTTTCTCTTAAAGAAGACGGAGTATCATGGGATGCCAGATATTTCTTTGCCAGACGAACGATACCGGTTGCAGATGTCATCTGCTCGAGGCATCCGTGGTTTCCGCAGTTGCAGACCGCTTCTTCTTCCGGATCAACACATGCATGACCAACCTCGCCGCCTGCGCCGTGAGCACCTGCTACGATCTTGCCGTCCACGATGATTCCGCCGCCGACACCGGTTCCAAGGGTAACCATAACCAGGTTCTTGCTTCCCTTTCCGCCGCCTGCCCACATCTCACCGAGAGCTGCTGCGTTTGCGTCGTTTGCTGCTTTTACTGCCATTCCGCCGAGTTCGTCGGAAAGCTCTTTTACGATATTTTTATATCCCCAGTTCAGGTTGACTGCGATGGAAAGCTCACCTTTGTCATTAACCGGGCCAGGTACGTCGATGCCGACACCGGCAACATCATCTGCTGCGATGCCCTTCTCACCCATTTTTGCTTTTACGCTTTTTGCGATATCCGGCAGAATTTCGTTTCCGCCGTTTTCGGTGCGGGTCGGGATTTCCCATTTTTCCAACAGAGTTCCGTCTGTCTGGAACAGTCCGCATTTTACTGAAGTACCCCCAACATCGATTCCAAATACATAGTTTGCCATTTTCTTACTTCTCCTCTCTTTTTTTCACTAAGTTAGCCTGTACACGGCGGTACAGCTCCTGTGCGGCATTGTAGCCCATCTTCTTCTGTCTATGGTTGACAGCAGCGGTTTCTACGATAATCGCCAGGTTACGGCCCGGACGGATCGGAAGGGAATGGCAGACAACCTTGTTTCCAAGGAACTCAATATACTCTTCTTCCAGGCCCAGACGGTCGTATTCTTTCTCTTTGTCCCACTCTTCAAGCTTGATAACAAGGTCGATAGACTGGGTATCCTTTACGCTCTCGACACCAAACAGCGTCTTGACGTCGATGATACCGATACCGCGCAGCTCGATAAAGTGACGCGTGATATCCGGTGCCGTTCCGACCAGCGTAATGTCGCTGACACGGCTGATTTCAACCACATCATCGCTGACGAGACGATGGCCTCGTTTGATCAGCTCCAGTGCAGCCTCGCTCTTTCCGATTCCGCTCTCGCCCATGATCAGAACGCCCTCGCCGAATACATCGACCAGCACGCCGTGGATGGAGATCATCGGGGCAAGCTGGACATTCAGCCATCGGATGATTTCAGCCATGAAAACGGAAGTCGATTTGTCTACCGCAAAGGCCGGTACCTGATAACGATTGCACAGCTCCAGAATTTCTGGTCCCGGAATCATCTTCGTGGTGAAAATGACACATGGGATCTTGCGGCTTACAAACTCTTCAAACGCACGGACGCGCTCGCTCTCTTCAAGATGCTGCAGATACGTAAACTCTACATAACCGATGATCTGCACACGCTCATTGGCAAAATGCTCATAGTAACCGGTCAGCTGCAGTGCAGGACGGTTGATATCCGGTGTGGCAATGACAAGATCTGTCATATCAACCTCTGGTGTCAGGTTGCGGAGATCCATTTCCTCCACCATTTTGGTCATTTCAATTTCTTTCATTTTCCTGTCCTCCGACTTCATTCGACGTCTTTTTAAATCCGTCTCTTCTATAATTTTAGCACAATAAAGCATCACGGGCAACCTGGAAATTTAACTATTTTGACGAATCCTCATTTTCCTCCTGTGCAGGTGCGTGAAAGAATGTGTAAACCTGCTCCGCCGCCTTTTTATTCATGCCCGGAAGTCCGGAAAGTTCTTCCACGGTTGCCGCCTTGATATCATCAATTCCCTGAAAGTGGCGCATCAGTTCTTTCCTTCTTGTCGGCCCGATGCCCGGGATGTCGTCGAGAATCGAGTGGACCTGGCCCTTGCTCCGCAGCAGGCGTTGGTATCCGATTGCAAAGCGGTGTGCCTCGTCCTGCACGCGTGTGATCAGTTTGAAGCCCTCGCTGTTCCGGTCGATCGGAATTTCCACGTTTCGGAAATACAGACCCCTCGTGCGGTGCTTGTCGTCCTTTACCATACCGCAGACCGGAATCGCAAGATCCATTTCTTCAAGCACCTCAAGCGCAATGTTAACCTGGCCGCGTCCGCCGTCCATCATGATCAGGTCCGGCAGCCGCTCGAAACCGCTGTCCTCCTGGATGCCGCGCAGAAAACGGCGGCTTAAGACCTCTTTCATACTGGCGTAATCGTTCGGTCCCTCGACGGATTTGATCTTGAATTTTCGGTAATCGGCGCGCTTTGGCTTTCCTTTCTCGTAGACGATCATCGAGCCGACCGACTGGAAACCGCTGATATTGGAGATATCGTACGCCTCGATGCGGTCGATCGACGGCAGGTTCAGCCATCTGGCGATCTCTTTTACGGCACCGACCGTCCGACCCTCTTCCCGCTTGATCCGCTCGCGGTCCTGGTCGAGAACGATCTGTGCGTTCCGCTCTGCCAGTTCCACCATTTTTTCCTTGCTGCCCTTTTTCGGCACGCGGATGCGGACCTTCTGGCCCCGTTTGCTGCTTAAATACTCTTCCATCAGCTCCTGCTCGGCAATCTCCTCGGAAATCATGATTTCCCGCGGGATGAACGGCGTGCCGGAATAGAACTGTTTCATAAACGTGAGCAGCACCTCGCTTTTCTGCTCCTCCTCGCCGATCCGCAGATAATAATGCTCCCGCCCGATCAGCTTTCCGTTCCGGATAAAGAAGACCTGCGCCACCGCATCCTCTTTGTCCATCGCAAGCGCAATGACATCCTTGTCCTCGCCGTCACTGTTCGTAATCTTCTGCCGCTCGCCGATCCTGCGCACGCTGTCGATCAGATCACGGTACTCCGCCGCCTGCTCGAACCGCATCTCCTCAGCCGCCTCCGTCATTTTTCCAGTCAGCTCTTTGATCATGTCATTGTAATTTCCATTCAGAAAACTGATCGCCTTTTTGATCTGCTCGCCGTACTCTTCTTTGGAAATGTATCCCTGGCACGGCGCCTTACACTGGTGGATGTGATAGTAAAGACACGGGCGGTCCTTGCCGATCTCCTTTGGCAGGCTCTTATTGCAGGAACGGATATCGTACAGCTTCCGCAACAGTTCGATCGTATCTTTCACAGCTCCGGCGCTCGTGTACGGGCCGAAATATTTCGCCTTGTCCTTCTTCATCTGATGGGAAAACAGAATGCGTGGAAAATCCTCGTTCACGGTCACCTTAATGTACGGGTACGCCTTGTCATCTTTCAGCATCGTATTGTATTTCGGACGGTGCTCTTTGATAAGGTTGCACTCCAGCACGAGCGCCTCCAGTTCGGAATCCGTCACAATATACTCAAAACGGGCGATATGCGTGACCATCCGCTCAATCTTCGGCCCTTTGTTGCGGCTCGTCTGGAAATACTGGCGGACACGGTTTTTCAGCGAAATCGCCTTTCCTACGTAGATAATTGTATCGTCCGCGTCGTGCATCAGATAGACGCCGGGTTTCCCCGGCAGTTTTTTCAGTTCTTCCTGGATATCAAACGCCATATGACCCTCCTCTTTTTGGGACTGTAATGTTGAAAATGCCCAGCGTGCAGAGATCGTTTTCTCTGCTCCCGCCGGGCCTTTTCGCTTTCTTTTTATACTTCTGGATTTTCAACCGCTTCTTCCGCGTTTCCATTCCGTTTTGCAATCACCTGATGAAAAATCTCCATAAATTCTTTTCCGGTGATCGTCTCTTTCTGGATCAGGTAAGCTGCGATTTCATCCATCGCATCGCGGTTAGCTGCCAGAAGTTCTTTTGCCTGCTCATACGACTCTTTCAGGATCTTCATGACCTCGTGGTCGATTTCGGTTGCTGTGGCATCGCCGCAGTTTAAGACCATTCTTCCGTCGAGGTACTGATTCTGCTGGGTCGCAAGACCGATCAGACCGAATTTCTCCGACATACCGTACTGCGTGATCATCGCGCGGACAATCTTCGTCGCTTTCTCGATATCATTCGAAGCTCCCGTTGTCACGTTGCCGAATACGATCTCCTCTGCCGCTCTTCCACCGAGGCACTCGACGATCATCGCCTCGAGTTCGCTCTTCGTGTTGAGGTATTTCTCCTCCTCCGGCACCTGCATGACGTAGCCGAGCGCACCCATCGTACGCGGCACAATCGTGATTTTCTGTACCGGCTCGGAATCCTTCTGCAGTGCAGTAACAAGTGCGTGGCCTACCTCGTGGTAGGAAACGATCTTTCGCTCTTCCTGGCTTAAGATGCGGTCCTTCTTCTCTTTTCCGACGAGGACAACCTCGACTGCCTCGAGAAGATCCTTCTGGGAAACAGCTTTTCTTCCGTTCTTGACCGCAAGAATCGCTGCTTCGTTGATCATATTTGCAAGATCAGAACCAACGGCTCCCGATGTCGCAAGTGCGATGCCGTCGAGATCAACCGTCTCATCGAGCGATACGTTCTTGGCGTGTACTTTCAGGATTTCCACACGGCCTTTCAGGTCCGGTCTTTCTACGATAATCCGGCGGTCAAAACGGCCTGGACGCAGCAGCGCCGGGTCAAGAACCTCCGGGCGGTTTGTGGCCGCAAGGATCAGAATACCCTTGGAGCTGTCGAATCCATCCATCTCGGCGAGGAGCTGGTTTAACGTCTGCTCCCGCTCGTCGTTGCTATTGTAGCTGTTGTCACGGCTCTTTCCGATCGCATCGATCTCATCGATAAAGATGATGCACGGTGCGTTTTTCTTTGCTTCCTCAAACAGGTCACGCACACGCGATGCACCGACACCGACGAACATCTCGACAAATTCCGAAGCGGACATCGAGAAAAACGGTACGTGCGCCTCACCGGCTACGGCTTTGGCAAGCAGTGTTTTTCCGGTTCCAGGAGGGCCTACAAGAAGCGCTCCTTTCGGAAGTTTTGCACCGATTGTCGTGTATTTTCCAGGGTTATGCAGGAAATCCACAACCTCCTGGAGCGATTCTTTTGCCTCGTCCTGTCCCGCAACATCGCGGAATGTCACGCCGGTTTCTTTCTGTACGTAGGCCTTTGCTCTGCTCTTTCCTACGCCCATGACTCCGCCGCCTTTGTTCATGCTGCGCATCACCCATACCATGACAGCGACAAGCATCACAACCGGCAGAATGACGGTCAGCAATGTGTAAATGATCGTTCCGGTAGAATCCGGCGGATCTTTGTGGTACGTAATGCCTTTCTCCTGTAACAGATCGACCAGCTCCTGCTCATCTCCCATCATCGTTACCTGATAGGTGATTCCCTCCGATTTCTGGTCTTTCGGCGTTACGGTCAGTGTTCCCGATTTCAAGACAACTTCCTGCACTTCATCGTTGTTTACCATGTCCAGGAATTTGCTATAGTCAAGATCCTCGGAAGTAATTCCCCCAAGGGCATTGTTCAGAAGTCCCATCACCATCAGGCTGACGAGGAGGCAGATCAGGATAATGAGTATCGTCTGTCTGTTTTTCGGTCCTCCCCCGGAGCCGTTTTCTGGTTCCCGGTTCTGATTTTTTCTATCGTCCATGCTTTTCCTCCTTGTATGTCAAACCGCCCCTCTTTTTTTACGGACACTTTAACTCTTACATTATATCGGATTCCCTCTTAATTAGCAAGCCGGACTTTGTGAAAAAAGACTGAATTTATCTATACAAAAACGGCCCGTCGACACTCTTTCAAGTATCGGCGGACCGCCAGATAACACTCACATTACATTAGTCGTTATATCCGTTCGGATTCTTCTGCTGCCAGTTCCAGGAATCGGCACACATCTCCTCGATGCCGTACTCAGCCTCCCAGCCAAGCTCCTCTTTTGCTTTGTCGCATTTGGAGTAGCAGGTTGCGATATCACCGTCACGGCGCGGTTTGATTTCGTATTTCAGCGGATGGCCGCATGCTTTCTCGAATGCGTGGATCACATCGAGTACGCTGTAGCCTTTGCCGGTTCCGAGGTTGTAAATGGAAACGCCCTCGTTGTCAGCCAGTTTCTGGATAGCTTTTACATGGCCGCGTGCCAGGTCAACAACATGGATGTAATCGCGGACACCAGTTCCGTCCGGAGTATCGTAGTCATCACCGAAAACGCCGATGCACTCGAGTTTTCCGATGGCAACCTGTGCGACATACGGAAGCAGGTTGTTCGGGATGCCCTTCGGGTCCTCTCCGATAAGGCCGCTCTTATGCGCTCCGATCGGGTTGAAGTAACGAAGCAGGATAACATTCCATTCCGGATCTGCGGTGTGGATGTCGGTCAGAACCTGCTCGAGCATGCTTTTTGTCCAGCCGTATGGGTTGGTCGGGGTTCCCTTCGGGCACTCCTCGGTGATCGGAATCTGTGCCGGATTGCCGTATACGGTTGCAGAAGAACTGAAGATGATGTTCTTTACGCCGTGGTTTCTCATCTCATCGCAGAGAATCAGGGTTCCGGTCATGTTGTTGTGGTAATATTCCAGGGGCTTTGACACGGACTCGCCTACGGCCTTCAGACCCGCAAAATGAATAACAGCGTCAATCTTCTGCTCGTCAAAGATCTTGTTCATGCCTTCTTTATTCAGCATGTCTTCTTTGTAAAAAATAACTTTCTTGCCGGTGATCTTTTCCACCCGCTCCAGAGCCTTCTCGCTGGCATTGTAAAGGTTGTCCATGACAACGACCTCATATCCGGCGTTTAAAAGTTCGATGCAGGTATGAC
>OJKI01000762.1_pt1 | contig 11077 bp, 8 predicted proteins | sample 1596431 | NCBI WGS metagenome assembly OJKI01 (sample SAMEA4350165, study PRJEB24818) | metagenome | biome: human; feature: gut; material: faeces | place: Denmark | collected 2013-09 | reverse complement strand
GCAATATCTCTTCCCCCAAACAACCCTCTTCCGGAAAATAAACAGATCCCGATGACACAGTGATAGATCAAAAGCCCCAGCACGATCAGATACAGGAGCCTCTTTTCACGTTTCCGCTGCTCCTGGAGCTTTGCCAGTCTCACGACTTCCGTCACAGCCTCCTCCCGGTCTCCCGCCCGCTCTCCGGTCACAATGTCCTGAATCGGCAGTTCCAACAGATGGGACAGGGACTCCAATACGCCGATATCCGGAAAACTTTCTCCATTCTCCCACCGGGATACCGCTTTGTTGGTCACCCCTAACATCCTTCCCAGTTCACTCTGGGTATAATTTTTGCATTGTCTGGCTTCCCGGATCAGATTGCCCGTTTTCTTTTTATCCATACTAATCCCTATACCTTTCTGTACTCTACAAACTCTCAGGTGCTTTAGCACCTTTGCTTTAGCACCTTTGCTTTAGCACCGTATGCCGGCCGATCTGTACCCTTATGGTAACAATCCTTTGGAAAATGCGCAATCCATTGTAACGAGACTGCCTGTTTTCCATGATTTTTGCGCAAAAAATTCCCCTCGGCGAGGGGGGAGTATACCGAGGGGGATAGAGAGAAAAGTATTTTTGAAAGAGGCGGGTTCCTTTTTCAATTATTATAATAGCGTAATTTTTTAATATTTACTGCTGTTTTTATAGCTTGTTTATGTTGAAAGTACTGTTTTTTTGTGGTATTCTGATTGTATCAATGTCAGTAGATTTAAAAAGTGAAGGAGCAGCTATGGATATCACAACGAAAAAAGGTAAACAGGGTAGAAAAGATATTGACCGGATCACCGTGGAAAAAGGCCGCAGAGGTGATTTTTCTCCCCTACAGCCCGATCATTATCACAGCTTTTATGAAATTTTTTATCTCTGGTCGGGAAGCTGCCGTTTCCTGTTAAAAGATACAGTCTATCAAATGGAAGCCGGAGATCTGGTCTTCATTGCTCCGGGAGAGCTGCATCACTCTCTGTATTCCGAAGGAGAGATCTGTGAGATCGTGATGATTTATTTCAAAGAAGAATATCTGCACCTCGAAGCTTCCGCCAGACCCACTCTTCAATCCTTTATGGGCAGCGTCCCCGCGGTATACCAGGAGTATCTGCACTCTCTGCTGACCCGAATGCTCACTGAGAATTCCAGGTTCGATGAATACTCTGAGCATTTTGAGCGGTGCTATCTGGAAGAACTTCTGCTCATGCTGATGCGACATTCCGTCATGAATGAGAAGGAGCCGGATCTTCTGAACTCCCGGGATGCGGACATCCTGCTTGCCACAAGATACATTTACAACAACTTCCGCAAGCCCCTGACACTGGAAGAGGTCTCCTCCGTGGCTTCCCTAAGCCCCACCTATTTCAGTAAAAAATTCAAGCTGATCACCGGTATGGGCTTCAAGGAATATTTAAACTATGTACGGCTCAAACACGCCCAGACGGCGCTTCTTACCACCAACAGTTCCATCACGGATATTGCTCTGGAATACGGCTTCAACGACAGCAACTATTTTAAGGACCTGTTCAAAAAAGTTTACGGAAAGTCTCCTCGGGAATATCGGAAAAATCCTGATTGACGCCAGATCTACCGTGCGTCTTCCTCAAGGAATCTTCTCCAGAAGTCCTCTTCCTCTGCATGCGGAACTTCTTCCCCCTCTGCGAAGCTCTGTAAATAATTTAACACCTTCTGGTACTGGGAAGGATCCGTAAATTCCATACGCCACAGATCCTCTCCTTCCTGTCCTTCGGTGAATTTCTTACACCAGATGCCATCTTCGCTAAAGCAGGTGATATACCAGGTCTTAGGGTCACTGCCCTCTTCCGTGGTTTTCACACTCTGGGCCAGGATACTATCCACCTCATCCGGCTCTTCTGCTGTCTCCGACATACCTGTCAGTTTCTCTTCCAGCCGTTCTACCTTTTCCTTTTCGATTTTTTCCTCCAGTGCCGCCCGGATGGCATCCTGCACACTGTCGAATTTCTCTAAGAAATGATCCCACTCCTTGATCGTAAATTCTTGATTGCCGATCTGGAACTTGGTATCCGTGTCTCCGTTCTGAAGCTTGTCGTAGATCTCCTGCATCTTCTCTTTGATCTGCTCCATAAGGCTCAAGTCCTCTTCTTCCGGTTCTCCTGCTATCCCGGAAGCATCCGTTCCCGCTGCCTTGTCCACATCGGCAGTCTCTGACGCCTCCTCACTGTTATCCACGTCGTCTCCATTCTCCATGTCATCCAATTCCTTCTTCATCTGTCGGATCTTGTTATCCCTTGCCAGTGCCTCCAGGATCCGTTTCACATCCTCCGGCCTGAACATGCCGATGGCCTTGGACAGGGCATCAATGTTGTCCCGGTTCACCAGCAGGCTTCCGCCGCCGGACAACGGAATATTAATGCAATCCTCTTTATTGGTGGTATCCCCCAGTGTCAGGCGGTTGTGCTCATAATCACAGACGAAGGTCACCCCGTTGTATTCAATGACGCCGTCCTCAGCCATTTCTCCATAGGGCACCTTGTCCTTTCCCTCGATATGGCGGGCCAGCTGTACGCCGCGGGTCACCGGAGTCTTCACGGTGTTGTCTTCTTTTGCCAATTCCTCAATGCTCTCCGCGAAACGGGATTCTGTCGTCTCCGTCGCACTTCCCTGCGCACTCTGTACATCCCCTGCATTTACTCGCTTCTGTGCCTCATACACAAATGTCCTTCCGTAGCCGATTCCTGTTATTGCCATAATATCTCCCTCTCCGACAGCGATTACTGCCGCAAAAAGCGGATGGCTGCCTCTCTCAAGGCCGCCATCCGTAGCTTTTTCTCCATCCATGGTGTCTGTTTTTTTCTATATGAATAATATCGACACAGCCTGGGGGAAACTTTATAGTACAAAACAAGTCAGCTTTAGATAATTTTATGCAGGGAGACGAAATCCTCTCCTCGACATGAAGCTCGGATTTTTGCTTCGCAAAAATTTCCTGTTTTCGTCACGCTGACGGTTCGCCTTACAGTTTTCCGCCGTATACAGGGAAGCCGCTGTTGGCGCCGTAGCTTTCGATATGCTTGATTTTCCACGTTAGAGACATTTCTTACGGGATGGTTTTATCATAATACCTAAAGCTAACTTTAGGTCAATAGGGGTTTTGAGAAAAATTTTCTCTTGCGGCATCTTTTCCTATATGTTATACTAGGAAAAATCAGAAACGAAATACAGATCAGGTAACTATGTCAGCGTGGACATCTTCGGGTGTCTGCGCTTTTTCTTTTACCTGAAAACAAAGGAGGAGAATGTATATGGTAGAGCTCATAGCCAATGTGAACAATGCCATCAATGGTTTCGTATGGGGTGTCCCCATGCTGGTGCTGTTGGTGGGCACCGGTATCCTGATGACGATCCTGACGAAATTTTTCCAGTTATCCCACATCGGACACTGGTTCAAAAATACAGTAGGCGGCATCTTTCACGACAAACACGTAACAAAGCACACGGATGCTGATGATCAGTCCATCTCCCAGTTCCAGTCGCTGTGCACGGCGTTAGCTGCCACGATCGGTACCGGTAATATCGTCGGCGTGGCAAGTGCTCTGGTAGCCGGCGGTCCCGGTGCCATCTTCTGGATGTGGATTGTAGCTTTCTTTGGCATGATGACCAACTACTCAGAAAATGTACTGGGCATCTATTACCGCCGCCGGAACTCCAAAGGGGAATGGAGCGGAGGTGCCATGTACTATCTGAAGGACGGTCTCGGCTCCTATAAGGGCTGCAAACAGATCGGTGCCGTACTGGCCGTGCTGTTCTCTGCTTTCTGCCTTTTAGCCTCCTTTGGTATCGGCAACATGAGTCAGGTCAATTCGATTGCTGCGAACATGACTTCTGCCTTTTCCATTCCCGCTACCGCCACCGGCATTGTTCTGGTGATCATCGGTGCGTTGGTCATTGTCGGCGGATTAAAGCGGATCGCAGCTGTCACTGAAAAGCTGGTTCCTTTCATGGCGATTGCCTATGTCATCGGTGCACTGGTAATCTTCTTTGCGAATATCAGCCACGTGGGTGCCGTGTTCACCGCTATTTTCAAAGGTGCATTCGGTCTGCGCGCCGTGGGCGGCGGTATCGTAGGTTCCGGTGTGAAGCTGGCTCTGACCTGGGGCATGAAGCGTGGTGTATTCTCTAACGAAGCCGGTCTTGGTTCCTCCGTTATGGTGCATTCCAGTTCCAACGTAAAAGAGCCCGTACGCCAGGGTATGTGGGGCATTTTCGAAGTATTCGCTGACACTATGGTCGTATGTACACTGACGGCTTTCGCAGTTCTGTCCTCCGGACTGATCGACCTGGATACCGGTGCCGTACTGGTGGATGTGTCCGGTTCCGCTCTGGTGGGTCAGGCTTTTGCTACCGTATTCGGCAGCTTCGGTCCCGCCTTCATCGCCATTGCGATCCTGCTGTTCGCCTTCTCTACTGTACTGGGCTGGAGTCACTACGGCTCCAAGGCATGTGAATATTTATTCGGTACGAAATCCACCATTGTCTACAAGATTGCATTCGTACTGATGATCTTCATCGGCTGCACCATGAACTTAGGGCTTGCCTGGGATCTGTCCGATACCTTCAACGGTCTGATGGCGATTCCCAACCTGATCGGTGTCATAGCCCTGTCTCCCGTAGTAATGAAGATCACAAAAAATTACGTGGCACGTATCATTAAAAAAGAAGATGTAAAGCCCATGTTATCTGTTTTCCCCGAAATTCAGGAAGAGCAGGAAAAGGCTATGTAATTAAATTCAGGATCATACTTCTTCTCTGGTAATATTCTTCGCCCATTTGCCCTCGCGATAATGCTTAATGACCCAGGGCCATTTGACGAATTCATCGGTGCATAACAGGAAATAGACCCACAGCACCGGGAGTTTCAGTACAAATGCGGCGAAGAATCCCAGAGGGATCGCATAGCACCACATATCGATCGTATCGCAGATCAGTCCGAACTTCGTATCTCCGCCGGCACGGAATACTCCGGCGATCAGCGCCGTATTCACGGCAGCGCCCATAATATAATAAGTATTGATGAGCAGCATATATTTCAGATAATGCATGGCTGTGTCATTCAATGTAGCAAACCGTAACACAAAGGGTGTAATTGCCAGTACGATCAGGCCGCCTATAGCTCCGGCGATTACCGTCATCTTCAACATCCGGGAAGCGTAACTCTTCGACTTCTCCAGATTGCCTTGTCCCATAATATTTCCCAGCAATATGCTACCTGCACTGGCAATGGCAAAACAGAACACCGTACCGATATTGCGCACTACGACGACCAGTGAATTAGCAGCCACCGCATCTGTTCCCAGATGCCCAAGGATCACGGAATACATGGAAAACGCCACGCTCCAGGACACATCGTTTCCCAGTGCGGGCAGAGACAGACGCATGAAATCTTGTGTCAGCACCTTACTGTGAACGAACAGGCACTTCGGATGCAGTTTTACATTCTTGCTCAAGAAAGATACAATGAAACATGCCACCAGTTCCACCAGTCGGGACAGGGCTGTGGCAATGGCGACACCGGTAGCTCCCAGCTTCGGCATGCCGAACAGTCCGAAGATAAATGTGGCATTCAGAATGACATTCAATACGAAAGCCAGCATATTCAATGCCATACTGACCGTCACACGGCCTACGCTTCGCAGGATGGCAAGATATACTTCCGTGATGCCCCAGCACAGGTATGTGATGCCCATGATCCGCAGATAAGAGGCACCGATGGTGATCAGCTCCTGATCAGGTGTAAAGGAAGCATCATCTTCTGAGGGAGGAAAAATGCAATCAGCGCAACAATACCTGAAATTGCCATAGAGAAACGAAGTGTGATTCCTTCTACAGTATGAATTGCTTCCAGGTTCCCCTTTCCATAATATTGGGCGCACAAGAGAGTGGCTCCCGTCCCCAGTCCGTAATATACCATAAACAGGACATTCGAAAAATTTGACGCCAGGGATACTGCGGATATTGCGGACTGTCCCACATAGTTTAACATAATGACATCCGCGGAATTTACCGCTGCACTGAGCAGATTCTGTATAATGATCGGGATGGTCAGTTTGAACATCTGCCTGTACAAATCGTCTTTTTTCATTGCATCTATTTTCATGGTATTCCTCGCAATTTTGTGTTTTTTATTCTCTACATGCCTAATTTCGTTTTTCGCTACCTACGCATGTGTTTTTCCTGCCGGCATACATACCTGATTTCGTTTTTCGCTTTCTACGCATGTGTTTTCCCTGCCGGCATACATACCTAATTTCTTTTTTTAGTTTCTACGCATGTGTTTTCCCTGCCGGCATACATACCTGATTTCGTTTTTCGCCTTCTACGCATGTGTTTTCCCTGCCGACACACATACCAGATTTCGTTTTTCGCCTTCTACGCATGTGTTTTCCCTGCCGACACACATACCAGATTTCGTTTTTCGCTTTCTACGCATGTGTTTCTTTGACAATTATACATACTCAAATCTTTTTTTCAAGCTTTATGCATGTATTTCATAACATTATTACCTTAAATAATAAAAATCCGGGAAAGGAACTGTCCCAGATTTCAGGCTGTAGACAAAGCGCCTTCCTGCGAGGGAGCTTTTCTTGTGTCATGACTGCAAAAATTATGTACTTACAAGCATATAAGAAGTAGTGAACTTTATAAAATACAAGTTTGACATTTTATAAAAGTAATGTTATCATAATTTTAGAAAAGGTGCTACTGATGACGGTTCACCTGATTTATATGAGAAAAAATGACTGCTCAACTTGTCAGGTTAGGGGCGGTCATTTTTTTGTGGTCTTATCACTATTAGAACCAATCGAATAGCCAAGACCCAAACAGGTTAAGCAGAGACTAATCACTGCAATCAAGTCACCGATTGTTAGCATAAGCAGAGTCCTCCTTTCCAAGATTTCCCATATGGGATGATCTATGTAATCAGAGCTATCAACTCTCCGCAAAAAGTGAACCGCCATTCACGTCAACGTGAAGTAGCACCTTAAGGCTAACGCCCATATACATTATATAGAACATTCGTTCTGCTTGTCAACTTATTTATTGTTAGTATTCCTTTTCCTATTTCTGTACAGTAAATTCTATAGGAGATGCCACCTTGCTGTAGATGTCCCATTCTTTTATATACTCCTCTTCGGTGCTTTCCACAGTCTGTCCCTGATCGTCCAGCCGGTAATAAGTCGCATTACCGTTCTCGTCATAGACTTCCGTATTGGAACGGGCAAGTCCCAGCTTTCCGTTGGCAGCATCGATGGTGTACACCTCAATGCTGTGCCCTGAGGTCACGTAGATTCCATCTGCACCACTGCTTAGCGGATATGCCGTTCCGCCGCTCTCTAAGCTACCCAGCTTCTCCGGCGCTGCATCCGCTCCCACACGGTAGACATCACAGGAGATTGCATAGGTATGATCTCCGTCCTGATAGGATCCATCCGATACCAGGAAAATGGATGTACCGTCCATTTCCATCTGTGCATAAGCAACATACCCTTTTGCGGCAAAGAAACCGCTGTAGGAACTGTTCTCCACATAGATCCAAGTGGTATTCTCCTGCTTTGCGGTGTCCAGTCCCGCCGCAAGCGACTCCTGTTGTGCTGCAAGTGATTCCTTCAGTTGTTCCACCTCTTCCTGTTTTGCAGCCGCCTGCTCCAGCGCCGCATTCGTTGCCGCATCAGCTTCGCTGCTCCCCGCTTCGTTGGTCAAAACAACTGTCGTTCCGTCCTTCGGATTCGTCAGAAAACATACCGCCACGATCACGCATACCACGACTGCCGCCAGCAGGATCCAAAAGGACGGTTTCTTATAATTCAATACTTCTTTCACTCTCTTTTTCACCCCTACTTCCCCAAAGGCAAGCGGACATACCGTCACCAACCGCCTTTGCATACTACAGGAAAGCAGTGCATAGGAGTAGCTTTTACGTTCTTCCAGCGTAAGGTCTCTCACCGCGCTTTCATCACATGCCAGTTCCAGATCCCGGCAGAACAGAATATATGCCACCCAGACAAACGGATTGTACCAGTGGATCATAAGGAGTACAAAACCGAGCGGTTTCCACCACTGGTCGCCCCGGCGCAGATGTGCCTGTTCATGAGCGATGACATAGGGAAGCTGTGCTTCCTCCATGCCGGAGGACAGATAGATCTTAGGTCGGAACAGCCCCAGAATAAACGGAGACTTCACCTGATCGCAAATCCAGAGATTGTCCCGCAGCCATATCGCCTCACTTACCTGTCTTCGTACCCGCAGATAACTGTATACGGCATACCCAAGCATTACGAGCACACCGATCAACCATAGAATGCTTCCCACAGACAGAATCTGCTGGAACAGTTCGCCTCCAAAGCCTGTTGCCACTGTCCCGGCACCTGTCGGGATTCCTGTCAGCCCTGCTGCCCCGGCGCCTTCAATCACATTTTGTGTAGGATTACCCACTATGACCGGTGTCTGTGCAAGCGTCAGATCCGCCGCACTGCCGTAGCGATTCTGCATCCGGAAGACTCCCGGCATCAGGCTGAACCGGCTCTCCGGCACATAAGGACACACCAGTCGTAAGGCTGCAAATCCCCACAGCACACAGTTCACCCACTTCGGTGCCTGTCTTAACAGAAGTCTGAGAAACAATACGATCAGGATCAGCCATGCCGCGCCGATGCTCATCGTAAGTAATGTTACAAAAATACGAATCATTCTATTCTCCATTCCAACACCAATCGTCAATATAAGTACCAACGAAAAACGTGTTTTTCCGTGTAAAACTTAGAACTTCTTTACGATAGAGCCCTTGCTCTGAGTGATTAGAAGTTCTTTTCACACTGCTCCCCCTTCCGCTTCATCGATCATCTTGCGGATCTTCGCCGCCTCCTCTGCGGTAAGCGACCGGTCTTTTGTAAAGGCCGCAAGAAACGCAGGCAGAGACCCTTCAAAGGTATCCTCCACAAACTGTCTGCTCTGCATCGCATAGAACTCTTCTCTTGAGATCAGGGAAGTCACCGTCCCGTTGTCATTGCGAAACAGACCCTTGTCACACAGTCTGCGCAGTACATTATGCGCCGTGGTGCGCTTCCAGTGAAATGCTTCCTCCGTCAGCTTTACCAGTTCCGAAGAAGACACCGGTTCATGCTCCCAGATCATATCCGCATATCGTGCCTCGATCACACCCAACTGAATTTCTGCCATGTTGTTTCCTCCTATTACTGTTTTCCTGATTGCATAGATTTCTTTTGATCTTCTTATTTTACTTTTGCAAAAGTAGAGAGACCACATGTTGTGGTCTAATTATAGACTACAGCATGTGGTCTCCATTGTCAAGCATATCTTCTATCAAAAATTACCGCTGGATATCATATGTTTCCGGCCAGCCTGCCCGTTCTCCCCTCTCGATCTCCCTCTGGATCCGCTCGTAGATATACAGGTTTTTGTGTTCCAGATCGATCAGCTGCAACAATTCCTCATCCGTCAGCGACCGTTCCGGGTAGTAAAACTGTGCGTCTGCAATACAGTAAGCAAGTTCCTGTCCGTCATATTCTTCTGGGAATGTGATCACTGTAATGGTTGTCTCTGTATAGGCATTTTCCTGTTCGTACTTTTCCGTCCACTCTTCATAACGGGTCTGTTCCTCCGGTGTCAGGTCACGGCTGTCCCCTCCCCAGACATCCACAGGCGCGGAAGAAAGCATTGCATACAGTTCATCGATTTCCGCATCTGACATCTGTTCATAACGATCAAAATAGGACACCTCAGAATATTTCTGCTGCCATATTTTCTCCTGTATGCTGTAATCCAGCTTATGCACATATTCGATAACTTCCAGCCATTCCTCTTCGGTAACAGTGGTACTCGGCAGATAGATGAGACAGCCGTATTCTTCCTCGGGGGTGCTCCGAACGGCTACACCTGTGCCGGAATAGTTCTCTTCTTCGGCTAATTCATGAAGCTGTCCCGCAGGATATTTGCCATCCTCTTCATATTCCCGGGTCAGCTGCTCATATACACTCTGTTCTCTTGCCGTCAGTTCTCTGTTAAATTCCGCCTGAACACTGCCTTGTCCTGCCACCATCTCCAAGTGTCCCAATTCTTCCGTCCCGATGTCAGTCATGCGCTCTGCCAGATAGCGGCGGTATCCCATGATTCCGGCGGCGGTGGCGGATACTGCTGTGACAGAAAGTATCACCACAGCTAACAGGATGCCTGCTGCGCGGGGGAATCTCTTGCCCGTCAATTGTTTTTCCTGCGCTGCCTGTTGTCTGATCTGTACATAGGCTGCATCCGCCCTATCCAGTACGATCTGTGGAAGTTCTATCTCTATTTCATTCATCGGTCTCATTTTCTTCCGCCTCCTTCCTCTGTCTCCGCATAATATCTCGCCAACTGCTCCCGCCCTCTGGCGAGCCTTGTGCGCACCGTACTGTCGGGCAGCTGCAGTAATTTTCCGATCTCTGCTGTCCGCAGTCCTTCCGCATAGAACAGTACTACGATCAGGCGATATTTTTCATCCAGTCCCCACAGGGCTTCCTTCCATTCCAAATTTGCCTCTGCCTCCACTGTATCCTTCGCTGCCTGTTCCGGCAGTTCTTCCACACAGATCATCCGTCTCCCTGAGCGCAGGATATCCTTGCATTTATTGATCAGAATACGGATCATCCAGGTCTTGAAATACCGGTTTTTCTGTAATGTATCTATTTTCTCCCAAACGGTGAGAATCGTCTCCTGTATGGCATCCGCAATATCCGCATCCTGCGGTAGGATCGCGCTGGCTGTCCGGTACATGTCCTTCTCATGAAGCTGCATCAGCTCCGTGAAAGCATCTGGATCCCGTTTTTTTGCCCTGCGCACCAATTGTTCTATCTCTCCCATGTGCCTCGTCCTTTCTTCCTCATAAGTATACGTCTTATGACTATTAGACGGAAGAGTCTGTGAAAATGTCCCAGGGATAAATAACAAAATCTAATTTTTACCTTAGAAAAAACTTTTCAGCCTATTCCGGGTCAAAGTTCTATTTTGCTATATATAGTCC
>OJKI01000761.1_pt1 | contig 11108 bp, 11 predicted proteins | sample 1596431 | NCBI WGS metagenome assembly OJKI01 (sample SAMEA4350165, study PRJEB24818) | metagenome | biome: human; feature: gut; material: faeces | place: Denmark | collected 2013-09 | reverse complement strand
CAGCACCGCCAATTTTGCATGACCCATAGCGCGCCAAGGGACCCTTAGACCGTAGGTCTAAGCGACTTTCTTTCCCACATTTCTTTCTTCGCAGAAAGAAATGTGGCCGCCGGAGGCCGCCTCCCCGTCAGGGGAAAATCGACTCGCCGCCGCAGCGGCGAAACCCTCCCCGCGCCAAGGGATCCTTAAACCGTAGGTCTAAGTGGTTTTCTTTGGTACCTTTCTTTTTACAAAAAAAGAAAGGTACTCGTGCCGGGGCACGAAACGCCCCAGCTTGCGCCCGCAGGCGCAATTCTCCCCGTCAGGGGAAAGCCAACTCGCCGCCGCAGCGGCGAACCCCCACCCGATCCTATAAAAAGGAGACGCACCCATGCTTCGTATCGACCAACTGCGCCTGCACCCCGGCCAGCGGGAGACGCTCCTGTGCGCCCGGTGCGCCAAGCTGCTCCGCGTGGCTCCGGCGGACATCACCGCCTGTACCGTTCTGCGAAAGGCCATCGACGCCCGCGAAGACCTGACCCTTGTCTACACGGTGTCCGTCTCTGTAAAAAACGAGGCCCAGGTCCTGCGCCGCTGCCGCGATAAGCGCGTATCTGTCTATAAACAGGAAGTGTACTTCCTGCCGCCGCCGGTGACGGCCCCGGCGGTCCGGCCCATCGTGGTGGGCGCGGGACCGGCGGGCCTGTTCGCCGCTCTGGTGCTGGCCCGCTGCGGCGCACGCCCTATTCTATTGGAGCGCGGCCGGCCGGTAGAACACCGTCAGGCGGACGTTGAGCGCTTCTGGTCCGGCGGCCCGCTGGACCCGGACAGCAATGTCCAGTTCGGCGAGGGCGGCGCCGGCGCCTTTTCCGACGGCAAGCTGAACACCGGCACAAAGGACCTGCGCCACCGCTTCATTCTGGAGACGCTGGTCCGCTGCGGCGCACCGGATACCATTTTGACCGACGCCAAGCCCCACGTGGGCACCGACAAGCTCCACATCGCCCTGCAAGCCCTGCGGCAGGAGCTGGAGGCGGCCGGGGCGGACATCTGCTTCAACGCCCGGCTGGAGCATATACGGATACAGGACGGCGCGGTCAGCGCCGTCACCGTCTGCCAGAACGGGCAGACCTATGACCTGCCCGCCCGCCATGTGCTCCTGGCCCTGGGTCACAGCGCCCGGGATACCTTTGAAATGTTGCATCGCGTCGGACTGTATATGGTGCCCAAGCCCTTTGCCATGGGTGTCCGCATCGAGCACCGCCAGTCGGCCATCGATGCCGCCCAGTACCGTTCTCTGGCGGGCCACCCGGCTCTGCCGCCCAGCACCTACAAGCTGTCCTGCCACCTGCCCAACGGCCGCAGCGCCTTCAGCTTCTGCGTCTGCCCCGGCGGCCAGGTGGTGGCCGCCGCCTCCGAGCCGGGGCGCACCGTCACCAACGGCATGAGCGTCTATGCCCGTGACGGGGAGAACATCAACGGCGCGCTGCTGGTGAATGTCACACCGGCGGATTTCCCCTCGGACCATCCCCTTGCAGGAATTGCCCTCCAGCGGCAGCTGGAGACGGCGGCCTACGCCCTCACCGGCGGCTATGCCGCCCCCTGCCAGCGGGTGGCGGACTTTCTGACAGGCCGTCCCTCCGCTGGACCGGGGATCGTGCGCCCCAGCTACCGCCCCGGCGTGGTCTATACCGACCTGCGCCGCTGTCTGCCGGATTTTATCGGCGAGACGCTGGCCCTGGCCATGCCGGTCCTGGGCCGTCAGCTCCGGGGCTACGATGACCCGGACGCCCTGCTCACCGGCGTGGAGACGCGCTCGTCCTCCCCGGTGCGCCTGGTGCGTGACGCGCACTATGAAGCCAATATACGCGGCATATTCCCCTGCGGCGAGGGGGCCGGCTATGCCGGCGGCATCCTCTCCGCTGCCGCCGACGGAATGCGCTGCGCGGAAAAACTCCTGGAGGTATATACAACATGAGAAAGATCGCCATCTACGACAGCTTCACCGAGCCCAAGCACCGCCGGCTCATCGACGAGACAGCGGCCCGCGCCGGCTTCACCGTGGACTACTACGCGGCCCCCGCCGCCGTCCCCGCGGACAAGCGGGGTGACTATGAGGTCATCTACGGTATGCCCAAGCCCGGTGAATTAAAGGACTTCGTGAACCTCAAGTGGTTCTGCGGCAGCTTTGCCGGCGTGGACGCTTATCTGGACGACAGCCTGTATCCCTCTCCCGAGGTCATGCTGTCCAACTCCTCCGGCGCCTACGGTGTCACCATCGCCGAGCACATGGTCATGGTCACGCTGATGCTCCTGCGCCACGCCCCGGCCTACTGCGCCGACCAGGCCGCCGGCCGCTGGGGCCGGGTGCTCCCCATGCGCTCCATTATGGGCAGCACCATCACCATCGTCGGCACCGGCGATATCGGCACCGAGTTCGCCCGCCGCGCCAAGGTCCTGGGCGCCGCCGCTGTCCGCGGTGTCCGCCGCACCAAAAAGGCCGCCGACCCCGCCTTTGACGAGATCCATACCAACGACGAGCTGGACGCCCTCCTGCCGGATACGGATATCCTGGCCCTGGCCCTGCCCGCCACCGGTGAGACGAAGGGGTTTCTCTCCGCGGCGCGCCTCGCCCTGCTGCCGAAGACCGCCTATGTGGTCAACGTGGGCCGCGGCAGCGCCATCGACCAGGCCGCCCTTCTGGCCGCCCTGAACCATGACCGTCTCGCCGGCGCGGCTCTGGATGTGTTTGAGCAGGAGCCCATCCCCGCCGGCGACCCGGCCTGGACGGCGAAGAACCTGCTCATCACCCCCCACATCTCCGGTCAGATGAGCCTGGGCTACACCCGCGATCGAAACGTGCAGCTTTTCTGTGAGGACCTGGAGCGCTACGGTCGGGGTGAGAAGCCCCTGCGTCTGGTGGACCGTCGGATCGGCTATTGAACAGCCACCTGTGTGCGCCCCCTGTGCAGGGGGCGCACATGAAAATGATCGTCCGATCCTTCGTTTTTGGCCCCGAAAAGGGAGGCTGGAAGGAAGGGAAAGAGAACCTGACCCAACAGCGCATAAAAGGTGCATGAAAAGGCGCATGAGGAGCACATAAAAAGTATAAAGAAAGTATAGAAAAGGTACAGACATTGTATCATATACTGCCAAAGAAATTTGCTGTGCCGGGAGGTGAAAAGCATGGGAGAGCGCATCATACTGCACTGTGATCTGAACAGCTTTTACGCCTCTGTGGAGTTGTTGGACAAGCCCGCTTTGTGGGAGGTCCCGGTGGCCGTCTGCGGCGACCCGAAGACCCGCCACGGCATCATCCTGGCCAAGAACGAACCCGCCAAAAAGTACGGAATACAAACGGCTGAGACGGTCTGGCAGGCCAAAAAGAAGTGCCCCGGCCTCGTGCTTCTGCCGCCCCATCACGACCTGTACAAAATGTGGTCCGTCCGCGTCAACGACATCTATGAGCGCTTCACCGACCTGATCGAGCCCTTCGGCATCGACGAGAGCTGGCTGGATGTCACCGGCAGCCTCCACCTCTTCGGCGGCGACGCGGAAAAACTGGCCAATAAAATTCGAAAAACAGTAAAAAATGAGACAGGATTAACGATTTCTGTGGGCGTTTCGTTCAATAAAGTGTTTGCCAAGCTGGGCAGCGATATGAAAAAACCGGACGCTACAACGGTCATTCCGGTAGACGGGTGGCAAAATATCGTTTGGCCACAGCCACTGGGCAACCTGTTGTACGCCGGCCGCGCCGCCACCCAGACCCTGAAAAAATACGGTATAGAAACCATCGGTCAGTTGGCCGCCTGCGACCCCGCCATGCCCGAACAGCTGCTGGGAAAGATGGGCCGCCAGCTGTGGGAATACGCCAACGGTCTTGACAAAAGTCCCGTCAAACCCCGCCACGCCGCCGATCCGGTCAAGTCCGTGGGCAACGGCACTACCTTCCCCGATGACCTGGTGCGCTGGGAACAGATCTGCGCCGGCTTGATGCCTCTGTGCGACAGTGTGGCCGCCCGCCTGCGCCGCCACGGCCTGTATGCCGGCGGCGTCAGCGTGACGCTGAAAGACGTATCGTTCAAAACATTCAGCCGCCAGACCCGCTTGGACGTGCCTACCCATCTGGTCCGGGATATTTACCGTGCGGCTGCGGACCTGGCCCGGCAGCTGTGGAAGCCGCCTGCCCGCCTTCGCTCCATGACCGTAACGGCGCTGTACGTCACCGAGACGTGCAGTGCTTTCCAACAGTTGGATCTGCTGGACAGTACCGCTCAGGCCTGCGGTCAGCGGCAGGAGCAGCTGGAGGAGGCCGTGGACGCTATCCGCCAAAAATACGGCAGGACGGCCATTGCCTTCGGCAATGGCGAGGAGGGTGAGGTCCTTCCGGAGGAGGAACTGTAACACGGACGGCAGCGCCGTCCGTGTTCTTTTTGTATAGGGACATTCCCATAGGGCATAGGGTGTTGTGAAAGGAGCGATGCGTATGCTGTCTGCTGCACTGTTGCTGCTGTGCAACAGCCTGTTTTTGTCCCTGCACCTGACCGGTACCGCCGGGTCCTTCCCCAAGCCCCTGTCTGCTGCCCGGGAGAGGGAGTGCCTGGAGCGCTGTGCCGCCGGAGATTTGGAGGCCCGGAATATACTGGTGGAGCACAATCTGCGCCTGGTGGCCCACATCATCAAAAAGATGTAGTCCAAAATGCCAATCGGAAAGCTGGAACGCGGAAAAATACAGGGCCGAAGAAAACCCAACAGAGGATTGGTGGCGTACATCTTCCCTAAGTATTGTGCCACCAAATGCGGGACAACTGCTATCCGGCAGCCTGAGAGTAGACAGCTATAACCGGCACTTGGATATTGTGTATCAAACGTATCTGCTGCTGGCGTAGTGGACAAGCACTATAAAACAGCAAGCAAGAAGGAGACGGTGTAAACCGTCTCCTTTCCTATATAAACATATAAGGGAGGAGGACGTACCCATGGCCGTATTCAGGGTGGAGAAAACGCGGAACTACACTGTCATGTCAAATCACCATCTGCGGGACAAGTCGCTGTCGCTGAAGGCGAAGGGGCTGCTGTCCCTGATGCTGTCGCTGCCGGAGGATTGGGACTACACCACCAAGGGACTGGCCTGCATCTGCAAGGACGGCGTGGACAGCATCTGCGCCACGGTGCGGGAACTGGAGAGCGCGGGGTACATCGTGCGGGCGCGGGAGCGTCACGCGGACGGTACGCTGGGCGGCATCGAATATACCATTCTGGAGCAGCCCAGAGAACCGGAACCACCTAAACGGGAAAATCCCGTTCAGGCGGAAAATAGAGGTGACGCACCTAAACGGGCTTTTCCTGAACAGGTAAAACCTGTCTTGGGAAAACCTGAACAGGAAAATCCCGTGCAATTAAATATACAAGAACAAAGTAAAGAAGAACTAAGTACGGATTTTACTAAGTCCTTCCCTTCCTTCCCTCAAGAGAGTAAGACTACGCAGGAGAATGAGTTGGAACGGAGAGACGGCTATCAAGAGCAGATCATGGCCAATGTGGACTACGATTATCTCGTCGGTTACACCGAGGTTGACCGTGGGCGGCTGGATGAGTTGGTGGGGCTGATGCTGGATACCGTGTGTTCCACAAAGTCCACCATCCGCGTGGCGGGTGAGGAGCTGCCAGCGGAGGTAGTGCGTTCAAGGCTGCTGAAGCTGACTGGCGCGCACCTGCTGTATGTGCTGGAACGAGTCAGGGAAAACACTACCGACGTGCGCCATGTGAAGCAATACCTGCTGACCGCGCTGTATAACGCGCCGCTGATCATGGATAACCACTACGCCCTGATGGTGGGCCATGATCTCAGCGGCGGGAGCGGGTAGAACGGAATACTGCCAGAGCAAGAGCCGAAAGGCTCTTTTTTGTTGCACGAAATGGAGGTGTGCTTTTGAAAATCATCGCATTGGCAAATCAGAAGGGCGGCGTGGGGAAAACCACCACAGCCGCCAGTTTGGGTTTCGGTCTTGCCCAGCAGGGGAAGAAAGTCCTGTTGGTGGACGCCGACGCTCAGGGGAATCTCACCCAAATGCTGGGCTGGCGGCAGCCGGACGAGCTTTCTCCCACGCTGGCCGACCTGATGACCAAGACTGTCAACGAGGAGCCCATCGCACCCGGCGAGGGTATCCTGCACCATGTGTCCGGCGTCGATCTTGTCCCCGCCAACATTGAGTTGTCGGGACTGGAGGTGACGCTGGTGAACATCATGAGCCGTGAAACAGTGCTGCGGCAATATTTGTCCGCGCTGACACCGGCCTACGACTACGCCATCATCGACTGTATGCCTTCGCTGGGGATGCTGACCATCAACGCACTGACAGCGGCGGACAGCGTAATCATTCCGGTGCAGGGGCAGTATCTGGCCGCCAAGGGGTTGGAGCAGCTCATGCGTACCATCGCCCGCGTCAAGCGACAGATCAATCCCCACCTGACGGTGGACGGTATCCTGCTGACCATGATGGACAGCCGTACCACGCTGGCCAAGGAAGTCAGTGAGCAGCTACGCAGGAACTACGGCAGCCGTGTGTTCAGCAGCGAGATACCACGCTCCATCCGCGTGGCGGAGATCAGCGCCACGGGAACCAGCATTTACGAGCATGACCCAAACGGAAAAGCGGCACAGGCGTATGCCGCGCTGACGAAGGAGGTGTTGCAGCTTGGCTCGCAAATTAAACGGCATCGAACTGGTCAAGTACGATGACCTGTTCAAGACGGACGCAGAGCGGGAGGCCGACCAGCAGGAACGGGTGCAGATCGTGCCCGCGGAGCAGGTGTTTCCCTATGCGCGGCAGCCCTACTCCGTAGACCGGCCCAGCGCTGATCTGGTGCGGCTGATGGACAGTATCGAGCGCACCGGCATTGCCGAGCCGCTGATCGTCCGTCCCCGCAGCGAGGGCGGGTATGAGATCATCTCCGGCCACCGGCGCGACTACTGTGCCAAGGTGGTGGGGCTGAACACCCGTCCGGTCATCGTGCGGGATTACAGCGACGAGGACGCGGACATTTTGGTGGTGGATTACAACATTAACCGTGAAAATCTGCTGCCCAGCGAGAAAGCCAAGGCGTACAAGCTGAAGCTGGACGCCATGAAGCGGCAGGGCGCGCGCATAGACTTGACTTCGTGCCAACTTGGCACGAAGTCAAGGGCAGACGAATTGCTTGCGGAAAGCGCGGAGGATAGTGCGCGCCAAATCCAACGGTATATCCGCCTGACCAACCTCATTCCGCCGCTGATAGAGGCGGTGGACGCGGGAAAGCTGAAATTCGTTCCGGCAGCCGACTACATCTCCCACCTGACCGAGAAAGAACAGACATACCTCCAGCTCGTCATGGAGCGTGATGAGGTATCACCGTCCGTGGATCAGGCCCAGCGGCTCAAGCAGATCAGCGCGGAGGGCAAGCTGGAAAGCAACATCATCGACCTTATCATGCGGGAGGAAAAGCCGCTGGAGCGCAAGGTAACGCTGCGGAATGACCGCCTGCAAAAGTACTTCCCTGCCAGCTATACCCCCAAGCAGATGGAGGAGGTCATTGTCAAGCTGCTGGAGGGCTGGTATCGGCGCAGACAGCAGGAGCAGGAGAGGTGAGGAGGCTGATCATGAGAAGGAATGAATTACCTGATTTCTGCTTTTCCACGATACCCTCCACGGGACAGATTATCATTCTCAAGAAGGGTGAGCGTGGCTACTACGCCTCCGAGTGGGATACAGGGAATCGGGAGGAGAATCAGAACATCGCCCAGGCGCATAATCGGCGGCGTGGTATTTCTGATATACAGGAGGCCGCCATGAGCGCCGGTTCCATGTTTGGCTGGAGCCTGCCGGGGGCAGACCCGCAGTGGTATTTGGACAACGCCAGATATAGGAACGCGATCATGGCAAAGGGCCATATCAAAGACCCTGTTATGAGCATCTACTATCCGGTGGACGGTTTTCTGCTGCGGTATGAGGTCTTGGGAGAAGCGAAAATGTATCTGCCGGTATCGGCGATTCCAAAGGAGCTGTTGGGCGTGAGGTCGCAGTTTGTCATACAGCCGGATCTGGTCTGCGGTGTACCTGCCGTGCCGGTGAAGGCGCAGCAGGCACAGAACGGCAGCTACATCATGGAGCTGGAAAGTGGCAGCTACGTCATTGGTAAGATCATCAATGCGGACTATAAGATCACGGCACGGGTGCGTGTGGGAAATGCCGAATTTGCTTTGGGTGAACACCCGAAAGCGCCTGCACCGTTCGTTACCTGGCAGCGCAACTGCAAGAACGACGGGGATGGGCCGCCTAACTTCTTCTGGGGACATTACGGCGCAGACCGTGCGGCGATGATCGAGGACTTTTGCGAACGAGCAAGCAGCAAATACCGAGAGCAGCAAGAGCAGCATAAACAGCATGAACAGAGCCGCACTGCACAGAAAAAGGAGCGAGGTGAAGAAAGGTGAGCTATGACGCGGAGAAGCTGGCCTATCAGGAGGTCACAATTTTAGGGAAACCGGCACTGTTTACGGAGTGCCGCATTGACAGGACAACTGTGCCGGAGGGCGTGCACCGCTATGAAGTGCGCCATGCTGATGAGGACTGGGGCGAACCGATAACACTGTCACGGAGCATCTTGGTCAACTATTATGGCACCATTCTTACCCGTGAGCCGTTCCAGCTTCCTGTGGAGGGCTGGATTCCGCTGGAGAACGACAGCCTTTACTTCCAGGACGGTGGCTGCCGCACACTTGCAGAATTTCGGCAGAAATATCCCATCAGCGAAAAGGATGTCATCGACTTTTACAGCGTCAATGATGAGACTCTGCACGACCTCTATTTCTCGCGCGGCGAGGAGCAGGACAAAGCCGCGGGCTGTGTTGGACATCTGCGGGGCGATTTTGGCAACGGAGGGAAGCAGTTTTTCACGACATGGTGGCCCCACCAAAATGATGCGCTGAACACACCGGCGTTCAAGGCGGACATTGACCGCGCCGTGAACTGGCTGCGGGAGCAGCCGGATTCTCCGCTGCGGGATTTTGACACCATGAGGCGCTGCTGCGACCGCTACGGAAGAAGCTGTGCCATCAAAGGGACGCTGCTTCCGTCATGCGCTTTCATGGCAAAAACGAAGCAGTATGTGTATATGCTTCGCTGTACGCCGGTCAAGGGCGATTACCAGTTCTACTGTTACTGCTACCAGCGAGAACCGTTTGAAAAGGCTCACAGAGAACGGCAGGAAAATGACCGGCATCAGGCGAAAAGGCAGACGGAGCCGGAAAGATAAATATTTTCCGTAAGAGGAACGCTTTGACGTATGTAATACGTCCAATCACGTTGACAATTAGTCCAAAGTTGGGTATACTTTGGACTAATTAGAGTAAAAGCTGGACGAATTATTGCCAAGGAGGTGCGATGCCATATGAGGAATTTTGACTATCAAAAGCTGGCGCAGCAAAAGTGGGATTCTGAGATTCTGCTGTATGTGGCAAAGATTCATGAATACAAGGGACGGCAGGAGCTGTATGTCCGGCAGAAGCCAGTGGAACTGGAACGGCTGGTGGAGGTTGCCCGCATTCAAAGCACAGAGGCATCCAATAAGATCGAAGGCATTGTTACCACCAGCACCCGCATCAAGCAGCTGATGTCGGAGAAAACATCGCCCCGGAACAGGGATGAAAAGGAGATTATGGGCTATCGGGACGTGCTGAATACGATCCACGAAAGTCACGAGTTCATCCCTCTGCGTCCCAGTTATATTTTGCAGCTTCACCGTGACCTTCTCAAGCGCACGGGGCTTTCTTACGGCGGCACTTTCAAAAATGTGCAGAACTATATAAAAGAAACACTGCCGGATGGAACAGAGATCATACGCTTTACGCCGGTGGCACCTTACGAGACGCCAGCCGCCGTGGAAGCTATCTGCGACAGTTATGCCCGCACTCAAGCATTAGAGGCTATCGACCCACTGATTTTGATCCCAGTTTTTATCTGTGACTTCCTCTGCATTCACCCATTCAACGATGGCAATGGACGTATGAGCCGCCTGCTGACGCTGTTGCTTCTCTACCAAAACGGGTTTGAGGTAGGCAAGTATATCAGCGTGGAGAAGGAGATTGAAAAGACGAAGGATGTCTACTATGATGTTCTGGAAGGGGCGGACTTCGGCTGGCACGAGGAGAAGAACGACTATGCGCCGTTTATCCGTTATATGCTGCAAGTAATCCTTTCCTGTTATGTGGAGTTCGAGGAACGTGTTGGGCTGATGCAGAGTGGCGGAGCGAAAAGCGTGGCCTATGATGTGGTCAAGGCGTATGCCGCCTCGAAAATCGGGAAATTCACCAGCGCGGACGTCATCATAAATTGCCCCAGTGTGGGCCGTTCCTCGGCACTTGCAGCATTAAAAAAACTGACAGACGAGGGTTATTTGACGAAGCTGAAAACGGGCCGGAATATTGCCTATGTTCGGTCAGATAGTTAATAGATCCCAAATACGGCGTACAAGAAGCAGCTCCATAGGGCTGCTTCTTGCATTATGAAAGGATGCGACACCGTGGCAAATAAATCGTAATTCATAGCGGAGTTGTATAGCTGTTTGGGGGAAATTAGAACGCGGAGGTGATTTGATTCGACAAGCAGATATTTCACGCGGTATCCCTTTCGGGCGGCAAGGACAGTACGGCCATGCTGCTGCTCATGCTGGAACGGGGAATACCCATCGACATGGTGCTGACAGCGGATACCGGCATGGAGTTTCCGGAGATGTACGAGCATCTGACAAAACTGGACGAGCATCTTTATCGTGAGCGTGGTATTCACCTGACAACGCTCCGCCATCCCAAAGGCTTTGAATACCTGATGTTCGAGGAGGAAAAGCAAAAGCCATCTTCTATCGAGAATAGGGAAAAGCTGGGCGTTTCACTCTACGGCAACGGCTGGCCCGGTGTCAAAGTCCGATGGTGTACTGGCCAGCTCAAGACGCATCTCATCAACAAAGAAGTAAACCGGCTCAAGGGTGCGTATCAGGCGCTCCACTATGTCGGTATCGCGGCAGATGAGCCGAAGCGCATCAAAAATGAGCAATACCCGCTGGTGGATTGGGGCATTACAGAAGCGGAG
>OJKI01000758.1_pt1 | contig 11150 bp, 7 predicted proteins | sample 1596431 | NCBI WGS metagenome assembly OJKI01 (sample SAMEA4350165, study PRJEB24818) | metagenome | biome: human; feature: gut; material: faeces | place: Denmark | collected 2013-09 | reverse complement strand
ACCCTTCGCTGTTCAGATATTCGCTCAAGCTCGCAACGATAATTTTATCGTCTTCTACCAATAGTATCTTTATCATAGTCAGTCCTTTATTCTGATTGCCGCGGAATCACAACCACTTCCCGATGAAGCCATATTCCACACGGTTTCCATCGTCCCATTCTGCAATCACACGGTAAACAAAGCTGCCGCTTTTCAGATCGAACGCACATCCTCCGTCATACGGAAGAATGCCTGTGATTGTCTCAACCTCGCCGCCGCTTTGGGGGACGCATTGTATCCGCACTGTATCCGGCTGCACCTCGAAATATAACCAGATTTCGTTTGACTTTCTGTGGGAAATCAGTCCTGCTCTGACTGCCGTTATCTCCGGAAGAGAGGGCTCTTCGCCGATCGCAGGCCCGCATCCAATGATGGAGCTCATGGTTCCATCCTCATTCGGTTCCGGGGACTGCCAGTAGAAGGCGCAGGGGGATGCCGTGATTTCATCTGTTTCACCCATTGACCCGGACATAGCATTCACCTGAAGCTCCGGTACAGTGATTTGGTCGGAGGGCTGTGCCTCCTTATACGGCAGATTCATTTTTACTTCAAACTCTACCCAGTTTGCCATCGGCTCGGAATACTCCGTGCCCTCCTCATACCGGAACTCCGTCTGCAAGCGGTATCGTTCCCCGGCTATCAGGTGATACGGAGCCGTCAGGTCATAGGAGAGCTCGTTATCCATGCCGCTGGGAAGGCTGTACTGGATGGCGGGATAATCAACCTGCCGTGCGGGCGTGACCTTTTGCCATCCACCGTCCTTCATTTGATACAGCTCAAACGCCTGCCCGTAGGCAATCGTCTTGCCGGAATCGTTTTTCCAGCGCAGGTCGAGCCGGAGATTCACGCTTCCGCCGCCAATGCGCATGACCTCAAAGCCCACTCTCTCGGCATCGCTTCCCGCGTCAAGAATGCGAAGCAGCTCGTTCTACGGAAATTGCGGCTCCGGCTGCTTCTCGCAGCGATAATATGTCACCGCTGCAAATGCACATGCGGCGATGGCAATTATGGCAAGAACGACCATCCATACTGCCAAATATACATATGAGTATATAAAGTGTCAATATTCCCTTCTTTTCATTAAGGTATTTGCCACAAAAGTTAAATATCTGTTTCATTGCGATCCACCTCAATACGCTATATCCTCAGCTGTTTAATCTTTGTCTCGCCCTATCGCTTCAAGACAAGTTTCCAGCGCGGTCATTCCTGCCTTAGTTTCAATATCCGGTCTTGTGCCTGCAATGGCGTTGCAGCTTCCGTCAGGATTTAAAGAAAAATATGGGTCGAAGTACACGAGCAGTCCGCTGTTAGGCAAGGCAAATGTATATGGCTGCCCCCCACGTCCGTTTCCGCCCGTTGTTTCGCCTACAAGCCTTGCAAAGCTCGTAGCCTTGCAAAAGGAAGCAAATGCATCAGAAGCGGAGTAATTGCTACTGTCAATCAACATCCATAATTGACCTTGAAAGCAAATATTATCCTCGTGTTGCGTGCAAGTGTTTTCGTAACTGTAAAACTTCAGATGACCGAAATCTTCCATATTTAAATCCGGAAATGTCTTATTCCAAGTCTCGCTATCGATTTCTTGAAACTCGGACGGAAACGGCTGCTCTGCATCCCACATAAAACGGTTAAACTTGCCATCCTTAACACCGATCATACCATATTGTATCAAAGGCTCGCAACTTATGTGTGATATGATTCCATCCATCCACACGACGTCGTTCCCTCCACCGTTTCCCTGTATGTCTATGATTATATCATCCGCCTCGCTGTTTGCTTCAAAAAAATCCTGAATCATCTTGATCGCAATCGGCGTACATTCTGGAGACGACCAAAGGAAACCTGTAATTTTTATGTAAGGAATATCTTCTCCAACCGTAGCCTCTATAATCGTTTGTCTGACTTCTTCATACAATGATTGTTCTTGCGGGTATAGCTGTGTACTACCTTCGGTAGAGGCAGGTGTGTGGCTTGGTATTAAGTTTTTATAATAGTCATAAAAGGTTTTGACCTTTTGGCTTTCTATTATGGATAGTATCCTGGATAGCATATCGACTCCTTCTTTACTGTCGGGGTTCTGATTCTCTCCGCTCGATTCCACTACCGATCGAAAAGAATCGACCATGCGTTGATACAAAAACGGTTGAATGACATATAGATGGCCTATGCTTTCAAACTGATTCAAGCAGTTATTGATTACATTTATATAATTATTCTGAAGTATGGAGGATCCCCTACACACACTTATCAGCTCAGTACGGTAAGTATCCCTTACCTCCCGCCAATCCAGCCCCAGTTCATTTTTTATCGTTTCAAAATATGGGTAATTATCATCCAACATTTCCCATAAGGCATCATAGTCTTCAAGCGCTTGCTGTTTAGATAGAATTAACTGCTCTCCATCTGAACTAACTTTCAGTGCTGTTTCATATGGGAGTGGAAATTTGTCATAATCAGAAAACCTGTTTGTAGTAGTCTTATCAGGCATTCCCGGAGAATGCTCTGGAATGCTATGATTGGCGATGAACCCATCGCAGGAGCATAAGAGGGTCATTAGCATTGATAAAACTATCACGGAAACCTTTCGTTTCATCATGGCGCACCTTCCTTTCTCTCTATATTTTTGTTCTTTTCTTCCTGCGGTTTAGCAGAAATACGGCTGCGCCAACGGCGGCAAGTACTGCCGTCAGTACAATGATAAACTCTGTCGGCATAATGTACAAGCTCGACCACTTCGGGGGCTGCGGCTTCTCAGATTCGGAAAGTGTAAAGGTCAACTCGCCCTCCGGCAGACCCGGCAGGGTCAGCGCATGCCCACCGTCCGTCTTTGTAAAGCCGTCAATACCGCTTTCCGTCATGTAATAGGGCGTTTTTACCACAACTTCCAATTCTCCGAACTGCGCCCAGGTTTTTGCCGGGGAAAGCAGATAGGTATACGAATAGAGGCTCGGTGTATAGCCCGCATCAATGGCGGGATACACCGGCGCAGTCACCGCGTTTTTCAATGTCTGCCCCGGCGCCAGCGTGAGGGTGTACTCATACCATCGCATCAGTGAAAAATCTCCCTCTTCGATCTGGATCAGACCGTTTCCCCATGTTTCGGAACTGCGCCGCAGAAGCTCGACCTGAGCATTGTACCAGTCAGACTCCAGAATGCCGGAGTTTTCGTCATAGCCACGGAGAGCATAGTCCTTGAAGGTCATCTCGGAAATCTCCGGCGACACTGTGCCTTCGATAACCTTTTCGCAGCCGCCATTTTCATACAGCGTCCATACAAGACCCTTCTTCGGCAACTCGCCGAAGATATACACCGTGATCGTATCGCCGTTTTGTACCCAGCAGGAAGCTTGCACCCCCTCCTTCAGCCGCGCTCCGCCGGTTTGCTCCTCGCACAGTACCCGCGTTTTTGTGCTGTCTGCATTTATGATAAATGCGGCGGTGGCCGCGCCGTATTCCTTATCTATGCCCGTGACGGAATACCTCTGCACCCAGACCGGCAGATCGGGATTGAAAAAGCTGTCGGAGATATAGCTGTCCGCCAGCTTCGGCAGATCCTCATCAAGGGAAAAAGTTGTGTGCCGTGCCTTCAAGGTGTGCCGAACGGTCGCCTCTACTGGGTTTCCATCCAGCGTAACGCCGTATTTTAGGGTATCGGAAACATCAACCGGCCGACCCGTTGCACGGTCATAGATGTATTCTCCGTAATGTGGAAGATTACCGAACGGGAAAACCAGCGTGGCCGTGACCGCATAGTTGGCGGGATTGCGGAAGATATATTCTGCCGTGACTTTTCCGGTATAGGCGAGGAAGCTGTCCGTATCCGGATAATACTGTTCCGGGAATTCCTGCACATCGAAAGTCAAAAGCTCTTTGTCCACCACAATGGGGCAATCCTCTCCCGTCACGACCGCACCCGTGCTGTCCGTGCCGCGCCAGTGCCGCTGGGCGGAATTGGCATAGGCGGGTTGTATACAAATTTCTGCCAGTAGCAGGATCAATAGAACTCCCGCAGTTATTTTCTTTTTCACATGCATCGCCTCCTTGCTTACAGACTGCCGCTTGAGTCTAAACTACTTCTGAATGTCCGTGACTGCGCCGATGAATATGGGCAGCCCGGCGGCATCGTCGATGATGGCATAGACGAACGGCTGGTCGAGGATAACACGGCGCCTATCTTCCCAATTCCCTGCGGCAGGCGCCTCAATCGCGGTTGCCGCGCCCGCCTTTGTGCCCTTTTCATCCACGGCGATATATGCCTTGTGGAGCACACGGCTGATATAAATGTTGCCGTCGGACGAGTGTCCGAGGCCGGAAAAATCCGCAAGCGCCGCGTCAAACGGTACGGTCATGCCGAGGGCTTTCAGCGCATCGCTCATCTCGATGCCGTAGTCATAAGAGAACTTCGGCATGGCTGCCTCCACAGGACCTTCCTTCGCATTTTTTACTGTGGTGAGAAAGCCCTCACCGGTCAGGGAAGCGATGTAATCATCCAGCGCAACCCCCTCATTCGGGAGGAGCGCGGCGAAGCTGTAGCCGTTCTTATAGGGCTTGAGAAATCCGGTCGCTTTCCCATCGTCCAGATAAAGGCTCTCATTCGAGTACATCATGGAGACGGTTCTCTTTGCGCCGTCGATAGCAGTAAAGGTTCCGTCTCTCACCTCATGCTTGCGGTAGATATTCTGCCACTCCGCATCGAACAGTACGGTATTGACAAGATACATAGCGGCATAGGGATCCATCTGGTCAACGATCTTATCAATCACACCATCGGTATTCTCCTTGACCCAGTTATTGATATCTCTCAGCGTTTTTTCATCAAAGGCAGACTTGTAGGCCGCGGCACCGTAGTAGTCAGCGTTTCTTTGCAGGAAATCCTCTTCCACCGTAAAGCCGCTGTCCTTGAACCAGATGGAATTGGCCAGCGTCAGCTTTGCCTTTTCCACAGAGGGCAGGCCGCCGACATAGGCATGGAGATATTCGTTAAGCGTATCGATCGGGATATCCCCGCCCAGCAGAACTTCCATCTGCGCAAGGGTCTCGCCCTTGGCGCCGTTTGCGGTCATGGAAAGCGCCAGCATGACCGACAGCGGCGAGATCAGGCTGTTTTTTCCCTCCTCCCGCGTGTTCTGGAACAGGCGGACGGCGAAGTCTGCCGCTCCGTTTTTGAAGGCGTCATCCGCCGCCCTTCCGGAAGTCTTCTCCGGCGTGATGCCCTTCATCAGGTCATCCGCCTGCACCTTTGCGGCGCAGCCGGTCAGCCCCAGCAGCCCCGTTGCTAACAACGACAGGCAAAGGAATATAGCAATCCATTGTTTTTTCATTCTAAGCACCTCTTTCCGTTTCATTTGTGAAATTTATTCGCCCGATTTCTCTGCTCTGATCGGGGTGAAAGTTCAAATCTTCCCATCGCTGATTTCGATCTTTCTTCCGCACATGTCGGCGTACCGCTGCTCATGCGTCACCAAAAGCACGGTGTTTCCACGGCGGTTGACGGCGAGCAGCAGCTCCATAATCTCGTCCGCCGCCTTTTTGTCGAGGTTCCCGGTAGGCTCGTCGGCAAGGAGAATCACCGGGTCGTTTATCAGGGCACGGGCGATGGCCACGCGCTGTCTCTGTCCGCCGGACAGTTCACTCGGCAGATGCTTCAGGCGGTTTTCAATGCCCAAAAAGCCCGCCAGCTCCCGCAGCTTTACCTTATCCGGCTTTTTTCCGTCCAACAGCAGCGGCATGATGATGTTCTCCTCCGCCGTCAGAATGGGAATCAGGTTGAAGTCCTGAAAAATATAGCCGAGCTTCCGTCTGCGTATTCCGGAAAGAGTCTCGTCATCGGCTGAGCAGATATCCACGCCGCCCACTTCCACGCTGCCGGAGGTGGGATGCTCGATGCCGCCGATCAGGTTTAGCAGGGTGGTCTTGCCCGAACCGGATTGCCCCACGATGGCGACCATTTCACCCGGTGCAACGGTAAAGCTGACGTGATCCACGGCGTAGATATCCTCGTCGCCCTGCCGGAACACCTTGGTCAGATTTTTTACTGTAACTGCATTCATCAGGAAATCTCCTTTCTGCACGGTCATAGCGGACGTAATACGCGCTTGAGTGAGCGGTGTACGGGATGCCAATAGGTAAACGGCAGCAGCGCCGCCAGAGCCGCATATACTGTGAGCATTCCGCCGTCAAGGTGCAGAGGGGCTTTCTGCCATACGCACAGCAGCGCCGTCAGCGGAAGGCTGATCAGAAACGGCGCGGCAACGGCAGCGGCGGCGGAGATCCCGTCCTGCCGGATATAGGAGCGGTACAGCGTCCGCTTTGACGCGCCCAGCCTGTGAAGGGAGCGGATCAGCGGGCGGCTGCCCTCGATGTAGTCGCAGAGCCGGACATAGAGGATCAGCAGGATGAGCAGGAACAGCGCTGCAAAGATGTACCCCAGCAGCAGATACACGCCGGAGGACATCTCCCGCAGGAAATCCGACCCAGATTGGCGGTTGGTGACAGCATACTCCGCGCCTGCAAAGTGCGCCCGCAGGGCGGTCTCCACCTGCGCGTTCATGGCAGGATCGGTCAGGGCGATCTCGATGCCGGTTGCCGGCTCTGAGGCGATGATGTCCGCATACAGTTCATCGCTCACATAGATATCCAGAGCCCATCCGGACGGCTTCGTGTCCGTCAGCGCAGCCACCGTCAGCACGGTCACATCCTCCGGTGCGGGCTGCTTGATACCCCCGTTTACATCGTAATACGTTTCCGACCGGCAAAGCCGCAGTACATCCCCGACGCCGCGTTCCGCTTTGCGGCTGACGGCGATCTCATACTTGGAAAGCGTCTGAGACGCCGCGTCAAGACCGCTGTACGGTCGAATGCGCAGCGGCGTCTCCACCTCCTCCGGGGACTCCGGCAGCAGGATATAGCCGTCCGGCTCATATACGGGGCGCATCTGCTTCACACCCACCAGAGAGGAAACATACGCTATGTCCTCAGTCGAAAAGCCTTCTCCGTCATGGGAGGAACGGGAAACCTTCAACCCCCATTCCTCCTCCGCGCCCGTGACCTGCAAGGCAACAGTGAGGATGTTGAACAGAAGCAGAAAAACTGCCATGACGGGAACGGAAACGGCAAGACAGGAACGGAGGCTACGGTTCGTGCGGCTGCGCCACAGGCCGCAGAGGGTTGCTGCCGGGGTGAAACGCCGTCGGAGGGGCTTTCGTCCGCGCTTGACCTTCGACATATTTTTCACATCGTTCAGCAGCATCCGCGCAGGCTCGCGGCTGTACCGGTGCAGGGTCATGCCCAGCGACAGTCCCAGTGTAACGAAGAAAATCGCCAGATGGAGCAGAATATTCACCGGCTCCACATGAAAGATCAGCCACGCAAGGCTGTCGTGGCGGATCTCAAGAAACGCCGTGAACAGCGCTTTCAGCGATACAACGGAAATAACCACGGCGCAGGCCGCCGCCAGCAGAAACACTGCCGCAAGCTCCGCGGCAAACAGGGCGCTGATCTGACGGCGGCTGGCTCCGCAGGCGCGGAGCGTCCCAATGTCAGAGGTAAAGCGCTTCAGGTGACTTCGGTAAGCGGAACGCACCACCGATACCGAGAGCAGAATGACCAGCATATTGACGAGCAGAAGGCTTCGCTGCCCCGAAAGATGGGACGGATCGGTGGAGATCCCGTGGGCGTATTCATAGCTGAACGCAGTCGGGAGCAGGGCTTCGTTGCCAGCCGCTTCCATGCGCTTGCGGATCTCGTTCTCAAAAACGGTCACGCTTTCCGAATTTCTCCATTCATCGTCTGACAGAATATGCAGATAGATGGTGCCGTCACGATAAACGGGCGCGGATAGTCCGCGGATACCCTCAAAATATGGCACATCCGCTTCCGTTGCGTTCCCAATGTGATAGGTTTCACCCGCGGAACGGGCAAGAAGATATTGCCGCGTACCCCAGGCATTGCTGTCCCGGTAAATGGAGATCAGCAGCGGCAGCAGAAACGTGCAGGTCAACACCGCAAACAGCACCGCATGACGGCGGGGGCTGCGCGTGAATGAGCGTTTCATATAGAGCAGATAAGACATGAACAAGCCTCCTGTTCAACATGGTTTATAAAATGGCGGCAGGGCAGCGACCTTGCTGCGCAAAGCCACTGCCCTGTGTATATGGCCTGTGGGCTTTGCGGTGTCAATCGCGCCTACGGGTCGATGATTTATGTATCATATTTCCCTTTTATATGTCCTTATGTGGCTCCGTAATTGTCGCCACCACCTCCCGCAGTTCCTCACTGAACTCGTCGAGATCGCCGAGTGTGATAACTCCCTCATTGATCATACGGCAGATAATTGGAAGAGGATCCGATCCTCTCATGGAGATCTGCACGCCGGCACAGCGTCTATCCTCACGGATGCGCTTGCATAACTCCCAAAACTTATCAGCTTCGGAGCCGTCTCCACTCAACAATTCGATATATTCCTTGTTCAGCCTCCCGATATAAGCCTCCTGCCATCCGGCAAGCTTGTTTCGGAACAGAAGCCAATCCCGTTTAGATCTCCAATTGGATTGCATGCTTTTGCCTCCTCTCCTTGAACCTCATCAATCATCCTGAATTCTTTCAAATTCACGGAACAGAAAGCAAAAACGCTGCTGTGCCGCACCATACACATCAATGTCCAGATATCCTTGTTTTAGCTCTTTATTGTATTATAGTAATGAGCTTTCCTGCACCCACTGCACCGATCAAGTGCGGCGCGCCCAACGCTCCGGCGTTTCATTTGCTGGCAGAAGCCCCCGTGCTCATTCCTCCAAAATCACGTTGACCGCATTATGGTCATACGCAGCCGCTTCCTTCCGCAGCTCGTTGGAGCGCATGATCTTCTCGGACAGGCTGGCGAGGAAGCACTGGAGCAGCTTGACGCCGATGGCGGGATGCTCCTCCAGCAGAGCCTTCAGCCGCCCTCTGGAGATGCACAGCAGCTCAGTGAACTCCGCCGCCGTCCCGCTGAGACGGAACACACTGTGGGAAAGGCAATTTTCTCCCAGGAAGCTGCCCGGCGTGAGATACGCAATCTCCAGCGGCGCGGAGCAGCTATTTGCTTCCCGGTTGGCAACAAGCCGCAGCTTGCCCTTGAGAACAAGACAGACCTCCTCATTGTAGTCGCCGCTGGTGAATACGGTTTCATGCTCATAGTAGGTTTTTACATGGCAGTAATCAAAGAAAACCGCATGCTCTTGCTCAGTAAAAACAGAAAATATCGGAAGCTTCGCCAATACAGCCAGAAGCTCCTCCCGGGTGAGTCTTCGGCGATGCTCCTTGTCGAGATGAATCTCCGGTGCGGAAATATTGTGCCTCTCCAGCACGGCGCGGACGGCGTATCGCTCCTGCCGTACAAGGCGGATGAGCCTCTCCCATTGTGTTTGGGTGTCCAGATAGGCACGGAAGGCATCAAAGGAGGGCGGGGCATTGTGCTTGGCAATATAGATGTTCCGCATGGCTTCCATAGCGGCATCAGGATCGTTATTTGCAAGGTACTGCGATGAGAGCATCATGCTGCTTCGATAGATCTTCTCGTCCAGATCCGGCTTGAGAAATTCCCCGGGATAGGGGTCAAAGTCCTCTGGACTGACATGGACAAGATTCCCAGTTTTGTGCTGAGACTGCATTTTGGCGCGCTGATATACAAAACGGTAAATATCCTCCCGCAGACGCTTCCACTGGGGGTGGGACTTGGGCTGCGGCAGATGCTTGATGGACAGGGTATTATCCAGAAAGAAGCTGAATCCGAAGATCCGACTGTTTATAAGATAATCCACATCCTCACCTCGGGTTACAAGGGGATCAAAGGGTACACACTCGAAAAGCTCTCTGTGCAGGATCATGGCGCCGCCGAAGGCAAAGGGTGTGCGCTTGAGCCGCGGCCCGCTGCCGATGATCTGGTCAAAGGCTCGCGCCTTGCAGCCGAAGCGGTCCCAATAGGTCATCCACGGCTCCGGACTCACATCATCGTAGTATTGGCCCTTGCTGTTTAGGTAGTAGCCGGCAACGCCATGCACGATGTCTCCGTAAACTCTTCTGCCCAGAAACTCCAGTGAGCGCGGCACAAAGTCCGGCAGCTCGAAGACCTCGTCATCGTCGATGAGCAAAGCAGCGTCCGCCGTCAGGATGGAGGCGGCCAATAGGCATATATTGCGCACGTTTGAGTATCCGAACATGGACAGGAGCTGGACTCCCCGATCGTTCAGTCCGGCTTTTCTCAAGATTTCAGTTATCTCGCGCAAATCTCCCGCAGTGAACAGGTATGTCTCCGCATTCAGCTGCGCCCGGACCACGATACGGAGCACCTGCTCATAGGCCGCCGTCTCTACCTCCGGGGTGGTCGGACAAATCAGAATCACCAGCTTGAAGTCTTTTTCATGGAACTGCTTCATGCTGACTAAGGTGCGCTCCAGCGTTCCCTCCTGATCCACCGGAGTGGGATGGTCATAGACGGCGTCGCCCTCCTGCCAAGGGTCGCCTGTTTTGCGGCACCAGTAGGTGGGGATTATCATGGTTTTCCTCATACGGCTCGCCCTCCTTAGCCCGAAAAATCTCTTACAGCGCGTTGGTAGACCTGCTCCAGCTTTGCCACGAACTGTGCCTGCGCAAAATTGCTGCTGGCATAGTGTGCGATGATGTCACGCCGCTCCGGCTCTGTATGATGTCTCGTCAGTTCATTCAAAATCGCAGCGCAGAAAGATTCCTCGTCCTCCGGAGAGACCAATGTTCCCACTTGACTGTTAATAAACTCTGGCAGACCGCCTTCATTAGAGCCGACAACAGGCAGTCCGCAGGCCATCGCCTCCAAGGCAACAAGGCCGAATGGCTCACGGCGGGAGGGCATTACAAAAACATCCGCCGCATTGTAGAGCCGCCGCAGCTCGTCCTGCTTCTGGTTGCCAAGGAAGAAGGTGTTCCTCAGACCAAGCTGCTTGTGCAGCTCTGACAAGCTCTCCCGCTCCTCGCCATCGCCGGCAATCAGTGTGATGAACTCCCGATCCGCCAGCCGCTCATAGCGGCGCGCCGTGCGCAACAACGTGTCCACACCCTTAAATGCTGCAAGCTTCCCAACAAATAGAATGACATAC
>OJKI01000756.1_pt1 | contig 11167 bp, 10 predicted proteins | sample 1596431 | NCBI WGS metagenome assembly OJKI01 (sample SAMEA4350165, study PRJEB24818) | metagenome | biome: human; feature: gut; material: faeces | place: Denmark | collected 2013-09 | reverse complement strand
GTCATCAACACCGTGTCCCAGAACCCCGACGCCATCGGCTATGCCTCCCTCTCCGCGGTCGGCGACAGCGTCAAGGCGCTGACAGTCGGCGGTGTGGAAGCCACGGAGGCGACCGTCAAGGACGGCAGCTATGTGGTCCAGCGTCCGTTCGTGCTCGTCACGAAGGAGGGCACCAAGCTTTCCCCCGCGGCACAGGCCTTCTTCGACTACGCGCTGTCCGCTGATGCGGCAAGCATCATCGCCGCTGCCGGTGCGGTCGCAGCCAACTAACAGAACACAGGAACCATCACGGGAGGCGGCGTGAGCCGTCTCCCGCTGACAGCAAAAAGAGGAAACAATTATGGCGCAGAGGAAAAAAATGTTTGAAGCCGTCGTCCACGGTATTTTTCTGCTTCTCGGCCTCATTACGGTCGGATGCGTGCTGCTGATCACGGTGTATCTCATCATCTCCGGCATCCCGGCCATTCAGAAGATCGGCCTTGTGCCGTTTCTCACGGGCAAGGTGTGGTCGTCGACGTCGGCGGAGCCGAAGTACGGCATTCTGCCCTTTATTTTAACGAGTGTTTACGGCACGGCAGGCGCGATCGTCCTCGGCGTGCCCATCGGTTTTTTGACGGCGGTGTACCTCTCCAAGGTCGCGCCCAAGAAGGTCCGCACCGTGCTGGAGGCCGCCGTCAGCCTGCTCGCGGGGATCCCGCCGGTCGTGTACGGCCTTGTCGGTATGCTGGTGCTCGTGCCTGCCATCCGCAAGACGTTCCACCTGCCGGACGGCGCAAGCCTGTTTGCGGCCATCATCGTGCTTTCCGTCATGATCCTGCCGTCGATCATCAAGGTGAGCGTCACGGCGCTCGAGGCCGTTCCGCATGAATATGAGGACGCCTCGCTTGCCCTCGGTGCGACTGAGGTCGAGACCTATTTCCGCGTCTCCGTTCCGGCGGCAAAGAGCGGCATCGCCGCGGCGGTCGTGCTCGGCGTAGGCCGCGCCATCGGCGAAGCGATGGCCGTGATGATGGTCTCGGGCAACGCGCCGAACATGCCCGGCTCGATCTTTGAGAGCGTCCGCTTTCTCACGACGGCGGTCGCGAGCGAGATGTCGTATTCGAGCGGCTTGCAGCGTCAGGCGCTCTTTTCCATCGCGCTCGTGCTGTATCTTTTCATCCTGCTCATCAATGCGGCGCTCAACTTCTTCTTAAAGCGCGACAAGGAGGGTAACTGATGCTGAAAATGCAGTCTTCGGCCCGCCGCAAGGCCTATATCACAGCGATGAAGCTCCTGATGGGCGTCGCCGCAGTATTGACTTGCGCGCTCGTAGTCGGTATGATTGGTTATATATTGGGCAACGGCATTCCGAACATCACCTGGGAGATGCTCTCCACCGCGCCGAGCTATCTTGCCAACCGCGTCGGCATCCTGCCGGACATCCTGAGCACGCTCTACATCGTCATCGCGACGCTTTTAATCGTGCTGCCGCTCGGCGTGGGCGCGGCCATCTACTTAAATGAATACGCCGCGAACAAAAAGCTCGTTCCCATCATCGAATACGCGTCCGAAACGCTCTCCGGTATCCCGTCGATCATCTACGGCCTTGTCGGCATGCTGATCTTCTGCAAAAACGGCACGTCGCTTCTTGCGGGTGCGCTGACGCTGACGATCATGAACCTGCCGACCATCATGCGCACGACACAGGAGAGCCTCAAGACCGTACCGCAGAGCTACCGCGAGGGCGCGTTCGGCCTGGGCGCGGGCAAATGGCGCACCATCCGCACGGTGGTGCTGCCAAGCTGCGTGGACGGTATCGTGACGGGCTGTATCCTGTCGATCGGACGCATCCTCGGCGAGTCGGCGGCGCTCTTATTCACGGCGGGCTCGGCGCACATGCTCTACAACTTCTTTGAGGGTATGCACAACGCGGGCGCGACGCTGACGGTGGCGCTGTACTTCTACGCCAAGGAGTCGAGCGATACGGGGGTGGTGTTCGCCATCGCGGCCATTTTAATGCTGCTGACGATGCTCATTAACCTCATCGCCGATCTGGTCGGCCGATACTTCAGGAGGAAACAGCAATGATACGACCTGTCAACGGAAGCGGCATGAAGCGCATGGCGCTCTTAAATGACCTTTCCTGCTTCGGCAAGTGTTCGCTGAGCGTGGCCATGCCCATCCTCTCTTCCTACGGGGTGGAGACGGTACCGCTGCCGACGGCCATTTTATCGACGCACACGGCGGACGGCTTCGGCAGCTACGTCATGCGCGATATGACGGACGAGATGAAGGCCTTTGCCGCGCACTGGAGACAGCTTCAAATCAAATTCGACGGCATCTGCATGGGCTTTTTCGGCTCGGTGGAGCAGATGCATTTTGCAAAAGATTTCCTCCGCGACTTTGCGGGGGAGGATACCATCGTTGTGGTCGACCCCGTGCTCGGCGACAACGGCGCGCTGTACGGCTGCTTTACAGAAGAGTACGTGCAGGCGATGCGCGCGCTGTGCGAGAGCGCACAGCTCATCACGCCCAACCGCACGGAGGCGGCGCTTCTCGCGGGCTGCGGGATGGACGCACCGATAGAAACGCTTCTTAAAGCGCTCACGGTGGAAAATGTCATCATCACCGGCGTCCACCGCGGGGAGGAGATCGGCTACTGCGCGCGGCTGAACGGGCAGTATATGGAAATTTTCAAGCCCTGCCTTCCGCAGACGCTGCATGGCACGGGTGATGTGTTCGTCTCCGCCCTGTGCGGCGAGCTGATGAACGGTAAAGGCATGCCGCAAGCCCTGAAAGACGCGGCGGAATTCTGCGACGACTGCGTGCAGAAAACGGCAAAACGCGGCGAGAGCCACTGGTACGGCCTCGCCTTTGAAGACAAATTGAAAGAGAGGAGAGGGCTATGAACAACATCCTTTCCGTTGAGAACCTGTGTCTGTGGTACGGGAGCCATCAGGCGCTCAAGGATATCAACATTGAAATTCCCGAAAAAAGCATTACGGCGCTCATCGGCCCGAGTGGCTGCGGCAAGTCGACGTTTTTAAAGACGCTCGACCGCATGAACGATTTGATCCCCGATGTGAAGATCACGGGCAGCGTCCTCTATAAGGGCGAGGACATTTTTGACGCGTCCGTCGATGTGAGCGAGCTTAGGCGTCAGGTGGGTATGGTGTTCCAGAAGCCGAACCCTTTCCCGATGAGCATTTACGACAACATCGCCTACGGCCCGCGCACGCACGGTATCAAGAACAAGGCAAAGCTCGATGAGATCGTTGAAAAATCCCTGCGCGGCGCGGCGATTTGGGACGAGGTCAAGGACCGCCTGAAGAAAAACGCGCTCGGCCTCTCCGGCGGCCAGCAGCAGCGCCTTTGCATCGCCCGCGCGCTCGCGGTCGAGCCCGAGGTGTTGCTGATGGACGAGCCGACAAGTGCGCTCGACCCCATTTCGACATCGAAGATCGAAGAGCTCGCGATGGAGCTCAAGGAGAAGTACACCATCGTCATCGTCACGCACAACATGCAGCAGGCGGTGCGTATTTCCGACCACACGGCGTTCTTCCTGCTCGGCGAGCTCGTAGAGTACGGCGAGACGGAGAAGCTCTTCTCCCAGCCGCAGGACAAGCGGACAGAAGATTACATCACGGGGAGGTTCGGTTAAATGAGAAGCCGGTTTGATGAACAGCTTGCGCTTTTGAACCGCGAGCTCATTGAGATGGGCGCGCTGTGCGAGGAGGTCATCGCCCTTTCGGCACAGGCGTTGACGGAGGGCAACGCGGAGCTGGCCGTGCGCGTCGTACCGCTCGATCAGGAGATCGACCGCAAGGAGCGCGAGATCGAGTCGCTGTGCCTAAAGCTTCTTTTGCAGCAGCAGCCCGTGGCAAAGGACCTGCGCCAGATCTCGGCGGCGCTCAAGATGATCACGGACATGGAGCGCATCGGCGACCAGGCCGAGGATATTGCCGAGATCATCACGTTCCTCGGCGGGCGCGGTGCGGAAAACAGTAATCTCCTGCGCGAGATGGCGCGCTCGACCATCAAGATGGTGACCGAGAGCGTGGACGCCTATGTCAAGCACGACACGGCGCTTGCCGATCAGGTCATCGCTGAGGACGACACCGTGGACGACTATTTCGCGCGCGTGAAGAAGGACCTTATCAAGCGCATCGCGCAGGACCCTGATGATGGTGAATTCGCACTCGACCTGCTGATGATTGCCAAGTATTTTGAGCGCATCGGCGACCATGCGACGAACATCGCCGAATGGGTCATTTTCTCTGTGACAGGAGAGCATAAGGAGGGGTAAAGTATGATCTGGTGCGTGGAAGACGATGCCAGTATCCGCGATATCGAGGTATATGCCCTGCAATCGACCGGCTTTGAGGCCAAGGGCTTTGAAGACGGTACCTCGTTCTGGGAGGCGCTGCGCACGGGAAGACCCGAGCTTGTCGTGCTCGATGTGATGCTCCCCGGCATCGACGGGATGGAGCTGCTGCGCCGCATGCGCGCGGACGCGGCGCTTTCCGATATCCCTGTCGTCATGGCGACGGCCAAGGGCGCGGAATACGACAAGATCCGCGGTCTCGACCTCGGTGCAGACTACTATCTGACAAAGCCGTTCGGCGTGATGGAGCTCGTCTCCTGCGTCAAGGCGGTGCTGCGCCGCTGTGGCACGAAGAGCGCATCCCAGTTCCGCTGCGGCGGTCTGGTGCTCGACGAAGAGAGCCACACCGTCACGGCGGATGGAGAGAGCGTCGCGCTGACATACAAGGAATTCGAACTGCTGCGCCTGTTCCTCTCGCATCCCGGCACGGCGTTTTCGCGCGACCAGCTCATGGCGGACGTGTGGGGCACGGACTACTGCGGCGAGACGCGCACGGTGGACATGCACATCCGCACGCTGCGGCAGAAGCTCGGCGCGTACGGCGAGAAGATCGAGACCGTGCGCGGCGTGGGCTACCGGATGGAGGGCAAGGCGTGACAAAAAAGATCTTTCACTCCATCCTGCTTGTGGCGGGCACGGTGCTGCTGGCGAGCCTGCTCGTCATCATGGGCTGTCTGTACGAATACTTCGGGAGCGTCGAAAAAAAGCAGTTGCGCGACGAGCTGGAGCTTGCCGCCGTCGCCGTGAAGGAAAACGGGACGGAGTATCTCTCTCAGCTCTCCTCCGAGCGCTACCGCCTGACGTGGATCGAAAACGACGGTACGGTGCTCTACGACACCGTGACCGATGCCGAAAGCCTTGAAAATCACGCCGACCGCGTGGAGGTCAAGCAAGCGCTGGAATACGGCGAGGGCGAGAGCACGCGCTATTCCTCGACGCTGCTGCAAAAGACGATGTACTGCGCGGAAAGGCTCGCGGACGGGAGCGTGCTGCGCATTTCGCTGAGCCGCGCGACGGCGGGTGTGCTGCTCGTCGGCATGGGGCAGCCCATTTTAGTGGTGCTGATCGTGGCGCTGATCCTGTCCTCTGTTTTAGCCAAGAGCCTGTCGCACCGCATCGTCCAGCCGCTCAACAAGCTGGACCTTGAGCATCCGCTTGAAAATGACGCCTATGAAGAGCTCGCCCCGCTGCTCGGGCGCATCAACCGCCAGCACTTGCAGATCGACGAGCAGATGGACGAACTTCAGCGCCAGCAGACGGAATTTTCGCAGATCACAAGCAGCATGCGCGAAGGGCTTGTGCTGCTCGATGAAAAAGAGCATGTGCTGAGTATCAACCCCGCGGCGGAAAAGCTCTTCGGCACGGACGAGAGCTGCGTCGGGCAGGACTTTTTGACCATCGACCGCAGCCACGACATGAGCCTTGCCATCGAGCGTGCCATGGACGAGGGGCACAGTGAGGCGCGCGTGGAGCGCGGCGGCCGTATCTGGCAGTTTGACGTCAGCCGCATCGGCGCAAGCGGCGCGGCGGTCGGCGCTGTGTTGCTGGCTTTCGACATCACCGAGCGCGAGACAGCGGAGCAGACGCGCCGTGAATTCACGGCGAACGTGTCGCACGAGCTCAAAACGCCGCTGCAAGGCATCATCGGCAGCGCGGAGCTGCTGGAAAACGGTATGGTGAAGCAGGAGGACGTCCCCCGCTTCGTCGGCCATATCCGGAAAGAAGCGCAGCGCCTTGTCACGCTGATCGGCGACATCATCCGCCTGTCCCAGCTCGACGAGGGCGACGAAATGCCGCGCGAGACGGTCGACCTGCTCACGCTTTCGCAGGAGGCGGCAGACGATCTCAAGACCGCGGCGGCGGAGAAGCACATCGCGATTGCCGTCGAGGGCGGGAGCGAGACCATCGGAGGCGTACGGCGGCTTTTGTACGAGGTCATCTATAACCTCTGCGACAACGCCATCAAGTACAACGTCGAGGGTGGCAGCGTGACCATGAGCGTCGGCGAGCGGGACGGCAAGGCGTTCGTCTCCGTGGCCGATACGGGCATCGGCATCGCGCCGGAGCACCAGAGCCGCATCTTCGAGCGCTTCTACCGCGTGGACAAGAGCCACTCGAAGGCAAGCGGCGGCACGGGCCTCGGCCTTTCCATCGTCAAGCACGCCGTGCAGTACCATCACGGTACAGTCGAGCTTCATAGCGAAGAGGGCAAGGGCACGACGATCTGCATCCTGCTGCCGAAGGAGTAAGTGAATAGTAAGAGAGCCGCAGGCACAGCCTGCGGCTCTCGGTTTAGTTGACGATTCTTAATAATTCTCCGCGTGGACTTCGAAGTAGCTCTGGGGGTGGTTGCAGGTGGGGCAGACGTCGGGGGCCTTGGTGCCGACGACGATGTGGCCGCAGTTGCGGCACTCCCAGACCTTGACCTCGCTCTTTTCAAAGACCTTGGCGGTCTCGACGTTGCGCAGCAGCGCGCGGTAGCGCTCCTCGTGATGGCGCTCGATCTCGCCGACGAGGCGGAACTTCTGCGCCAGCTCGGGAAAGCCCTCTTCCTCTGCGGTCTTGGCGAAAGAATCGTACATGTCGGTCCACTCGTAGTTTTCGCCCTCAGCGGCGGAGAGCAGATTGTCGGCGGTGGAGCCGATGCCCTGGAGCTCTTTGAACCACATCTTGGCGTGCTCCTTTTCGTTGTCCGCGGTCTTCTGGAAGAGCGCGGCGATCTGCTCATAGCCCTCTTTCTTGGCCGTGGAGGCGAAGAAGGTGTACTTGTTGCGCGCCTCGGATTCGCCCGAGAAGGCGGTGCGCAGGTTCTGCTCGGTTTTGGTGCCGGAATACTTGTTGGTCTTCATGGTGAAATTCTCCTTTTTCCCTCAAAATTTAATGCTCTTCCTGCGCTTTGCGGCAGGCGGGGCAGAGATAGTGAATGCGAAGGTCGTAGGACTGGATGCGCGCGCCGAGCGCGGCTTCGATGTCGTGCGTCAGGTCGGTGAACTTGAAGTCTGCGAGCGCGCCGCAGCGGGTGCAGATCAGGTGATCGTGGCGCGTGGTGTTGTCGTAGCGGTCGGGCGCGCCGGGCTGCGACAGGCGGATGAGTTTGCCGTCCGCTACAAGCGCGTTGAGGTTGTTATACACCGTAGCTTGCGCGATTTTGGAATTTTTCTGCTTCATTTGCAGAAAAATCTGCTCGGCGGTCGGGTGCTCGGTGGAGCACAGGACGAGATCGAGAATCTGCTGGGCGTACTTGGTCATGTGTTTCTCCTAAATAAGAATTAGAATAATTCTTATTATAGCGATAAAAATAGAGTTGTCAAGCAAAGAATCAAAAATAGTTTGCGTCATGCGCGCACGCGCTGCGGCATACCCTTTATGGAAAAGGGGGAATGAGATGGACCAGACGATAGCATTCCTGGGCGGCGACGCACGCATGCGCCTGCTTGCCCAGATGATGGCTGCGGAGGGATACGACGTCTGCTCGTGGGAGCTGACCGGTGCGCCAAAGCCGCTGGCGCTGTGCGACGCGCTGAAAGCAGACATCATCGTCCTGCCGCTGCCGGCGGAGAAAAACGGCTATTTGAGCGGCACAGAGCTCACGATGGAGAGCCTGCTGCGCTCGCTGCGGCGCGAGCACCGCATTTTCGCGGGCAATGTGGGAAACGACGCGTCAACGCTCGCGCAGTCGTTGGGGCTTACGATCACGGACTACTTTGCCTCGGAAGAACTGAGCGTGCGCAACGCGATCCCGACGGCGGAGGGGGCCATCGAGGCGGCGATGAAGCACACGAGTGTCACGCTGCACGGCACGCCATGCCTCGTGCTCGGCTTTGGCCGCATCGGAAAGGTGCTCGCGCACGATCTGAGCGCGCTGGGAGCGAAGGTCAGCGTCAGCGCGCGCAAGCGGTCGGACCTTGCGTGGATCGACGCGTTCGGCTACGCGCCGCTGCACACGAACCGCCTCTCCGGCACGCTGGGGGAATTCCGCGTGGTGTTCAACACCGTGCCGCATCAGGTATTGGACGAAGCGCTCCTTGCCGAACTGCCGCCGGACTGCCTGCTCATCGAGCTTGCGAGCGCGAGCGGCTTTGACATGGACGCGGTCGAAACGCTGCGCCTTTCGTATCTCAAGGCAGGGGGACTGCCCGGGCGCGTCGCGCCGGAGACGGCGGCGCGCGCCATCAAAAAGACGTTATGTCGACTCATCAAGGAGGAAGCATGAAGATCGGATTTGCCTTTTGCGGCTCGTTCTGCAACCATCCCGAGCTGCTGAAACTCTACGAGGACATCGCGCGCGAGCATGAGATCGTGCCAATCTTGTCGGAAAATGCGGCGAAGTATTCCACGCGCTTCGGCACGGCGGAGGACTTCGTTACCCGCGTGGAGGTGCTGGCGGGGCGGAAGGCCGTGCGCAATATCGTCGAAGCCGAGCCCCTCGGCCCGCAGGGGGCGATGGAAGTGCTCGTCATCGCGCCCTGCACGGGAAACACGCTTGCCAAGCTCGCCCACGGCATCACGGACGGCGCGGTGACGATGGCGGCAAAGGGGCACCTGCGCAACGGTAAGCCCGTTGTGCTTGCCATTGCGACGAATGACGGCTTATCCGCGAGCGCGCCGAACATCGCGGTGCTGCTGAACCGCAAGAACTACTATTTTGTCCCCTTCGGGCAGGACAACGCCGAGGCGAAGCCCACGTCGCTGATCGCGGACTTCCGCAAAATTATCCCGACGGCCGAGGCGGCGCTGGAGGGAAGACAAATTCAGCCGATTTTGCTGTGAAACGAAAAAAGGCAGGAATTTCCTGCCTTTTTTGCGATGTAACAATAAACTTGCGCGCGATTTTTGTCAATGCTCGCTGAACTTGCTTGAAAAATCCCCCTCGCTTCTTTATACTTTGCCATAGAGAGAAGAGAGGAGGGAGCGCGAATGGACGAAGACCTGCGCGAGACAACAGAGCTTCCGGAGAGCGGAGGGACTGCGCCGAACGAAGAGAATGAGCCCGAGACGAAGAGCATCCGCTTTGCACCCAGCGCCTACGACCCGCGCGGCATCGAGCAGTGGCTTTCCGAGCGCGCGGCAGAGGGGAAGCTCCTGCTCCGCTACGACGATTTTGTGATCGGCGAGCCGCGTGACTGCCGCTATCACCTGGAACCCGCCGCGGACGATGACGACCCCGACGAAAGCCTGCGCGAAAAGCGCGCGAGCATGGGCTGGGAATACGTCTGCCGGACGAAGGACGGCATCTTCTATATCTGGCGCGGTGACAGGACTGCGCACGTCCCCACGCCGAAGGACTGTACGGACTCCTATGGCTACCGCAGACTGTGCAAAAAGCTGCGCCGCAGCTATTTCCTGCCGATGATCTTCCTGGTGGTGGACATCTGGCTCGTCTATTTCCTTTTTAGTGCCTTGAGTCTCCCGGTGATGTCGTTCCTCACGATGGAAAAGAGCGAGGTCATTCAGTTTGTGTCCATTATCTTAGGCAGTATCCTCGGTATCCTGAGCGAGGCAAAGGAGAGAAACGAGATGTGGACGCTCAAGCGCGCGATGGAGGCGTGCGAGCGCGTGGAGAAGATGCCGCGCAACCGCTGGGCGAAAGCGAACCGCGCGCTTACGATCATTGCCGGTGTATTGGCGCTCGCGCTGATTTTCTGGCGAGTGGACGATACGGCCTACGGCGACAGCTATGACGAGCCGCCGCTGCCGTATATCGGGACCGAGATGCTCGGCGGCGAAAGGGGATCGGACTGGTATGGTGTGCGCGATCTGTCGACGCTGCGCGGCGGGCACGTGTACTCTGTCGGCGAAACGCCGTATGCGGGAACGATCGACACTTGGATGCAGTACAGCACGGAGCTTGACTTCTACGTCCCGCATATCTCTGTGCTGGCAACGCCCTTGACACATGAACTGCGCGACTATTTCATGGAAGACGGTGCGCAGACGCTTTCCATCGACGGCTTTGACGAGGCGTACTTCGCTGAATTTATCAAACCAAATACCCGGCTTCCAAATGAACCGGACGAAGTCCACCAGTTTCTTATCCTGCGCCGCGGGGGAGAGGTGCTTTACTTCCGCACCGAGGCGCCCGACAGCCTGCGCGAGCATCTGGACGAATTTGCAGACATCTTTAATCAGTACAGCGAATTAGCATAAAAAGAAGTGCGTTCCTAACGGGAACGCACTTCTTTTTTGCTATCTTGTCACTGCTCTAACTTTTTGAGCTCGTCGAGCTGGCCCACCAGCGTAGTGAACGCCTCGGGCAGCTGTGCGACGGCAGCGTCCGCGCGCTTGAGCTCGTTCGACACGCTCTCGCAAGTCGCGCCGAGCGTCGAGAGCACCTGCTCGCAGTGCCCTCTGCATGCCGCGATCATCGCCTGCAAACGCTCCCGCGTGGCGGCGTCGAGCGCGTCGGCGCGCTCACGGGCGGAGAGCTCAATGTCGGCGATGTGCGCCTTGACGCGGCCGTATTCCTCGACCTGCGGGCGGAGCTCGTCAAGCTCGCTTAAAAGGCGCTTGCGCTCCTGCTCGGCGGTGGAAAGGCGTTCGGCGTGCTGCGCTTCCAGCTCGGCGATGCGCTGCTCGGCAGCCTCCTCTTTGGCTTTCAGCTGGAGGTCGCAGTCGGCCTTGGCGCTCGCGAGCTTCTGCGCGCCCTCTTCGATCTGCGCGCGCAGCTCGGAGATCGTCTCCTGCGCGGCGGTCAGACCCTTTTTGAGCGCGTCCTGCGCGCTGGACGCGGTCGAATAGGACTCGGCGAGCTTGTCGCGCTCACGCTCGGCGGCGGCGAGCTTGTCGCGCAGCTCTGCATTCTCG
>OJKI01000748.1_pt1 | contig 11257 bp, 7 predicted proteins | sample 1596431 | NCBI WGS metagenome assembly OJKI01 (sample SAMEA4350165, study PRJEB24818) | metagenome | biome: human; feature: gut; material: faeces | place: Denmark | collected 2013-09 | reverse complement strand
TCTCAGAGGTGGTTATTCTGGGACCTGAAACGCTGTACATACTTCTGTGGATGATTGGGTTGTGCATAACAGCAGAGTCCCTGGATCATTTTGTACAGTCGGGAGCTGAACCGGGGATCCGCTCCGTAATCGGTTTCTTTTTTGCCGGGGTAGCTACGGGCGTTCTGGGATATCTGGATGTTATGGGTTTTTTATTATTGCTACCGATATTTTCTGTGATTTTTTTGGTAACACAGGAGAAGATTCGACTGGCTCGTAAAATCGGTGCGGCTATCCTTGGAATTGTGGGAAGCCTGGCGGGCTTTTTGCTTTCCATAGCTTTAGATGCCGTAGGCAGCGGTAAAATGATGGAAAATGTACTGGCAGCATGGGGAAAGGTCTATCTTCCGGAAAATTTTGTATTACCGGTAACCATTGAAAACGATAATGCGATAACCATTGCAGTAGTTGCGATTCTCGGAATCGGAGTTTTTGGATTTTGGTGCCGAAAGAGCCTGGAAAGACAATCCGTGTGGCTGGTAATTGCCCTTTCCCTGGGTGGGATGATCTGTTATGGAATGACGAGTGCGGAAATGCAGGGATTTACTTTGCTGTATCTGATCATAGCTGTGGTGGCCGGTGCAGGAGTACAGGCAGTCCTGCCGTATGAGCTTACACAACAGAATGCATTGCAGCAAGTCCGGGGAGCAGTCGAAGAACCTACGGTGGAAACCAAGCCGAAGAAACGACAGCTTAAGATACAGGATCTGGAGGAAGAAGGGCTTCCTGCAGAAACAGACAATAAAGTGCAATTGATCGAGAATCCGCTTCCGGTTCCGAAAAAACATGTTCCCAAAGTGTTGGATTATAAATTGAATGATGATGTCTCCGATTTTGATTATCCTGTAGCGGATGATGATGATTTTGACCATTAAAATTGTGTGATGAAAAGCTGAAAAACGGACACACTAAAGGCGATACTTTAAAAAAGGTATCGTCTTTTTTATTTTTAAGAAAGGCCGGTAAAAGTATGAGTGATATGAAAAGTGAAAAAGAAAAAGCGGAAGCGGAAGAACACAGAGATGAACGGATCGAAAAAACCGGACAGATCACCCTGCAGGATCATGCGGGGGAACAGAAGATACATTTGCTTACGATCATCGGAGAAGTGGAAGGGCATGAGAATCTTGCAGGGAATTCCAAGACGACGAAATATGAACACATTCTTCCTCAGCTTGCGGCAATCGAAGACAGTGAAGAAATCGGCGGTGTGCTGGTGCTGTTAAATACTATGGGTGGAGATGTGGAAGCGGGACTTGCCATTGCTGAAATGCTGGCGTCGTTGAGTAAACCTACGGTATCTCTGGTCCTGGGAGGCAGCCATTCCATAGGCGTTCCCATAGCAGTCAGCTGTAAATATTCTTTTATTGTCCCAACGGGAACTATGGTGATACATCCGGTACGGACGAACGGTATGGTGATCGGTGTTCCACAGACTTTTGAATATTTTAAGCTGATTCAGGACAGAATTACGGGGTTTGTGTGTCAACATTGCAGGATCAGCCGGCAGAAGCTGGAAGATCTCATGATGGAGACCGGATTCCTGACGAAAGATGTCGGCAGTATCCTGGTAGGAGAAGATGCTGTGAAACACGGTATCATTGATGAAGTGGGCGGGATTGACCGCGCAATCCGAAAGCTTCGGGAGATGATGGACAGCAATATAAAAAAGGATGACAAGGCAGTGGAAAAATGATATACTTCTAATTATGACTATTAGGCTAACGTAAAAGAAAAGCATCGTAGATTCGATTTTACTAATGCGGTTCTGAATAGTTATATTCGTATTAACATTAAAGTTAGGGGTATGATGACATGGCATCTTCATCAGGCAAAAGAACATCATCTTCCGGCAGGACAAGAAAAAGTACGACGAGCAGCCGCAACAGGCAGGCGCAGAGATCTGCACAGGACAGTGAACTTTTTCACGAGATTGGTCTGATCGTCCTGTTTGTTGCGATGTTGATATTATTTTGTTGCAATTTTGGTATTATCGGTCCGGTTGGCAATGCAATCAGTGGGGTCTTATTTGGCATTTTCGGATTCACTGCGTATATTGCGCCTATTGTAATATTTCTGGCGGTGGCTTTCTGGTTCGCCAATGAGGGGAACCCAACTGCTGTGCGGAAAATGATCGCCGGTGTCGTATTGTTTTTAATGATCGGTGTAGTATGCGATCTGATCACGAAGACTGCCGGTTCCATGGAACAGTACGATATCAAGCTGTTATATACGAACTGCAGCACCGGCAAAAAAGGCGGCGGTATTCTGGCAGGCAGTATCTGTTATCTGTTGTTACATTATCTGGAGACCGTAGGAACAGTGCTGGTAGTGCTTTTGTGTTCATTGATCAGTCTGATCCTGGTAACAGAGCGATCCTTCTTAAACAGTATGCGTAACGGCGGCGACAGGATCCGTGAAATGTCCAGAGAAGACGCGGTGCGTAGACGAGAGAATGCCGAAATCCGCAGGCAGGAGCAGGAAGAGCGTACTTCCCAAAGAGAGGAAGCACGCCGCATCCGCGAAGAGGAGCGCCGGATCCGTGAAGAAGAGCGAAGACTTCGCGCTGAGGAGAAAGAGAACGAACAGATCCTGAATGCTGTCCCCCGCAGAGAGAAAAAGGTGACAGGAGTTATGATGGATACCTCCTTGAAAAAGCAGGATACACAGCCTGCCGGTAGACGGGATGATATCCATGAGATCGTATACGAAGAGGATGCACAGGAAGCTCCTGAAGTGGAAGAGACCCGGGTGACTTCCAGTGATTTTGATAAAATCAATGTGACGGATATGCATCAGGTGACGATGCAGGAAGCAGTGGGGGAGGCTTCTTATGAAGATATACCGGTGGAGGAAGTAAGCAGCGCAGCTACGTTTAAAAAGCCTGTTGAACGCAGAGAGTCCTGGCAGGAGGAAGCGGCGCTTCTGACGCCCCAGGCGGAAGCTATCCGGATCCATAAGGAAGACATTCCGGAGCATGAGGAGACACCTGCAGAACCGGCTGAGAGCCGCGTACGCCCGAAGATCACGGCACCAGAGCCTCCTAAGGGGAATTCCCTGGCGGAAGACCAGATACATAAGGATATTGCAAAGGCAGCCAAACAGCCCACGGCAGAATACCGGATCCCTCCTTTGAGTCTGTTACAGAAGGGAAAGGCGTCTACGGGAGATTCTTCCAGAGAATTAAAAGAGACTGCCATGCGCTTGCAGCAGACACTGAATACTTTCGGTGTGAAGGTAACGATCACCGATATCAGTCAGGGCCCTAGTGTTACCCGGTATGAATTACAACCGGAGCAGGGGGTAAAGGTATCTAAGATCGTAGGTCTGGCAGACGATATCAAATTGAATCTGGCAGCCACGGATATACGTATCGAGGCACCAATCCCAGGCAAGGCTGCCATCGGTATCGAAGTCCCGAACAAAGAAAATATGACTGTGGCACTCCGTGATCTTTTAGAAAGTAACGAATTCCGGGAATTTAATTCCAACATAGCTTTTGCCGTAGGTAAGGATATTGCTGGCAAGACGGTAGTAGCGGATATTGCCAAGATGCCCCATATGCTGATCGCCGGAGCTACCGGTTCCGGTAAATCCGTATGTATTAATACCCTGATCATGAGTATTTTGTACAAGGCACATCCGGATGATGTAAAACTGATCATGGTAGACCCTAAGGTCGTAGAACTGAGTGTGTATAACGGCATTCCTCATCTGCTGATCCCGGTAGTGACAGACCCAAAGAAAGCATCTGCTGCATTGCATTGGGGTGTCAGTGAGATGGAAGACCGTTACCGGAAGTTCGCGGATTATAATGTCCGTGATCTGAAGGGCTATAATAAAAAGATAGAGACCATGCCTGTTTGCGAGGGAGAGGAACGGCCTAAGAAGATGCCGCAGATTGTTATTATCGTAGACGAACTTGCGGATCTGATGATGGTATGTCCCGGCGAGGTAGAAGAATCCATCTGTCGTCTGGCACAGCTTGCCAGAGCGGCAGGGATCCATCTGATCATTGCTACCCAGCGACCCAGCGTGGATGTCATCACCGGTCTGATCAAGGCGAACATGCCCAGCCGTGTGGCATTCTCCGTGTCCAGTGGCGTGGATTCCCGTACAATCCTGGATATGAACGGAGCCGAAAAACTTTTGGGAAAAGGAGATATGCTGTTCTACCCTCAGGGCTATTCGAAGCCGGCCCGTGTACAGGGAGCTTTCGTATCGGATAAGGAAGTATCCGATGTGGTGGATTATCTGAAAAATCAGACCCTTGGCAATGTCTATAACAGCTATGCCGAGGATATAGAAGAAAAGATTAAAAATATCGGCTCATCGGGAGGCTCTTCCGGAAGCGGATCCGGCGGTGGCAACGACAGAGACGAATATTTTGAGGAAGCCGCGCGTTTTATTATAGACAAGGATAAGGCATCCATCGGAATGCTGCAGCGTGTGCTTAAGATCGGCTTTAACCGTGCCGCCAGGATCATGGATCAATTGTGTGAGTACGGCGTGGTCGGCGAAGAAGAAGGCACAAAGCCCAGAAAGGTACTTATGAGTATGGAACAGTTTGAACAGTTGTTAGAGGAAATCTGACATGGAGAACTGTCTGAATAAACGGAGGGAAAATATGAAAACAGATATTGAAATCGCACAGGAAGCGGTCATGGAACCAATCACGAACGTTGCGGCAGGTATTGGCATCGATGCAGATGACCTGGAGCTTTACGGCAAGTACAAAGCAAAACTTTCTGAGGAATTTCTGGAAAAAATACAAGCTCGTCCCAACGGAAAATTGATTCTGGTAACAGCAATCAACCCGACTCCCGCCGGAGAGGGCAAGACGACCACCACGGTAGGATTGGGAGAAGCTTTCGGACGAATGGGGAAAAAAGCAGTGATCGCTCTCAGAGAGCCATCTCTTGGTCCCTGTTTCGGTATCAAAGGCGGTGCAGCCGGCGGTGGATATGCTCAGGTAGTACCTATGGAGGAACTGAATCTTCATTTTACCGGAGATTTTCATGCAATTACTTCTGCAAACAATCTGCTGGCAGCACTTTTGGACAACCATATCCAGCAGGGCAATGAACTTGGCATTGATACCAGACAGATTGTCTGGAAGCGCTGTGAAGACATGAATGATCGTGTCCTGCGTAATATCGTAGTGGGGCTGGGCAATAAGACAGACGGCTATGTCAGAGAGGATCATTTTGTCATCACTGTGGCCAGTGAAATTATGGCAATTCTGTGCCTGGCTGACGATATGAAGGATCTGAAGGATCGTCTGTCCCGTATCGTGGTGGCCTATAACTATCAGGGAGAACCGGTAACGGCAGGTCAGCTGAAGGCAGTAGGCGCTATGGCAGCTTTGTTAAAGGATGCTATAAAACCGAATCTGATCCAGACACTGGAGCATACCCCTGCTCTGGTACACGGCGGACCGTTTGCCAATATTGCACATGGATGTAATTCTGTCAGAGCGACCAAAGCTGCCATGAAGATGGCGGATTATTGTATTACGGAAGCCGGTTTCGGCGCCGATCTGGGTGCGGAGAAGTTCTTTGATATCAAGTGCCGTAAAGCCGGACTTACCCCTGATGCGGTTGTACTGGTAGCAACGATCCGCGCATTGAAATACAATGGCGGTGTAGCAAAAGCGGATCTGGGTGCAGAGAATCTGGATGCCCTGAAAAAGGGTATTGTCAACCTGGAGAAACATATTGAGAATCTGCAGAAATATGGTGTACCCGTAGTTGTGACCCTGAATTCCTTCATCACGGACAGTGCGGCAGAGACTGCTTATGTCAGAGATTTCTGTGAAGCAAGAGGTTGTGAGTTTGCACTCTCGGAAGTATGGGAGAAGGGTGGCGAAGGCGGAATCGCTCTGGCTGAAAAAGTATTAAAGGCAATGGAAGAGAAAGAGAATGATTTCCATGTCCTCTATGAGGATGAAATGCCTCTTGCGGATAAGATCACAAAAATTGCGAAGGAAATCTACGGTGCATCCGGCGTAAACTTTGCACCTGCTGCTGTAAAGCAGTTAAAACGACTGACGGAGCTGGGCTTCGGTAATCTGCCGGTATGTATGGCGAAGAATCAATATTCCCTGTCGGATGATCCCACACTGTTAGGAAGACCATCCGGATTTGAATTAAACGTAAGAGAGGCTTATGTATCTGCCGGCGCCGGTTTTGTCGTAGTACTCACCGGTGCGGTCATGACCATGCCGGGACTGCCCAAGGCACCTGCTGCCTACAATATTGATGTGGATAACAATGGGAAGATCACAGGATTATTCTAGTAAGGAGGACTGGTGTCCCATGGCACAGTTGATAGATGGAAAAGCTATTTCCGCACAGATCAAAGAGGAAGTAAAAGAAAAAGTTGCAGCTTTAAAAGAGCAGGGGCGTGAAGTGACTCTGGCTGTGATTCAGGTAGGAGCCGATCCGGCTTCTTCCGTATATGTTCGAAATAAGAAAAAAGCATGTGAATACGTGGGTGTTCGTTCTCTGGCGTATGAACTTCCGGAGGAGACCACAGAAGAAAAGCTTCTGGAGCTGATCCGAGAAATGAATGACAGAACGGATGTGAACGGCATTCTGGTGCAACTGCCGTTACCCAAACACATTGATGAGGAAAAGGTATTGGATGCCATTTCTCCTTTAAAGGATGTGGACGGATTCCATCCGCAGAATGTCGGTGCGCTCTGTATCGGCAAACCGGGATTTGTATCCTGTACACCTGCCGGTGTGATCCAGCTCCTTAAGAGATCCGGCATTGAGATTGCCGGTAAGGAATGTGTTGTTGTTGGCAGAAGCAACATTGTAGGCAAACCGATGGCACTTTTATTGTTACGGGAGAACGGTACGGTTACCGTGGCTCACAGTCGCACAAAGGATCTGAAGGAAGTGACAAAGCGGGCGGATATTCTGGTAGTTGCTGTAGGCAGACCGAAAATGATCACCGCTGATTATGTCAAAGAGGGTGCCGTTGTGATCGATGTCGGCATTCACCGGAACGAACAGAATAAATTATGTGGCGATGTGGATTTCGACAGTGTGGAGCCTGTATGCGGAGCGATCACCCCGGTTCCCGGTGGCGTAGGCCCCATGACCATAGCCATGTTGATGAATAATTGTCTGGAATCCGTTTCTTTGCAGGCAATAAGAGGATAATCGTATGAAGTGTCCGAATTGTGGGGCAGAGATGGAGGAAGGAAAGCTTTACTGTGAGCATTGCGGTGAAGATATTCATATTGTCCCTGATTTTGAACCGGAAGTAGAATACAATATGGAACAGACGCTGAGTGACATTGCGAAGGAAATGGAGCCGAAACCTGCGGAGGAGGGAGAACCTGTAAATCCCGAATCACAGGATTGGGATGAACTCCCGGAAAGCCATGTTTCACAGCACCCATTTCGATGGAAATTTATAGTCCTTGTGCTGGTTCTGCTGGTGGTTGCTGTGGTATGTACCGGTTTTGGGATTTCTTATTCCCATTATCATTCCGCAGACTATCAGGCAAAATGCGCCAAAGATTATGTTTCATTAGAGGAATATGATCAGGCGGTCGCCTGTTATGAAAGAGCACTGGAACTGGAACCCGAAAACATTACTTTTAAATTTGAACTGGCAGATATTTACTTCCGGAAAAACAATAAGATAGAGTACGAATATTTACTCAAGGAAATCGTGGCAGATCCCGAGGCTAATTCCGAACAGCTGGAGACTGCTTACGGAAAACTGATTGCCATATATGCGGCCAGAGAAGATTATAAAACCATAAATGATCTTCTGCAAAGCTGCGGTAATGTAAACATTATGAGTAAGTACCAGAGTTATATGGCCATGGAACCGGAATTCAATCTTCAGGAGGGATATTATACCAGTATTCAGCCGCTGAAATTGACTACTTTCGGAAGTGGGAAAATTTATTATACCATGGACGGAAGCAAACCCGGAGAGAACAGTTCCCTGTATACCGCACCTATTTTGCTGGAAAATGGGGATTATTGTATTAAAGCAATATACATCAATGAGAACGGAATTGAAAGTCCGGTGGTGACCAAAAATTATCATATTGAAATTGATGAATTGAGCGCACCGGAGGTCACGACTGTCAGCGGTGACTATGAGTTTCCGATCAACATTGAAGTGACAGATGGAAATGATGTCTATTATACGACGGACGGTTCCGATCCTACGCAGAATTCTGCCGTATATTCCGGACCGATTCCCATGCCTTTGGGAAAATCGACTTTTCGTTTCATACGGATCGCAGAAGGAAGAAAAAGCGATATCGTTGAAAAAAGTTATAATCTGGTTATGAATACAGACTTCATGCCGGAAGATGCCGTTAAAAAAGTTGTGAACCATGCAATACAGAGTGGTAAAATATCAGAGGAGTCCGGCAGCTTTGATGAGTCCGGAGCAGCATATCTGTATCAATATCAGTATGTGACCAACATAAATAAAATAGATGATTTTTATGTCATCGCAGAAATCTACAGAGGTGAAGACGGAACCGACACAAAGACAGGAAATCTGTTTGCCGTAAATGCCTATAATCAGGAACTGTATAAACTGCAGGTGGACGAAAGTGGTCGCCGTTATACTCTGGTGGCTGTTTCAGATATATAAAATCCTATATAAATCCTAACAGAAGGGACGGAAAAGAGAAATGTATAAGATCGTAAAAAAACAGGAGCTGACAACCAACATCTATCTGATGGAGGAAGAGGCAAAAAGAGTGGCGAAGACCTGTGAACCCGGTCAGTTTGTCATCGTAAGAATGGACAGTGAAGGAGAGAGAATCCCTCTGACTATCTGTGATTACAACAGAGAAAAAGGAACCATCACAATTGTGTTCCAGACGGTAGGCGCGGGAACCAAAATGATGGCACAGTTAGAAGAAGGGGAATATTTCCATGATTTTGTAGGCCCTTTAGGACGTCCTTCCGAACTTGTGGAGCAGCCTCTGGAAGAAGTAAAATCCAAAAAGATCCTCTTCGTTGCAGGTGGTGTAGGAGCAGCACCGGTATATCCCCAGGTGAAATGGCTGCATGAGCATGGAATCGCTGCAGATGTTATCGTAGGAAGCAAGACCAAGGATCTTCTGATCCTGGAAAAGGAAATGGAATCTGTAGCCGGAAATCTTTATGTGACCACGGATGACGGTTCCTACGGAAGAAGTGGTATGGTAACCCAGACGATAAAAGATCTGGTAGCAGAAGGCAAAAAATACGATCTGTGTATTGCTATTGGCCCCATGATCATGATGAAGTTTGTATGTTTATTAACCAAAGAACTGGAGATTCCGACCGTTGTCAGCCTGAACCCCATTATGGTAGATGGAACGGGAATGTGTGGTGCCTGTCGTGTAACGGTCGGTGGCAAGGTGAAATTTGCCTGCGTGGACGGCCCCGAGTTTGACGGACATGAAGTGAACTTCGACGAGGCAATGAGACGTCAGCAGATCTACAAGACCGCAGAGGGACGTGCAATGCTGGCCCTGGAAGAGGGAGATACCCATCATGGTGGCTGCGGCAACTGCCAGTAGTCATACAAAAGTTTGAACACGATAAATCAGAAAGGCATGGTTAAAATAAAATGGATGTATTAAAGAGAATTCCTGTCAGAGAACAGGATGCAAAGGAACGTGCTACCAACTTCAAGGAGGTATGTCTCGGATATAATAAAGAGGAAGCAATGGAAGAGGCTTCCCGCTGCATTAACTGTAAAAACGCACAGTGCGTAAAAGGCTGTCCCGTAGCCATCCAGATCCCTCAGTTCATTGAACAGGTGAAGAACGGCAATATCGAAGAGGCTTATCGTATCATCAGCGAATCCAGCGCACTTCCCGCTGTCTGCGGTCGTGTATGCCCGCAGGAGAGCCAGTGTGAAGGAAAATGTATCCGCGGTTTCAAGGGGGATCCCATCTCCATCGGTAAACTGGAGCGTTTCGTTGCAGACTGGGCAAGAGAAAACGGTATCAAACCCACACCGGCAGCACAGAAGAACGGCAAAAAGGTAGCTGTCATCGGTTCCGGCCCCGCGGGTCTGACCTGTGCCGGAGATCTGGCAAAAATGGGTTATGATGTCACCATCTTTGAGGCACTGCATGAGGCAGGCGGTGTACTGGTATACGGTATTCCGGAGTTCCGTCTTCCCAAGAGCGGCGTTGTGGCAAAAGAGATCGAGAATGTTAAATCTCTCGGTGTTCATATTGAAACCAACGTGGTGGTAGGTAAATCCGTGACCATCGATCAGCTGATGGATGAAGAGGGCTTCCATGCCGTATTTATCGGTTCCGGTGCAGGACTTCCGAAGTTCATGGGTATCCCCGGTGAGAATGCCAACGGTGTATTCTCTGCCAATGAGTATCTGACCAGAAGCAATCTGATGAAGGCGTTTGATCCCGATTCCAGAACACCTATCATGCACGGTAAAAAGGTAGCTGTGGTAGGCGGCGGTAACGTGGCTATGGATGCTGCAAGAACCGCACTTCGTCTGGGCGCTGAGGTACATATCGTATACCGCAGAAGTGAAGAGGAGCTTCCTGCCAGAGTGGAAGAAGTACATCATGCAAAAGAGGAAGGCATCATTTTTGATCTGCTGACCAATCCTATAGAAATCCTGTCCGACGATAAGGGATGGGTGACCGGCATGAAGTGCATCCATATGGAACTGGGCGAGCCCGATGAGAGCGGCAGACGTCGTCCCGTGGAAGTACCCGGATCCGAATTCGTGATGGAGTTAGATACCGTGATCATGTCATTAGGTACCTCCCCGAATCCTCTGATCTCTTCTACCACCAAGGGACTGGATACCAATAAGTGGAAGTGCATCATTGCGGATGAAAATAACGGCAAGACCACCAAGGAAGGTGTCTATGCCGGAGGAGATGCGGTAACCGGAGCAGCTACCGTAATTCTGGCAATGGGAGCAGGAAAGGCTGCTGCCAAGGGTATTGATGAATATCTGAGTGCAAAATAAAGTGTTGCGAATATTAAGGATGGTGTTAGCATCTGTCTCTTATACACTCTGACGCTGCCGACGAATAGAGAGGTGTAGATCTCAGTGGTCGCGGTATCAGTAAAAAATAAAACTACACACAAACATTACCATTCAACTTACACATCATATTACACCTATATAATTATAGACATCTTACATATTTGTATCATCAGACTCTGGGTTGTTTGGGGGGGGGGGGTTTTTT
>OJKI01000738.1_pt1 | contig 11388 bp, 10 predicted proteins | sample 1596431 | NCBI WGS metagenome assembly OJKI01 (sample SAMEA4350165, study PRJEB24818) | metagenome | biome: human; feature: gut; material: faeces | place: Denmark | collected 2013-09 | reverse complement strand
GTCATCGGCGCGGTCAACGCCGTGAGCGCGGCGAACATGGCCGTCGCCGGCATCACGAGCCGCATTCCGGTCGATGAGGTCATCGACGCGATGGGCGAGATCGGCGACGCGCTCCCGGCCGACCTGCGCGAGACCGGGCTCGGCGGTCTTGCGGGCACACCGACCGGCCGGAAGATTGCGCGCAAGGTCACCCACGCCGATCCCTGAACGACGCACACAAAACCTGCTGCACCGCCGATGCAGCAGGTTTTTGCACAAAAAGGCTTGACAGAAGCGCAAAATGACGGCAATGTATATCTGAAATTATGAGACCGATCAGGTGTGACCCGCTTGGCGGGCAGAAAGGCGGAGCTATGGAATACAACAAACCCATTGCGGATATGTGCCCCGGCATGGATGTCGAGGGCTTTTACATCCTGCGCGCAGCGGCGCTCAAGACGACCAACAGCGGCAGACCGTCAAGCAGGACGGTCACCGTGCCGTGGCGGAGCCCCGTCTCGATGAGCCGCTCGCCGGAAAAGACCTGCTCGACCTGCTCCGGCTCGGCATCGGTCGTGATGTCCCAGTCCCCCGCCGCGCAGCCGCGCAGTGCATCGCGCACCGCGCCGCCGACGACGAAGGCCTCCCACCCCGCCGCCTTGAGGCGGTCGAGCGCCATATGCACTTGTGACGGCAGGGTCAGCATGGGCAGCCTCCTCAGTTGTGGTGATAGATCTTCTTTTCCAGCGCAAAAATGCGGGCACTGAAGCTGCCGGCCGGCACGGTCGGCAGCGTTTCCGCATAGATCTCCATGCGGCTGTCGATGAGGTCAATGTAAGACAGCAGCTCCGCCTCCGCGCACATGGGCCGCACGGCCGCGCCGAACTCCGGCTCGCCGTGGTGCGAGAGCAGCAGGTGCTGCAGCAGCATGGACTTTTCCTCGGGAATGCCAAGCTCGCGCGCGGCGTCCGCGACCTCCTGCGCCCCCATGACCAGATGGCCAAGGAGCTGCCCGGCCGTGGAGTACTCCGTCACGATGCCGAGATCGGAAAACGCAAACTCCCGCTCCTTGCCGAAATCGTGCAGCAGCGTGCCGGTCAGCAGCAGGCTGCGGTCAATGACCTCCGGATACAGGCCCGCGAGGAAATCCGCCGTGCGCAGCATGTTGTAAGTATGCATCAAAAGGCCGGACAGAAAACTGTGGTGCACGCTCTTCCCGGCCGGAATGCGCCGGAATGCATCGAGGTGCCGCGCCAGCATCGTCTCGGCCACGCTGCGGTAATCCGCGTCCGTGATCGAGGCGACCAGCCGCTGCACGTCCGCCAGCGCGGCGTCCGCGTCGATGGGCGCCGTCGGCACGAGCAGCGCCGTGTCATAATCGTCCGCCGCATCGGCCATACGGATGCGGTGGACGCTGATCTGCAGCGCACCGCGGTATTCCGAGACGCTGCCGCGGATCTTTACGACGCGGCCGGTATCGTCCGGGCGCGCGCCGATCGGGCCGCTGTAGTCCCAGATCTTGATCTCCACGCTGCCCGTGCGGTCGCAGATCGTACCGCTGAGAAACGGTTTGCCGTTGTTAGTCGTCTTGAGCGCCGCCGCGCGCAGAATATAAAAGCCCTCGACATCCATGCCGGGGAGCATATCCGCAATGGGTCTGTTGTATTCCATGGCTCCGCCTTTCCGCCCGCAGAGCGGGTCGTTCGTTCTGTTGATAACTATACATTGCCGTGATTTTGCCCGTCTGTCAAGCCCCTTCGCGCAAAAAGCCGCCCCGCCGCCGATGGCTCGGCTTGCGGGACGGGGGCGTTCAGTGCTCGGCGCGGGTGATCCGCTCGGCCTCCTGCCGGCCGGTCGGCGTGGCGGCGAGACCGCCAAGGCCGGTCTCGCGCAGGCTGGCTGGGAGCGCGTCACCGACCTCGCCCATGGCGTCGATGACCTCATCGACCGGAATGCGGCTCGTGATGCCGGCGACGGCCATGTTCGCCGCGCTCACGGCGTTGACCGCACCGATGACATTGCGCTTGACACACGGTACCTCGACCAGGCCCGCGACCGGGTCACACACCAGACCGAGCAGATTGCCGAGCGCGATGGCGTACGCATCCGCGCACTGCTGCGCCGTGCCACCGAGGATGTGCGTCAGCGCGGCCGCCGCCATGGCGCTGGCCGTGCCGATCTCCGCCTGACAGCCGCCCTCCGCGCCGGCCACGCTCGCGCGCAGCGCCGTGACCTGGCCGAACCCGGCCGCGATATACAGCGCCTGCAGGATCGTCTCCTCCGGCACGTCCCGCTCCTCTGCCAACGGGATCAGCACCGCCGGCAGCACGCCGCAGCTGCCCGCCGTGGGCGCGGCGACGATGCGCTTCATGCACGCATTGCACTCGGCCACCTTGAGCGCCTCTTCCGTCACGCGCTGAAAATACGTCCCGCCGAGGAGGCGGCCGGCCTCCGCCGCCGCGCGGAATCTGGCCGCGTCGCCGCCGATGAGCCCGCTGTTGGAGCGGTCGGATGCGCAGTACTGCCGGCTCGACTGCTGCATTGCCGTCCAGAGCGCCGCGATCTGGCGGTAGGACGCCGCAGCGTCATAGCCGTTTTCCTGACAGTCCGCATCACGGATGACAGCATAGAGCGGCTGCCCGCTCTCCTGTGCAGCCGAAAGCATGGATGCAATGCTCGAAAAGCTCATACCGGTTCCTCCTGATTAAAGATCGTGATCTTCTGAATGCCCTCGATGTGCGACAGCCACTGCTCGATGTCCTTCGGGATCGGCTGGTCACACTCGAGGATCATGACCGCGTAGCCGCCCTGCTCGCTGCGGTAGAGCTGCATGGTGGCGATGTTGACGTGCCGCTGCATGAGCGCCGCCGTCACGGCAGCGACATGGCCGGGCGTGTCCTGATTGTGGACAATGAGCGTGTTGTGCTCACCGGAAAAGTTCGTCTCGATACCGTCGATGGAGCGGATGCGGATGCGCCCGCCGCCGATACTCTCGGCCACGATGTCCAGCGTGCGGCCCTTGGCGCCCGTGAGCTGCAGGCGCGCGGTGTTCGGGTGCGCGTTACGCAGCTGCACGTTCCGGAACGAGAACGTCAGCCCCTGCTCCGCCGCGACGGCAAAGCTGCCCGGAATGCGCAGATCGTCCGGCTGCATACCGAGCAGGCCCGCGATTAGCGCGCAGTCCGTGCCGTGGCCGTGACCGGTCAGGGCGAAGCTGCCGTGCAGCGAAATGTCCGCGTGCACCGGCCGGTCGCCGAGCAGTTTGCGGGCCGTCAGGCCGATGCGCACGGCCCCGGCCGTGTGGCTGCTGGACGGGCCGACCATGACCGGCCCGAGAATATCAAATAAACGCATGGCGCACCTCCTTGGGTATACGAATCTTTTGCAAAATGAAATATGCGGTATTATACGCGCTCGGCGCGCAAAATGCAATGCCAATCCTCCGCCGGTGCGAAAATTCGGCGCAAAAATGCCGGCCGCCAACCGGCAGCCGGCAATATTCGGCGGATCAGTGCTCCTGGATCATCATGCGGATGATCGTGCGGTCGGTCTCGCGCATGCCCTCGCTCGCAAGTGTGCCGATGTTGCGGATCGTGTTCTCCACGCCCTTGACAACAATGCCGTCGCCGCCGTAGAACTGGCTCTCGTGCATCTGCATCTGCATACCCAGCAGCCCCGCCTCGACCGCCGAAGCGATCTTGGCCGCGCAGCTCGCCTTCGCACCGTCGCAGATCATGCCGGAATCAATGGCAATCGCGTTGACGATGGTGTGCGCGATCTCGCGGAACTGCCCGCCATACAGATACGTCACGCCCGCAGCCGCACCGCAGCCGGCCGCCGTAGCGCCGCAGTAGGCGGACAGGCTGCCGATGCCGGTTTTCAGATGGATGGTGACGAGGTTCGACACCACGAGCGCGCGGTAGAGCATCTGCTGCGTGACGCCCAGCTCCTTGGCATAGACAATGACCGGCAGTGACGCCGTCAGCCCCTGGTTGCCGCTGCCGGAGTTGATGACCACCGGCAGGTCGCAGCCGTTCATGCGTGCGTCCGACCCGGCCGCGGCGTAGGCCTTGGCGCGGTTGTGGATGCTCATGCCGTAAGACTGCAGCAGGATGCGGCCGATGTTCGCGCCGTAATCCCCGCGCAGGCCCTCCTCGGCGATGGCCCAGTTATAGTCGATCTGCCGCTGGAGCGTCTCCTGCACGTCGGCAATGTCCACCTCGTTTGCAAAGGCGATGATGTGCTCGACCGTCAGCAGACTGCGGTCGGTGGCGTGCTGGCTGCCGGACTCCTGATAGTCCTTGTGAAACTGCACGACGCCGTTTTTCTCGATACGGATCACGTTCGTGTGATAGCCCGCGATCTCGACGGACGCGCTGTCCGCCCCCGCCGTGACGCGCACCTGAATGTCGAACACGTAGTCCTTGTCCGCGCGCCGGACGGTAAAGGCAGCCTGCTGCAGATAGGCGCCCACCGCATCCACCTGCTCCGGCGTGAGGCTCGCAAGCACCTGCAGCTGCGCGTCGGCATTGCCGGAAACGATACCCGCCGCCGCGGCCGCCGCAATGCCGCGCTGGCCGTTCGTATTCGGCACGATGACGCTCTTGACGTTTTTGATGATGTTCGCGCTCGCAAGCACTTCGACCGTTTCCGGCAGCGCGCCGAGCGTCCTGCGGGCCAGCGCCGCGCAGTACGCCACGGCGATCGGCTCTGTACAGCCCATGGCAGGCTGCAGCTCCTCTTTCAGGATCGCAACATATTCGCGGTAGATCTTCTCGTCCATGTTCTCCTCCGATTTTGTTTTTTCTCCGTTTTTGACCGTAAAATTCCGCTTTTTGTAATAGTATAACGAAACAGCGGCACATTTTCAACAAAAAAGATACCGGCAAAAGCTCCGGTATCTCAAGGCAGGTCAATCTTCACGTTTTTTCCGGCAGGCGTGCACGATTGCCCAGAGCGCATAGCCCAGCACGCCGCCGGTCGTGTTTGTAATCACGTCCGTGATATCTGAACTGCGAAACGCATGCAGCAGCGGCTGCACGACCTCGATGCCGACGCTGAGCGCCAGCGTCAGCAGCAGGCAGCGCCAGAAGCTGCACCGCTTGCCGCGGCAGCTGCGGCACAGCGGCAGCAAAACACCGAACGGGACAAACAGGGCGATGTTCAGCACGATCTGCCGGACATAATCACCGTGGCGGAGAATGACGTCCGCAAACGGCGCCATGTGCATGGGGATATACGGATGGTCAAGGCAGAACGGGAGCGCCGTGAGCACCGGCATGAGCGTGAAGCGCACGATGCCGGCGAGGCAGCCGTACATGAGCGTGTAGACCGCGAGCGTTCTGCGCCCCAGCGGTCGCCACTTCGGCAGCAGCCAGATGCCGTAAACGGCCGCAAGCACAGCCAGGTCGATGAGTATTTTTGCGTTTCGGCTCATGTACGGCCTCCTTCTCTCTGCTGCCCGGAACGCACACGTTACCCGCGCAGCCACTGCTCCAGTTTCGGTTTTGCGCTGTCCACCGCGCTGCCGCGCAGCGACAGGCCGTGCGCGACCAGCGCGCCCTTCGCAGCCCGCCGGATGTCCTGCTCCGTGTTCGACAGGCCGCTGCCCTCGTTCGTGCAGAACGGATGGATGGTTTTCCCCTGCCAGTCATAGTGCTCGAGGAAGGTGTAGACCGCCATCGGCATGGTACCGCAGTAGTTCGGATAGCCAAGGTAGATTTCTTCATAGTCGTCCAGACGCTCCGGTAGCACCATCAGCTCCGGACGGGCATTGGCGCGCAGGTCGCGCCGCGCCTCGGCGACGCAGGCATCATAGTTGTCCGAATACGGCGCTTTCTGTTCGATATGGAATAGCTCCGCGCCGGTGAGTTCGGCAAGCAGTCGTGCCGCCTTCTCCGTGTTGCCGACGGCGATGGTGCGGCGCGCCCCGGAAAAATAGTTCTCTCCCGCGCGGGAGTAATAGGCAATGAGTTTTTTCATGATCCGTTCGCCTGAAAAACAGGCGCTCCTTTCTGGGAACAATGCCAAAAGCATACCGCAGTTTTCCGCATCCGTCAACCGGCCGGTGCGGATGGGAAGCTGCTGCAGCGGCTGCTAAGATGCCGCTAACATTTCCGCCGGCCGATTGATGCACTATAAAAAATACGATACGCTTTGTGCAGGAAATGACATTTTTACGAGATGGGGATGCACATGAACATTCGCAAAACCGCAGCGCCTGTGCTCATACTGGCGCTGCTGGTCGGTCATGGTTCCGCGTTCGCCGCTGCACCGGACACCGCGCCCGGCAATGCACAGTGCGCAAAATACGGCCACACCTACAGCTGGAAATAAGCGCACAAAAAAGCTCCCCCGCCGGGGGAGCTTTTTGCTGCCTTAGCGCACGCGCAGACGCTCCACGAGCGCCTCATTGCTCTCGGCCATGCAGGTCTGGTAGTCCGTATAGAGCACCATGCCCGGCAGTGCGCCGGACGGCTTGCGCACGAAGCGCGCCATGGTGTAATCCACCGGTGTCTTCCCGCCGCCGCGCGCCTGCGAATAGTATACGGCGAGACTCGCCGCCTCGGCGATCGTCTGGTCGTCGGGCGTCGTGTCGTGCGCACGGATGATGACGTGCGAGCCATGCACCTTCTGCACATGCAGCCAGATGTCCGTGCGGCGGGCTGTGCGGTGCGTCAGCTCGTCATTTTGCGTGTTGGAGCGGCCGACCAGGATCTCATACCCGGTGCTCGAGACGAAGGAGAGCGGCGCGCGCTGCGCCGTCTTTTCCTTTTTGGCATTGCGCGGCTGGCGCAGATACCCGGTCGCGCGCAGCTCGGCGCGAATATCCGCAAGGTCTCGCTCGCTCTCGGCGCGCGCGAGCTCATCGAGCACACTGTTGAGGTAGTCGAGGTTCCGGCTCGCCTCCGCGATCAGTCCGGTCAGGTGCTGTTCGGCCGTTTTGGCCTTGCGGTAGGACTTATAGAGCGCGGCGGCGTTCTCCTGCGGGCTCTTGCGCGGGTCCAGCTCGATCGTCACGTCCGGGCAGCCCTCGGCATAGTAGTCCTGCACCGTCACGGTGCGGTCGCCTTTCTGGATACGGTAGAGGTTGGCCTTGATGAGGTCGGCCTTCTGCCGCAGGGCCTCGCGGTCGGCGCAGCGCAGCAGGTCCGAGCGCTGGATGGCCAGCTTCTTGGCCGTGCGGTCGCGCAGGGTGCGCACCTGATGCGTCAGCTCCTGCGAGCGGCGGCGCATAGCCTCTGCCTTGTCACGGCGGAGATAAAACTCATCCAGCAGCTCGGAAAACGAGCCGCAGCCGCGGCTTTGCAGCGCGCCCTGATACTGCAGAATCGGCACGGCGGAAAAGTCCTTCGGCCGGTCGCCGTCGAGCAGCATGGTGGGCGCGAGATTGTTCGTCTCGACCGAGAACACAAGCGCGTCCAGCTCGTGTTCCAGGCGTGCGCGCTGCGCATCGTCCAGCCGCTCCAGCCGGGGGCTGGCATCGCCGAGCGCGCGGAAGCACACCTCCCGGCACAGCAGGGGCGACACGCCGGAAAACAGGCCCAGCAGCCACTTATCAAGCATCCCCGCAGTGACCGGGCCGGAGAGCAGCTGCGCGCGCTGCTCCGGCGTCGTGTCAAACAGGACCGGCTTGTCCTGCCGCAGCGGCAGGCGGTAAAACAGGCCCGGCTGCACCTGGCGCGTCTCGCTCATGGAGGAATCCACGCGGCGCATGCAGTCGATGATGTGCCCGTCGGCGCTGACGAGGATGACGTTCGACTGGCGGCCAAGCATTTCAACAATGAGCTGCTTTTTGACCGGCGTGCCGAGCTCATCGCGCCCGTCGAGATCGAGCAAGAGCATGCGCTCGAAGTCCGGCTGGGAAATACCCGTGATGCGCGCGCCGACCAGATGCTTGCGCAGAAGCATGCAGAACATCGGCGGCTCGGCCGGATTTTCAAACGTGCCGGCCGTGAAATGCACCCGCGCGCTGCCCACGCCGCCGTGCACGAGCAGCTTCGCGTTGCCGCTCTGCGTGCGCACGGACAGCAGCAGCAGGTCGCGCTCCGGCTGCTGCACCTTGTCGATGCGCGCGCCGGTCAGGCTCTGCGTCAGCTCCTGCGTCAGGCCGTGCAGAAAAACTGCGTCCATTGGCATGTTACAGCACCTCCGTGATCTTGCTGAAGAGCTCGCGCAGCCGCTGCGTGCGGCCGAGCAGATACAGCCAGCCAAAGAGCGTCTCGAGCCCCGTGGCCGCGTGATACTGTGCGACGTCCGCGTGCTGCGGCACCGAGTTCACCTTCGCGTTGCGGCCGCGCTTGTAGACCGCGCGCTCCTCGTCCGTGAGCGCGGGCTGAATGGTCTCCGCCGCGCGCGCCTGCGCGGGCGCGTTGACGCGGCGCACCGTCTCGCGGTGCAGGTCGGTCACGGCCGTGAGCCCGGCGGCACACAGGGCCGTGCGCATCATGAGCTCATATACCCCGTCGCCAATGTGCGCGAGGGCGAGCGTGCTGTAAGCGCCGACCTGCGCCGGCGTCATTTCCGGGGCAAAGTCCGCACCATCCGGAAAGGCAATCGTGCCGACGGGGCGGCGCTCCGGCCGCCCCGTGTGAAGATCATGATTCATCGTCTTCAGGTTCCTCTTCGTTGTCATCGGCAAAGTCCGTCTGCGCCTGCAGCACCTCGCTCGGCGCGGTGCCCTGCACATACTGCATCTCCTGCCACTGCTGCTTCGTGATGAGGATCTTGCGCGGCTTCGAGCCCTCGAACGGGCCGACGATGCCCATCTCCTCCATCTGATCGACCATGCGCGCGGCGCGTGAATAGCCGAGCTTCAGCCGGCGCTGCAGCATGGACACCGACGCCTGCTTCGTCTCGAGAATGACGTCCACGGCCTGCGGCAGCAGCTCGTCATAGTCGCTCTTGGCAGGCTTGTCCGCCTCGGGCGCGGGGCCGGACTTCTTGTCGGCCTCGGCGGCGGATTTCTCGATCTGGGCGATGATGTCGTCGCTGTACTGCGCCTCGGAGTTCTGCTTAATAAAGCGCACGACCTCCTCGCGCTCCTCATCCGACACGTACGAGCCCTGCACGCGCAGGGGCTTGCCGGTGCCGATGGGCGCATAGAGCATATCGCCCATGCCGATGAGCTTTTCCGCGCCGGAGGTATCGAGGATGATGCGGCTCTCGAGCGAGGACGAGACCGCAAAGGCAATGCGGCTCGGGATGTTCGCCTTCATGAGGCCGGTGATGACGTCCGCGGACGGGCGCTGCGTTGCGATGATGAGGTGCATGCCCGCGGCGCGGCCCATCTGCGCCACGCGGCAGATGCTCTCCTCCACCTCTTTGGCGGCGCAGAGCATGAGGTCGGCCAGCTCGTCGATAACGATGACGACCTGCGGCAGCGTCTGCCCGTCGGGCTCGTTTTTCTGGAGGGCATTGTAGCTGGCGAGGTCGCGCACCTGCGCCTCGGAGAAGAGGCGGTAGCGCTTGAGCATCTCCACGACCGCCCACTGCAGCGCGCCGGCCGCCTTCTTCGGGTCGGTCACGACGGGGATGAACAGGTGCGGGATGCCGTTATAGATGCCGAGCTCGACCATTTTCGGGTCGATCATGATCAGGCGCACCTCGTCCGGCGTCGCCTTATAGAGCAGGCTCAGAATGAGCGAGTTCATGCACACGGACTTGCCCGAGCCGGTCGTGCCGGCGATGAGCATATGCGGCAGCTTGGCGATGTTGCCGATGATGCAGTTGCCGCCGATGTCCTTGCCGACGGCAAACGAGAGCTTGGACTTCGCATTGCGGAACGCGGGCGAGTCGATGATATCGCGCAGGCAAACGGCGCTGACGACCTTGTTCGGCACCTCGATGCCGACGGTCGAGATCTTGTCCGGGATCGGCGCGATGCGCACATTCTCCACACCGAGCGCGAGCGCAAGGTCGCCGGAGAGGTTCGTGATCTTGTTGAGCTTCACGCCCGCCTCGAGCTCGAGATCGTAGCGCGTGACCGTGGGGCCGCGCGTCACGTCGCGGATGGTCGCATTGACACCGAAGCTGCTCAGGGCAGTGTTGAGCCGGTCGCGGTTGAAGCGGATCTCCTCCGTCGCGTCCGTCTGGTCCTTCTTCCCCGCGCGCAGGAACGACACCGGCGGGAGCTGATAGGCCGAGTGGTCGGCATTCTCGCGCTCGATGGCGGAGGTGATGGCGGCCGTCTCCGCTGCGACGGCGGCGCTGGCCGCCTTTCTGGACGGCTTCGGCGGGTCCTGGATCTCCTGCGTGACCGGGGTGACGCCGCAGATATCGGCCGCCTCCTCCACAGACAGCGGCTGGACATTCTGCGTGGCATCGGCCGGCGCGGCCTTTTTCGCGCCGCGGGCAGGCTTTTTGACCGGGATCGGGTCGATCGGATCGTCGTCCGGCTCCGTCATGGTCTCCTCGACCGGAATGTCGATGAATTTTTTCTTGGCGACCGGCTTGTCCGGCACGGCACGGCGCGCACTGCGCCGCGGCTCGGGCAGCGGCTGCGGTTCCGGTTCGTCCTCCTCATCCTCCGCAAGCGGCACGTCTTCGTCCGGGATGTACTGTGCCTCGCGCCGTGTGCGCACCCAGGCCGCGATCTTGCCCACCGTCAGGTCCATGCTGCCCAGCACGCAGAACACGAACGCCGCCATCGTCAGCGGCAGCGCCGCATAGACGCTGATGCCGGCCTTGAGCAGATAGCCAATGCCGCCGGAGATCACGCCGCCGGACGTGAGCGCCTTGCCCCCGTCATAGAGCTGGCCGACGATCGCGCCGAACGTCTGCGCCGTGAACGCCACGCGGCAGACCATCAGGTGCACGATCGTGCCGAACAGCGGCGCGATCAGCAGCGACGCCGTCACGCGCAGACAGAAGTGTCGCTCCGGATTGCGCACAAAGACCCACGCCAGCAGCAGCATCGCAAACGGGAACGCCCAAAAGCCCCAGCCCATGATGCCGCACAGGAAGCCCGCAAAGCCGTCAATCACGACGCCCTCGGCATGAAACAGGCCCAGGAACGACAGCAGCGACAGCACGATGCACGCCAGCGCATACGGCCATGTCGGCGCCGTCGGCGCGGAGGCCGGAGCCGCCTTGGCAGCCGGCTGCTTTTTCGGCGCGGCGGCCGGCTTTTTTGCTGCCGGGGCGGATTTTTTCGCCGTGCCGGTTTTCTTTTTGGATGATGAAGTTGCCATGTTATATAACGTCCTCTCAGAAAATCAGAGACAGAATCATCGTCAGTGCGCCCGCGCCCCAACAGTAGTAGGAAAACGCGCCGAAACGGCCCTTCGATGTCAGGCGCTTGACAAGGCCGATGGCCGCGACGCCCGAGACCATCGCCACGAGCATGCCGGCCAGATACGCCGGCATGCTCGTGGCGATGGTCTCGGGCGTCGCGGCCATCGGCCTTGT
>OJKI01000732.1_pt1 | contig 11426 bp, 10 predicted proteins | sample 1596431 | NCBI WGS metagenome assembly OJKI01 (sample SAMEA4350165, study PRJEB24818) | metagenome | biome: human; feature: gut; material: faeces | place: Denmark | collected 2013-09 | reverse complement strand
CGAGAAAAGCGGGCTTGTCCGGACAGGCTGCGGCGGTGGTTTCCAGCCAGTCGAGCACGTTGGTTTCCATGCTTGCCAGCTCCTTTCCGATAAATGTCCATAATCGCCTTATCCTATCATGTTTTTCGCGCAAAAACAAGACGGAACGTGTCATATTTAAGAAAAAGGTAAGAATGTGGCGCGCCGTTTTTCCGTGCGCTGACACCTGGCTCTGCCCGGGCGGTTTGCCCTTGACGCATTCGGGCCGGAAAAGTACAATGGAAACCATCATCAATCGGCGCTTCGCAGCACGACGCAATGGGCGCGCCCTCGGCATATTCGCAGCCAGATTTGTCTGTTATTGCCAAAAACGCGCCTGGAAAATTGTGAACATTTTTCCTTTCTCATTTATGGCGCATGTGGTATACTTTAGGAAACCGCGCAAAAAATTCCGTATGTGGTTCCGACGTATTTTGCATCTGTCGTGTGCTATGATCGTTCCTGTTTCCAGTTTCCGGACACGGGCCGGTGTCTCCGCGGAAAGGAGGGGGAGTGCAGCGGGGCGGAAAGGAAGGTCACAGATGTCAAAGAGAGTTCAAAAGGTGTGGAACGCTGTCACCACCGTGCTGGTGATCCTGGTTGTCATTCTGGCGCTGCTTCTGGTGGGCGTGCGGCTGGTCGGTCTGCGGCCGATGTGCGTCCTGTCCGGCAGCATGGAGCCGACGTATCACACCGGCTCGCTGATCTATGTCAAGCCCTGTGCGCCCGAGGACGTGCAGGTCGGTGACGCGATCACCTTTGTGCTCAATGAGGACTTGGATGTCGTCACACACCGCGTGATCTCCATCGATGCGGAAAACGAGCATTTCTACACGCAGGGAGACGCGAACGACGCGCCCGACGGCGCACCTGTCTATTTCAAGAACCTCATCGGCCGCCCGGTGTTCACCATCCCGTATCTGGGCTATGTTTCGCACTGGGTGTCGAACCCGCCCGGCATGTATCTGGCCATCGCGCTCGCGCTCGTGCTCATCATTCTCACGTTCCTGCCGGACATGCTCCGCAAAGCGTCGGAGGCGGACGCGCGCGACGCTGCCCGCCGCGCACAGGCGGACAAGCCAGGCGATGCCCCGGATGCCAAAAATTCCGGCGAAAATATGAGAAAATAATGGTTTTGTGAAATATTTTCGCCCGTTCGTGCATTAACTTAGTAATTTCTGGCAGCACCCGGCACGGTGCTGTTGGACATAGGAAGCTTTGAACAAAATTTAGGGGAGGAAAACGTTACATGAAGAAGAAAACTCTGACCGTCGCCATCGCGCTTGTGCTCGTTGTGGCGCTGGCGGTTGGCGCGACGTATGCGTATCTGACGGCGAAGACCGAGGCGGTTACCAATACCTTTACGGTTGGCAAGACAATTGATGATCCGGAAACCAACTTCATCCTGAAGGAACACAAAGTTGCCTATGATGCCAATACGGCTACTTATAAGTATGTCGACGCCGAAGGCAATGTCACTACTGACAGTTCCAAGTATGTTGAAGTTGCTGGCAATAAGTACAATGAAGTCACACCGGGCATGACCGTTGCGAAAGATCCGTTCGTTCAGATTAAGAAGGCTGTTGAGACTCCGTCTTATCTGTTCGTGGAAGTCTACGGCAATGCTGCTGGCCTGAATTACGAGCTGAACGGCGATTGGGAGGAAGTTACTGGCCTTCAGAAGCAGCTTCCGAATGGCGGTACGCTTTATGTTTATAAGACTCCGATGACTTCTGGCAATTCCATTGGTACCTATCCGATTCTGGATGGAAACCAGCTTACCGTTGATTTGACCATTCCGCTTGCTCAGAATTCCAGCCTGCAATTCAATGCTTATCTGTGCCAGACTACCGGCTTCAGCAGCGCAGCTGCTGCGTTTGATGCCTGCTTTGGCAAGTGATCACCCCTTGCTTTTCCCATGTAATATACGCACAGAAGGCTGTGCGGGAAAATAGAAAAGGAGAAGACTACATATGAAGAAGAAAACCATTCTTGTGGCTGCCATCGCAGTCATGCTCGTCGCGGCGCTCGTCGTCGGCGGCACCCTCGCGTACTTCACCGATACGAAGACCGCGGACAACACCTTCACCGTCGGCAATGTGAAGATCGACCTGCTCGAGTCCAGCCTGCACCGCGAGAATGCCGGCTATGCCAACGGCACTACGGTGGATGATGTCGATCCTAGAAATGTGGAGCTGTGGTCCAACGTCGATAAGCTGGGCACTGGCAATACCAGCAAGTACAAAGCCGGCGATACGTTCTACACCGATGACCAGATCAAAGCCAACGCGAGAGAGTATAAGTGCGACAACGTGATGCTCAATCCGGGTGAGTCTTACCACAAGATGCCCTACGTCGTCAACACTGGCAAGAACGCCGCTTACATCCGCATCCGCGTCATGATCCCGGCGAATCTGGACACTGCCATTCTCAACAGCAGCATGTACACCACGACGGCGCTGAACAATAAGGAGTTCACCATGGCCTATGACAGCACCGGCACGGTCGAGCGCGACGGCGTGATGTACAATGTCTACACCTTCACTCGCATTGATCCTCTGGCGGCTGGCGAGATGACCTACTGGAACGTCTGGGGCACCATCCACATGGATACTGATGTTACCAATGAAGAGATCGCAAGCCTCTTTGGCGAGGGTAAGCCGTATGCTGATGGCACGTTCCCCGTCCTCGTTGAGGCGGACGCCATTCAGGCGGACGGCTTTGCGAATGCAACCGCTGCCTTCGCTGCATTTGACAAGTAATTCCCCAACATTTTGACCCCAAAGGGGCGGCGAAATCGCCGCCCCCATTGGGGACTCTGGCTCGGCTTCAATCCGGGCGCGGGCGGCGGCGCTGCCGCCGTCCGCGCGCAGATTGAAATGATGATCCCACAAAAATTTCCTGCGTGCGCCCTCGGGCGCAGAGAGAGTGAGAACTCGGTACTCAGAAACATCCTATCAGGGAGAAAGGTGGTTTGTGCATGAAGAAGAAATGGACCATCGCAACGGTGCTCCTCCTGGCAGTGGCACTGCTGGCGGTTGGTACGTGGGCGTACTTTTCGGCCGTCGGCACGGCGGATAACGTCATCACGATGGGCTCCGTCAAGCTTGCACTGCACGACGAGGACGGCGCTGGCCAACCGTTTACGACGGTGAGCGCCATGCCCGGCAGCGCCGTGAACAAAGTGGTGTATGTGGAGAACGTCGGCTCCGGCGCTTTCTACACCCGCGTGAAGATCACGCCCGAGATGGTCGGCGCCGATGGCGAGATCATCCCGCTCGATGCGAGCGAGCGGCTGCTCACGCTGGATCTGAACGACACGGACTGGATCGCCGGCGAGGGCGGATACTATTACTATCGTGGTTCGGTCGACCCGAAGACCGCCACGTCGAAGCTCTTCAACCACGTCACGTTCAGTAAGGACATGGGCAACGAATATCAGAATGCCACGGTGCACATCTACGTCACGGCCGAGGCCGTGCAGACGGCGAACCTCGAAAAGTACGCCGCCAATGATGTCAGAGATGTGTGGAAGCACGTCGGTACGGTCGAAGCGAGCACCTCGAGCACGCAGATCGACCCGATCCCGACGCCCTGAGAAAGGAGGACGACTATATGAAAAAACGCATTCTCTCGCTCGTCCTCTGCGCGGCCATGCTCCTGAGCATGTGCCTGTTCATGGGCGCGGGCGTGACCGGGGATGCAGTTGCGGATATGGCTGAGACCGCAGGAACGGTCGAGGACACGCAGTCGTCTCCGGCGGTGGGGCCGATTCTTCCGCTCGTGGTGACGCGGCCGCAGACGTCTCCTTACCGCGCCGCGCGCGCGCCGTCGCTTGCCGATACCGGTGAGACGCAGGATGATGGTCTGGAGCTGACTAAGACGGTTACGCCGAAGGCCGACGGCGGCTATACGGTGCATCTGGAAGCGTACACGACCGGCACGGTCACGACGAGCACCACAACGAAGCCCTGTGACATTGTCCTTGTGCTCGACCAGTCTGGCTCGATGGCAGACAATTTCAGCGGGAAAGAGACGGACAATGAAGCGGACACTCGCCAGTACGCAATGAAGCAGGCCGTCAACACTTTCATTGACAATGTGGCAAAAAAATCCAAGGATGAAGGCGTGGAACACCGGATCGCGATCGTTAAGTTTGCGGGAGATTCCACGAACGATGTCGGCGATACTACGTATAAGGAAGGCGGACATCGTTATAATTATTCTCAGGTCGTGAAAGAACTGACTGCGGTCAATGATGCCAGCGGAGAAAATGCGACCACGCTGAAAACGGCGGTTAACCAGCTGCAGGCTAAGGGCGGCACGCAGACGCAAAACGGCTTGAACCATGCGCAGAGGCTTCTGTCGAGTGTCGATTCCGCGCGCGACAGCAGCAAGGTCGTGATCGTGTTCACGGATGGCATGCCGGGCAATTCCGGTTTCGATGCAAAGGTTGCGACCAGCGCTATTGCAAGCGCAAAGTCGATGAAGGATGCCGGTGTGACCGTGTACACGGTTGGCATTTTCACCGGGGCGAACGTTGACCAGCTGTATGGCAACACCGGGTTCTCAAAAAACTCGAACGGAAGCGTTGGGAGTTATTGGGCCAACAAGAACACAAGCAATGGTATCGATGTTCCGGCTGGGAACCGCTTTTTGAACTATGTGTCCAGCAACTTCAAGGCTGCCTCGGAGATAGGGTTAAAGGATTATGAAGATGAACACTTGTTCTCCGCCAGTTATTACGGCTGGGAAGTGACGCGAAACTTCACCCGCGACAAAACCGGCTATTATATGACGGCGAGCAACTCGACGGCGTTGAATAACATCTTTACCTCCATCAGCCAGACGATCGGCAGCGCCAATATTGACCTTGGCAGCGAGACGGTCATCAAAGACATCGTGACGCCGTACTTTACGGTGCCGCAAAATGCCGGTGCTATTCGTCTCTCAACTGCAACCTATAACGGCAGCGCATTTGGGACTCCGGTCGCAGCCGATCCTTCTGTGGCGGCAGCGATCGATCCGGCAACGCGGGCGGTCAATGTGACCGGCTTCGATTTCAACCAGAACTATGTCACCACAAACGCTAAGGCGGATGGCACGTACGGAAAGAAACTGATCATCGAGTTTGACGTCTCTGTGGAAGCTGGCTTCCTCGGCGGCAATCAGGTGCCAACGAATGATGGGCAGTCCGGTATCTATGCGAAGGAAACCATGATCAAGGCGTTCGATGTGCCGACGCAGGACGTGGAAGTAAAAAGCATCACGCCGACGGCGGATGACAAGACGATCTACCTTGGCGATTCTGCCAATTTGCAGGAGCTTGTGCACCAGAATGCCACATTTAACGGCACAAATAACGCTTTTGTGAATGTGACCTACACGGTCGCGGATGAAAACGGCGGAACGGTCGGCACGTACACGGTCCCTGCCGGAAGCAGCAGCGGAACATGGGTGTGGAGCGATCCGGCAAGCAACGGCACCGTCGCTCCGGAGCAGACCACGACCTACAAGGTGACGTGCACGGTTTCGCCTACACAAACGGGAACGTATGAGAGCGTTTCTAAAGATACTACGTTCACCATCACGGTCAACACCTGCAGCCTGAAGATCACCAAGACCGTCGAGGGTAAGGGTGCGAACCCGAACCAGACCTTCGTGTTCAACGTCATGAAGGGCGACGATCTCGTGACCACCGTGGTGCTCAAGGCCGGCGCGAGCACGACCATCACCGGTCTGGCTGTCGGCGACTACACCGTGGTCGAGGATACTGCTTGGTCGTGGAGCTACACGGCTGACAATGTAAGTACGGCCGTCACGCTCAGCAGCACAAACCCCAACGACGAGGCCAAGATCACCAACACCGCCAAAGAAAGCCACTGGCTGACGAGCATTGTCGACGTGATCAACAAGTGGACGGCCAAGGATAATATCGATAATACCGGACATGTTCCGGGCTCGGGCACGAACTGAATAGGAGGGATGACATATGAAACGTATCTTTAACGGTTCAGGCGGGAGAAAAGCCGCGCTCATCCTCTCCCTGTGCCTGATCTTCGCGCTGGCCGTCGGCACGACGCTTGCCCTGCTCAAGGCGAACACCGCTCCGGTGACGAACACATTTAAGGCTGCCACATCCGAAATTAAGATCGAAGAGAAGACAGACGGCGGCATCAAGTCGGAGATTTACGTCAAGAACGAAGGAACCGCCACGTCCTACGTCCGCGTCAAGCTGGTGTGCAACTGGGTAGACAAAGACGGAAACGTCTCTGCGACTCCGGTACCGGTACCGACGATCACAAATAGTGATTGGTTCGAGAAAGACGGCATTTACTACTACACGAAGCCGGTCGCACCAACTGGCCAGACTTCCAACCTGCTTGATGGCAACCCCATCAAGCAGCCGGAAGGTGCACCCGATGGCTATCACCTCGAGGTGACGGTGCTGGCCGAGAGCATTCAGGCCGCGCCGAGCACCGCTGTGGAAGGCGCATGGGCGGTCACGGTCGTAAACGGCGCGTTGACCTCGGCAATCCCGACGGCATAAGGAGGGCAACGGTATGAAACACAAAAAACTTACCATGATCGTCGCCCTCGTGCTGGTGGTCGCGCTGGCCGCCGGACTGGGCATCTGGGCGACGGGCGAGACGAACGTTCCCACCGTCACGTACTATGACGGCTCGGACGGCAACGGCGCGCGCTTCACCTTCACCCACACCGGCGACGGTTCGGGCACGAACCTGTTCCCGAACTTCTCCAACTGCATGCCCGGCGACAGCCTCACGCAGACCATCCGCGTGCAGGCTGACGGCAAAAACGGTGTGCAGGGCGCAAAGATCTATCTGCGCGCCGAGATCGACGGCGACGCCTCCGCCAAGGAAGGCTCCGCCATCTCGTACAACGATGTGCTCGATCACATCGGCATGACCGTGTCGAAAGACGGCGTCGTGATCGCGTCCAACAAGACCGCGAAGCTCTTCAGCCAGCTCGATGCGGCCGATGGCCTCAAGAGCAACGTCTTCATTGCCGAGGTCGGCCCGAAGACCGATCCGGTCGATCTGGACGTGACCATTGATGTTGACCCCGCGATGGGCAATGCGTTCCAGGAAGCGGCTGCGCACATCACGTTCGTGTTCTCCGTCGAGGACAACGAGCTGCCGCCCCCGCCGCTGGAGCTCGACAAGCACGATGCGTATATCTGCGGTTATCCGGACGGCACGGTGAAGCCGGAGCGCCAGATCACACGCGCGGAGGTCGCAACGATCTTCTACCGTCTGCTTCAGGACGAGGCCCGCGAAAATGTGTGGTCTCGCACGAACAGCTACTCCGATGTGGCAAGCGGTGCCTGGTATAACAGCGCGGTCTCGACGCTGACCAACGCCGGTATTCTCACCGGCTATGAGGACGGCACGTTCCGCCCGGACGCGCCGATCACGCGCGCGGAGTTTGCGACGATCGCGGCGCGATTCTACCACGCACCGGAAGTTACCGGTGATGCATTCTCGGATATCTCCGGCAGCTGGGCGCGCGCGTATATCAACCGCGCGGCGGCGCGTGGCTTGATCGATGGCTATGAGGACGGCACATTCCGCCCGAACCAGAACATCAAGCGCGACGAGGCCATGAAGATCATCAACAAGGTTCTCTTCCGTACACCGGATAAGGAGCATTTCCTGCCCGATATGATCAAATGGCCGGACAACAGCGACACCGACGCCTGGTATTACACGGATGTGCAGGAAGCGACCAACAACCACGATTACGAGCGCGTGAACAACACCTCGCCCGAGACGTGGACGAAGATCACGCAGGCCAGAGATTGGAAGGCGCTCGAGGCCGAGCTGGCGCAGAAATATCCCAACCGGTAAGCGCGCGGCGCTGACGGTAAACGAAACAACCATAGCGAACACCCCCTGTGCCACGGCACAGGGGGTGTTTTTGCGTATGGGGAAAAAACGTGCGCCCCGGCGGCTGCCGGGGCGCTGACGTAGGGATACATGCAATGCGTGGATGCGTTATCAGCCCAGATACTGCTTGTCGTAGTTGTTCTGGATGCAGGAGATGACCTTCGTGATGACGGTGTTGAACGGGGTGGGCACGCCCAGCCGCTCGCCGTAGCGCGCGATGGCGCCGTTGAGCACGGAGATCTCCGTCTGGCGCTGGTGCAGCACGGCGTCCTGCGCCATGGACGGATAGTAGTTGCCGAGGTTGGCGACGATGTTCGGCTCTTCCTTTTCCATGAGCGGCCAGAGATCACCGATGCCGAGCGCCTGCGCGACGGCGCAGCCCTCTTTCCACACATGCATGACGATGTCGTGGCCGTAGGGGTCGGCGAAGGTCTCCTTCACCTTCAGGCGCATGACGGCGCTCACGCCGTTATAGCCGCTGTTGGCGATGACTTTCTTCCAGATGTACGGGCGCACATCCTCGTCAAAGCTCGCGTTGCAGCCGCCCGCCTGGAAGCACGCCTCGAGCGCCTTGCCGGCGGCGTCGGCCTTCGGGTTGTTGTGCACGGCGCCGAAGTGCATCTGGATGCCCTTTTCCGGCTTGCTCACGCACACGCCGGGCCCGGCCAGCTCCGTTCCGATCAGGCCGCTGCCGTAGAGAATGCGGTCGGTCTCCACGAACTGGGCGAGCACCTCGTCGTTGCCGAGGCCGTTCTGCAGCGAGACGACGACCGTCTCCGGCCCGATGCAGGGCATGGTGTCGGCCATGACGTCCGCGGTCTGCGTGGCCTTGACCATGAGGATGACCATATCCATGGTGCCGATGTCATGCGCGGTGGCGCTCGTGTGGAAGCCGGTGAGCACTTCCTCGCCCTCCGGCGTGCGGAAGACCAGACCGTCGGCCGCGATCTTGTCCATGTGCGCCTTGTACTTATCGACGAGCCAGAGCTCGGCGCCGCCCTTGCGCAGGTAGGCGGCGAACACGCTGCCGGCAGCGCCGGAGCCGATCATTGCGATTTTCATGCGTTTGCCTCCTTAGCAAACTGCCGGCCGGTTGTTGGCCGGCCGGCAGAGAAAACTCGGGGTTTGAAATTACTTCAGGTACTGCTTGTCGTAGTTGCCCTGGATGCAGCGCACGACCTGGGACAGGACCTTGCACACCGGGGTGTCGATGCCCAGCTGCTCGCCGTACTCCGCGATCTTGCCGTTGAGCACGTCGATCTCGGTCTGGCGGTGGTTGAAGAGCATATCCTGGCACATGGACGGATAGTAGTCCGCGATGTTGGTGACGATGTCCTTGTGATCGTGGGCGATGAACTCATCGGCGTCCATCGGCACGCCCTTGGCGGTCGCGACCGCGCAGGTCTCACGGATGACGCTGTGGAACAGCCACTGGCCGAACGGATCCGCTTCGACCTCGCCGATCTTCAGACGCAGGACGGCGCACACGGTGTTGACGGTGGCGTTCACGCAGACCTTTTTCCAGATGAACTTGTAGATGTTGTTGTCGGTGCCCGGCTCGCCGTCGCGCCAGTAAGCGTCGCAGCCGCCGGCACGGTAGCACTTGAGCATCTCGGCGCAGGCCGCGTCGGTGAGCTCCGAGCGGACCGCACCGCCGAAGTTCATCTGCACGCCGCCGGCCGGGGTGGACACGCAGTGTGCGGGTTCGGGCAGAGCCGTGCCCAGCACGCCGGAGCCGATGATGCAGCGCTCTTTCGGGAAGACCTTGAAGAGGTTGTCATCGTTGCCGAGGCCGTTGATGAGGGAGACGGCGACGGTCGTGTCGCCGACGACAGGCATGGAGTCCTGGATGGCCTGCTCGAGCTGGGTCGCCTTGGTCATGTAGATGATGACGTCGACCTTGCCCTCCGCCGCGGCCGCGTCAGCAGCGGTGGTGTAGGTGCGGAAGCCCTTGAGCTGGTAGTCGTAATCCTTGTAGCCGCCATCTTCCTCCTGATGGATGGTGAAGTGCATGCCTTCCTCGGCGACTTTCTTCATGTGCGCCTCGTAGCGGTCGATGAGGATGATGTCCGCACCGCCCTTACGCAGGTAAGAAGCGAAGACGCTGCCGGCTGCGCCGGAACCATACATTGCAAATTTCATAACTTTTTCTCTCCTTTTCTGATTCTGTTTGCGATATCTTCGGCCGCTGCAGGCGTATGCCTGACGGCGGATTACCGAACGGTGTTGGTGAGGGTGCCGATGCCCTCGATGCTGCACGCGACCACGTCGCCCGGGTGCAGCCACTTCGGCGGGTCAAAGCCCATGCCCACGCCGGCGGGCGTGCCCATGGAGATGATCGTGCCGGGCCGAAGCGTCATGCCCTGGCTGAGCTCGGCAATCACGTACGGCACGTGGAAGATCATGCGGTCGGTCGTGCTGTCCTGCCGGAGCTCGCCGTTGATGCGGCTCTGGATCTTCCAGGATTTGCACACGTCGAATTCCTCCGGCGTGACGATCCACGGGCCCATCGGCGTGAAACCGTCAAGGCTCTTGCCGCGGTACCACTGCTTGTGCTGGTTCTGGATCGTGCGTGCGCTCACGTCATTTAAAATGGTGTAACCGAACACATAGTCCAGTGCGTCCGCTTCGGTGACGTTGTACGCCGCCTTGCCGATGATGACGGCCAGCTCTGCCTCATAGTCGAGGTCGGCGACGAGATCATTGTGGCTGAGAATGTCGCCGCCGGGGGCGACGGCCTCGTCCACGCGCTTGGAAAAATAGATCGGGAACGTATCCGGTGCCTTGACGCCCTTGCCGGCGACGGATTCGCTCTCCTTGGCGTGGTCAAAATAATTGATGCCCAGGCAGATCACGTCCTGCACCGGGCTGGGGATGGGCGCGAGCAGCCGCACGCTCTCGAGCGGCAGGGCCTCACCGCGCAGCACGGCGACAGTGTCCAGCACCGGCCAGATGCCGATGAGCGCCTGCATGTCCGCGCAGCCCGGCACGGGATACACGGCGGTGCCGGCCGCGTTGAGCAGACCAACGGCGCTGCGGCCGTCTTTTTCAAATGTCACGAGCTTCATAGCGTGCGCGCTCCCTCCGAAATCGACACGGGGTCGTGGATGTGTACGCAAAAATGATGGTTAAAAATTCATCAATCGCGTTCGCTGCGGCCGACGCTTCAAGTCAAAAAATTGCCAAACTCGCTTGACAAAAATCCAACAAGAAATTCGACCTCCCAGCGTTGCTATGATAGCACGAAAGTGTAGACGCCGCAACTGTTTTCTTTCTGTCAGAGTGCTAAAATCACGCAAAAGATTACAAAAACGCCAGAATCAGAGTGCATAAAAATACATGCAGGATTTTGTGCAATTCGACAATTTTCAGAAAATGACTGAAAAAAATTGGGGATTGGAAGAGGCTGTTATTGACTTTTGCGTGTGAGAGAATTATAAATTTACTATCCCGAGTTGTTAACGACTTGTTCATAAATTAACACATGGGTGTGGATTT
>OJKI01000730.1_pt1 | contig 11456 bp, 10 predicted proteins | sample 1596431 | NCBI WGS metagenome assembly OJKI01 (sample SAMEA4350165, study PRJEB24818) | metagenome | biome: human; feature: gut; material: faeces | place: Denmark | collected 2013-09 | reverse complement strand
CGGCGCGAACAGGGGGCCGGCCAGCGCTGTCTAAAGGCTGGCGTGGCCCGCGCCGACGACGTCGACGTCACAGCTTCCGGCTTCATAACGCATGACGAGATCCCTCCGGATTCCTATTAGAATAACATCAACTTTTTATTCTACCGTTTTTGCGCCCCAGATGCAAGAGCGGCGGGGCGCGTGCGGCGGTAAAAATGGTTGTGCAGTATCCGCACAACAAAAAGCGAAAAAAGGCTTGCTTTATCGTGCTAATGTGGTAATATAACAGCGTGCTAACAAGCAAAAACAAATTTTGAAATACGATGAAGGAGAACAGACATGAAAAAGATGACCAAAGTGATCTCGCTGGCGCTCGCGCTGGTGATGTGCCTGGCGCTGTGCGCCTGCGGCAGCAAGAAGGAAGCAAGCTATAAGATGCTCGATGAGAAGGTCTCCACCGAGCAGTACGGCATCGGCTTCAAGAAGGGCAACACCGAGCTGCGCGACGCCGTGCAGGCCGCCCTCTTCCAGCTCTACAAAGACGGCAAGGTCGAAGAGATCGCCAAGAAGTATTCCGACTACAACCTCGACGCGATGCTTTGCCTCGACAAGCAGACCGAGACCACGTTTGACGCCGCCCAGGCGAGCGACGAGTTCAAGGCCCGCACGACCTTCACCGTCGGCTTCGACGCCGAGTATCCCCCGTACGGCTACATGGGCGCGGACGGCGAATACACCGGCTTTGACCTCGACCTGGCGCAGGCCGTGTGCGACATCTACAACTGGGAGCTCGTCAAGACCCCCATCGACTGGGACACCAAGGACGTCATCCTCAGCGCCGGTCAGATCGACTGCATCTGGAACGGCTTCACGATGACCGGCCGCGAGGACAGCTACACGTTCAGCGCGCCGTACATTGACAACAGCATCGTCGTCGTCACGCTCGACAACTCCGGCATCAACTCCCTGGCAGACCTCAAGGGCAAGACCGTTGTCGCGCAGGCCGGCTCCTCCGCGCTGAGCGCACTGGAAGATCCGGATGGCGCCAAGGATCTGGCGGATACCTTCAAGGAATTGCAGCAGACGCCCGACTACAACACTGCCATGATGAACCTCAAGTCCGGTCTGGTGGACGCGGTCGCCATCGACATCGGCGTTGCCCAGTACTACCTGAGCCAGCAGGGCTGAGGACCGTCAACACATATCAGAACCTGCTCCAAAGGACGGCGAAGTCACTTCGCCGCCCTTTGCCGCGGTTTCGGGAAAGGTAGGAAACCATGTCATTTTCCATGATCTGCATCCAGCTGCTCAAGGGCCTTGGCTCCACGTGCCTGATCTTCGCGCTCACGCTGCTGCTGTCGCTGCCGCTGGGCCTGCTGGTGTGCTTCGGGCGCATGTCCCGCTTCAAGCCCCTGCAATATGTCGTTCGCTTCTTCATCTCCATCCTGCGCGGCACGCCGCTCATGCTGCAGCTGATCGTGGTGTGCTTTGCGCCGTTTTATGTTTTCGGCATGAAGCTCACGGCGGGCTGGACGTTCGCCGCACTCATCATCGGCTTCGTCATCAACTACGCGGCCTATTTTGCCGAGATCTACCGCGGCGGCATCGAGTCCATCCCCGTCGGCCAGTATGAGGCGGCCGAGGTGCTCGGCTACACGCGCGGGCAGACCTTCGGGCGCATCATCCTGCCGCAGATGGTCAAGCGCGTGCTGCCGCCGGTCACGAACGAGGTCATCACCCTCGTCAAGGACACGTCGCTGGCGTTCGTGCTGTCCTATGCCGAGATGTTCACCATCGCCAAGCGCGTGGCCAACTCCATCAGCAGCGTCATGCCGCTGTTCGTCGCGGGCCTGTTTTACTTCGTGTTCAATGCGATCGTGGCCTGGGCGATGGAGAAGATCGAAAAGCGCATGAGCTATTATCACTGATCGGAGGGAGACACCATGCCTGTATTGGAACTCAACCACATCCGCAAGCGCTTCGGCGATCTGGAAGTGCTGCAGGATATCTCGCTCTCGGTCGAAAAGGGCGAGGTCGTGGCCATCATCGGCCCGAGCGGCAGCGGCAAATCCACGCTGCTGCGCTGCGCCACGCTGCTCGAGCGCATCGACTCCGGCGAGGTCTGCTTTGACGGACACTACGCCGCGCGCACGGGTGACGATGGCGCCGCCGTCTACGCCGACAAGGCGGAGCTCAAGCAGATCCGCAATTATTTTGGCCTTGTTTTTCAGCAGTTCAATCTTTTTCCGCACTACTCCGTGCTCAAAAACGTCATGGACGCGCCCATCTGCGTCCAGAAGCGCGAGCGCGCGGAGGTCGAGGTGTCTGCGCGCAAAACGCTCGAGAAGATGGGCCTCGGCGACAAGGCCGACGCCTATCCGTGCCAGCTCTCCGGCGGCCAGCAGCAGCGCGTGGCCATCGCCCGCGCGCTGGAGATGAACCCCGAGATCCTGTTTTTCGACGAGCCGACCTCCGCGCTCGACCCCGAGCTCACGGGCGAGGTGCTCAAGGTCATCCGCGCGCTCGCCGAGGAGCACATGACCATGGTCATCGTCACGCACGAGATGGCCTTTGCCCGCGCCGTGGCTGATAAGGTCATTTTCATGGACGGCGGTGTCATCGTCGAGCAGGGCGCGCCCGAGGCGGTCTTCGGCGATACGCAGCAGGAGCGCACGAAGCAGTTCCTCGCGCGCTACAATGAGCGGCCGTGACAAAAATGTAAGAGAAAATTCAGCTTTTCCCTCTTGCACCGCCGTGCAAGATTCGGTATGATAAAAAGCGCATCGGGTTCCGGTGCGCTTTTTTGATTTTTCATTTGGGAGGGCTTCCCTTGAAGCATACAAAACGGATTGCGGCGCTGCTGCTTGCGCTCGCGCTGTGTTTTTCCTGCGCAGCGTGCAGCAAGACGGTCGGCAGCTACCGCGTGGTCAAGACGCTCGGTACGGAGCAGTTTCGCATCGGCTTTCGGGACGGGGATCAGGCGGCGGTGTATGTCAATGCCGCGCTCAAGGTCCTCGCGGCCGACGGGACGATCCACAGCCTCGCGCTCAAGTGGTTCGGCACGGACAACACGACCTTTGACAGCGATGCCAATGCGCTCGACGCGCTCGGCGACATTCCGCAGCGCACGTTCATCATGGGCCTGAACGAGGAGCGCTTTCCCATGAGCTACGCCGACGGCGACGGTTACAGCGGCTTTGACGTCGAGCTCGCGCAGGCGGTCTGCGCCCGCCTCGGCTGGACGCTGCAGTATCAGCCGATCTCGAACCAGAACGCCTATGTTGAGCTCTCAAGCGGCAATGTCGACTGTGCCTGGGGCGGCATGGTGCTCGACCAGACCGACAGCAAGGACAGCAAGAACAAGAAAAAGCAGAAGATGACGCTCACCGCGCCGTATCTCGAAAATGAGCTGCAGCTCATCGTGCGCGGCGACTCGAAATACCGCACGGCCGGCAGCCTCAAGAGCACGACCGTCCTGCTCGGCACGGACGAGACGTACATGACCGCCCTCTCGGCCGACGAGAAGCTCATGAAAGCCTTCGGCGCGGCTCAGCGCGTCACCGGCGGGTCGAAGGCCTGCTTCGAGGCGCTCTCGGCCGGAGACTGCGCCGCCATCGTGGCCGACAGTACGGCGCTCGCTTATTATACGCACTGACCGTCTGGCCGCCCGCGCGGGGCTCTGCGCGGGCGGCTTTTTGTGCGGCGGGGTGCGCTTTTTCGCCGCGATCCGCAAAAAGAGCTCCCGCTTTCGCGTCAACTGTGCTATACTGACTATGTCCGCGCCTGCCAGACTGGCGGAATTTTTTTACTCGCGCGGGCAGAAACACAGGTACGCCTATGTCGAACAGCAACAATAAATATAAAACCCTCGTGTCCAACACCATGCTCATCAGCCTCGGCACCTTCGGCAGCAAGCTGCTGGTGTTTTTCATGGTGCGCTTTTACACGAGCTATCTCACCCCCGCGGACTACGGCACCGCCGACCTCATCACGCAGACGGCCAATCTGCTCTTCCCGCTCATCAGCCTCGGCATCACGGACGGCGTGTTCCGCTTCGCCGTGGATCACACCGAGCAGCGGCGCAACATTTTCTCCGTCGGCGTGTATACGATCCTGGCGGGCGCTGTGCTACTCGTGGCCATTTTGCCGCTGCTGGGGCTCTTCCCACAGTTTGACGGGTTCCTCTGGCTGATCGCGCTCTATACGATGTGCTCGTGCTTCCACTCGCTGTGCGCGCAGTTTGTGCGCGCCGAGGGACACACGGCGCTCTACGCCGTGCAGGGCATGATCAATACCGTGCTCGTCATCGGACTGAATGTGCTCTTCCTCGTCGGCCTGCACATGGGCATCACGGGCTATGTGCTCTCCGTCGCGCTGGCGGATCTGGCGTGCACGTTGCTTTTGTTCGTGCGCGAGCGGCTCTGGCGTCAGCTCATGCTCTGCCCGGGCTGGGCGGCCGCGCGCGAGATGCTGGCCTACAGCATCCCCATGATCCCGACGACGGTGTTCTGGTGGATCACGAGCGTGTCCGACCGCTACATGGTCACGGCCTACCTCGGCGTGGACGCCAACGGTATTTACGCCGTGTCGTACAAGATGCCGACGATCCTGTCGCTCGTGTCGAGCATTTTCATGGAGGCGTGGCAGTTTTCCGCCGTGTCCGAGGCGCAGGGCAGCCGGCGCGAGCACATCCGCTTCTTCTCGAAGGTCTGGTGCTCGTTCCAGTCGGTGATGTTCCTCGCCGGCGCGTGCATCATCGCCTTCGCCGTGCCGGAGATCCACGTGCTCACGACCGAGCAGTATTACGGCGCGTGGCTGTATGTGCCGGTGCTCGGCATGGCCATGGTCTTTTCCGCGTTCGTGAGCTATCTCGGCAGCGTCTACATGGTCGAAAAGTGCAGCAAGCGCACGTTCGTCACGTCCATGATCGGCGCGCTGCTCAACATCGCGCTCAACTTCCTGCTCATCCCGTCGAAGCTCGGCGTGCAGGGCGCGGCCATTGCCACGTGCGTGAGCTATTTTGTCGTGTTTGTCATCCGGGCGGTGGATGCGCGCAAGTTCATCCCGTTCCGGTTTTACGTTGTCGGCGTCACGGAAAACTGCATCCTGCTGACGGTGCAGACGCTCTTCATCGTCCTGCAGCTTCCGGGCTGGAAGATCGCGCAGGCAGTGTGCATTTTGCTGCTGCTCCTGCTCAACCGCAAGCCGCTTCTGGACGGCGCGGGCAAGATCGTCCGCTTCCGCCGCTGACGCAACTTTTTGGAGGATTTGTAATTTGAAGATTTGGAACAGCCTGTTTGGGAAGATTTTTATGACCTTCCTCATATCCATGGTGCCGGTGCTCGAGCTGCGCGGCGCGATCCCGATCGGCGTGGCGCACGGCCTGGATTACCGCATCGCCATCGCGGTGTCCATCCTCGGCAACCTCGTGCCGGTGCCGTTCATTGTGCTCTTCATCCGCAAGATCTTTGCCTGGCTGCGCACGAAGAGCGAGCGGCTCAACGGCTTTGTCACGCGCATGGAGCAGCGCGCGCTCAAAAAGTCGGACACCGTGCGCCGTGCGCGCTTCTGGGGCCTGTTCCTCTTTGTGGCCATTCCGCTGCCTGGCACCGGCGCGTGGACGGGCTCGCTCATCGCAGCCATGCTGGAGATGCGCGTCAAGGAGGCTTTCCCGCCGATCGCGCTCGGCGTCGTCACGGCCGGCATCATCGTCGCCGTCGTGACGTATGGCGCGGCGTCGCTGCTGTTTTAGCGCCAACGCGGTCCGCTGCACCGGGAATTTGTTGGAAAAGGCTGCGGGCACGAACGCCGGAAGACTTTTTGATGCACGCAAAAAAATCCCGCTGTCCCATGGGACAGCGGGATTCTTTTATGTACCGGTTACTCGGCGAACGCTTTTTCCAGCGCTTCGAGCTCCTCACGAAGCTCGTGCGGCAGCTTGTCGCCGAACTGCGCGAAGTATTCGCGGATGCCCGCGCAGTTTTCGCGCCAGCTTTCGGCGTCGAGTGTCAGCAGCTCCCTGAGCGTCTCGACCGTCACGCCGCTGCCGTCGAGGTTGATGTCCTCGGGCTTCGGCTCGTAGCCGATGACCGTCTCGTCCGCGCCCACTTCGTCAAAGCAGCGCTTGAGGATCCACTCGAGCACGCGTAGGTTGTCACCGAAGCCCGGCCACAGGAAGCGGCCGTTGTCGTCCGTGCGGAACCAGTTGACGTTGAAGATCTTCGGCGCGTTCGGCAGCTTCTCGCCCATGTCGAGCCAGTGCTGCCAGTAGTCGGCCATGTTGTAGCCGCAGAACGGGCGCATGGCCATCGGGTCGCGGCGCACGACGCCGACAGCGCCGGTCGCGGCGGCCGTCGTCTCGGACGCCATCGTTGCGCCGACGAACACACCGTGCGCCCAGTCGCGGGACTGGTAGACCAGCGGGGCGGTCTTTGCGCGGCGGCCGCCGAAGATGATCGCGCTGATCGGCACGCCTGTGCCCTTGAAAAACTCCTCGCTGATGCACGGGCAGTTCTCCGCCGGAGCGGTGAAGCGGCTGTTCGGGTGCGCGCCGCGCGTGCCGTCGCTGCCGTCCCACACTTCGCCCTTCCAGTTGCGCAGGTGGCCCTTGGGCGGCCGCTTGGTCATGCCCTCCCACCAGACGGTCATGTCGTCCTCGTTGAGCACGACGTTCGTGAAGATGGTGTTTTTGCTCGTGGAGGCAAGCGCGTTCGGGTTAGATCTCTCGCTCGTGCCGGGGGCAACGCCGAAGAAGCCGTTTTCGGGGTTCACGGCCCAGAGGCGGCCGTCAGGGCCGACGCGCAGCCAGGCGATGTCGTCGCCGACGGTCCAGCACTTCCAGCCGTTTTTGCGGTAGCCCTCGGGCGGGATGAGCATGGCGAGGTTCGTCTTGCCGCACGCAGATGGGAACGCGCCCGTCACATAGCGCACTTCGCCTTTGGGGTTCTGGATGCCGAGGATGAGCATGTGCTCTGCCAGCCACCCCTCGCGGCGGCCGAGCACGGAGGCGATGCGCAGCGAGAAGCACTTTTTGCCCTGCAGCACATTGCCGCCGTAGTTGGAGTTGACGGAGATGATCTTGTTCTCCTCCGGGAAGTGGACGATGTAGCGGTTCTCGGGATCAAGCGTGACCTTGGAGTGCACGCCGAGGATGACGTCGCTGCTGTCGCCGAGCGCGTCGAGCACCTTCGTGCCGATGCGCGTCATGATGGCCATGTTCAGCACGACGTAGATCGAGTCCGTGACCTCGATGCCGTACTTGGCAAACGGGGAGCCGATCACGCCCATCGAGTAGGGGATCACGTACATCGTGCGGCCAGCCATGGCGCAGCGCAAAATCTCGTGCAGCTTGGCCTTCATCTCGTCCGGATCCATCCAGTTGTTCGTGGGGCCGGCCTCTTCGCGGGTCCTGGAGCAGATAAATGTCCGGCCCTCGACACGCGCTACGTCGTTGACGTCGCTGCGGTTGAGATAGCAGCCGGGCAGCTTTTCTTCATTGAGTTTGATGAGCTCGCCGGTTTCCACGGCGATCTTGCGCAGGGATTCGAGCTGGGCCTCCGAGCCGTCGATCCAGACGATCTCTTTCGGGGTCGTGAGTTCGGCAGTTTTTCGCACCAGCTCCAGTACGGACGGGTTTTGCGTCAGTTCCATGTTGTGAGGTTCTCCTTTTTGACTAAAATTTCTCGACCTTGATCCGTATCTATACTACAATTCTCTGAAAACACCTTACACCATCCCGCCGCGCCTGTAAACCCCAAAACGGAAACTTTTCCTGTGAACCTTTTCACACAGGCGCATTTGTGCTACAATGCGCGCAGACATCTCTGACCCGAGGAGGGGAGCGCCATGTGGAAAACCATTGTGCCGGCGGCGGCGGTGCTGGCAGCCGAGGCGGTTATCCGCCGGAAGATCAACGCGCTGCCGGCCGAGACCTTCCCGCTGCGCGTCGGGCCGCGCGTGCAGCTGCGCCGGGCGCATAACCGCGGCCTGCTGTGCAGCAAGTTTGCACGAAAGCCGCGAGCGGCCGCCGCGCTGCAGACTGCGTCCGCCGCAGCGCTCGCGGCGGTGGCGGCCGTGTGCGCCTGCCGCCGAGGCGGCACAGCGCTGCAGATCGGCATGGGCCTGATGCTCGGCGGCGCGCTGGCCAATCTCATCGAGCGCTGGGCGCGCGGGTCGGTCACGGACTATGTGTACCTGCCGCGGGCGGTCATCCCGTTTTTCCGGCGCATCATCTGGAACGCGGCCGACCTGAGCATCCTGACCGGCTGCACCACGGCAGTGATCGCACTGCTGTGCGAAGAGTTGTGATTATGTGAACTGGATTATGTAAACTGTTTGGATACAAAAGCAAATCATTTTTTACAGAAAACGCTTTGTAGTGCACAGTGACAGGATAGGTAAGTTGTTGTTTCGCAAAGGCATTTCTAATATTATGTAAATTAGAATTATGTAAACTATTAAGCGTGAAGACAAGGACGCCTGATCGAAAATGAGGCTATCTATTATTCTGCGCTTTGCGCAGAATAATAGATAGCCCCTTGCTCCAACCTCAGAACAAGGGGCTATCCTGCCGTGTTCGGTTCCATCACCCGAACCTCCTTTTTGTTTCGTTTTCCCGCCGTGTGCAGAGGCCTTTGTGCTGCACGCGGACTCCGACCGCTGTGAAGGGAAATGCGTATGCAAGATTCCGCACCACTGCGTGCCGACTCCGGAGTCACAGAACCCTGTCTGCTTCCGGACGATTCAGTACATCGGACTCACCTCCGTCGATTCCGCTGAACCTGTATTCTAAAGGCGCTGCCCCTCGTGAGGGGCTGCTGCTCTTCTCTGGTTCTGGCTACAGTATAGCAGTTCGTTTTCTTTTTGTCAATGATTTAATAAACAAAAATCAGGCAGAATGTTCGGCAAAAACGCCGAATTTTCCTGCCTCGCGCCAACGCCCCCTGCAACGCGGGGCGCTGGCAGATTCTCTGCGGCGGCGCGCAAAAGGAAAACCGCCGTGCGTGTCCGTCGGCGCACAGCGGCAGCAGCTTCGGTTCAGCGGTCGCTCGGAGCGGCGCTCTGACCGCCGAAGATCCAGTCGTCCAGGTCCTGGCCCATGTGTTTTCACCTCCCGTTGAATTCGCATATGGCCATTCTATGCGCTGCGGTGCGAAAAAATGCACGAACCCGCGCCGTGGAAATAGAAAGAACTTGAAACCATTGGCCGATTGCGCTATAATCTATGCATATTTTCCGTAATCGGAGCCTGTCTCCGCGGGCAACACTATTTTTAAAGGATAAGGTGAATCACGAATGAGTGCATCCCAGGACAAAAAGCGCCGCACAGACGAGCGTGCGCTGGGTACGGAGCGCCGCCAGGTCGCCTCGCAGAAGGAAGCCAAAGAGCGCAAGCAAAGCAAGATCAAGTGGACGGTCGGCTCGATCATCGTCGTGCTGCTCGTTGCCGCCATCCTGATCGGCAACTCCAGTCTTTTTTACACCGCGCGCCCCGCGCTGCAGGTCGGCGATGTGAAGTATTCTTCAGCGGAGGTCAATTATGCCTACCGCTCCGCCTACCTCACGTTCTGCAACCAGTACGGCAGCTATCTGAGCTACGTTGGCCTCGACACCAGCAAGGCGCTCGATGAGCAGGAGTGCCGCATCAGCGATGATTTCGACACCTGGGACGATTATTTCAAGGATGCTGCCGAAAAGAATCTGGTGCAGGTCACGGCGCTGTGCGATGCCGCGCAGAAGGCCGGCGTCACGCTCGACGAGGACGATCAGCATGAGATCGACGAGCAGTTTTCCTACCTCGAGCTCACTGCCAAGCAGTATAAGTACAACTCCGTCAGCAAGTATCTGCAGGCGGCCTATGGCAACGGCGTGACCAAAAAGGTCGTGCGCCATATGCTCGAGCGCAGCGAGCTCGCCACGAAGTACTCGCAGCAGCAGTATGACAGCTACACCTATACGCCCGAGGAGATCGCGGCCAGCTACGCCGAGAATAAGAACAGCTGCGATACATTCAACTATCAGTACTATTTCGTCCAGGCGGATACCGAGGACGGCACGGACGACGACGGCAACGCGACCTCCAAGACCACGGACGCCACGATGGCGGCTGCCAAGGCCACGGCCGACAAGATCGCCGCCGCCACGCATGACGCGGAGAGCTTCACTGCCGCCGTTACGGCCAATGTTCCCGCCAAGACGTCCGAGGACGGCACGAGCACCGCGCCGAGCGTCACGGACAACGCCAATACCAAGGGCTCGAACTTCAGCTCCGCCGTGTACGCCGACTGGCTCTACAGCGCCGACCGCACTGCCAACGACGTGACCGTCGTGGAGCAGGAAAACAGCGGCTACTATGTCGTGCTCTTCGAGAGCCGCGATGATAATGCCTACAACACCGTCAACGTCCGCCACATCCTCATCAAGGCGGAGGACAGCGACGGCGACGGCACGTATTCCGACGAGGAAAAGCAGAAAGCCAAGGCCGCGATCGACGATGTTTACGCCCGCTGGGAGCAGAGCGACCAGACCGAGGACGACTTCGCGCAGCTGGCCAACTCCTTCAGCCAGGACAGCGGCTCGAACACGAAGGGCGGCCTGTACGAGAACGTCTACAAGGGCCAGATGGTGCAGGAGTTCAACGATTTCTGCTTCGATCCCGCGCGCAAGCCGGGCGATGTGGGCATCGTCTTTAACGAGAGCGATTCCTACTGCGGCTATCACCTTGTGTATTACGTCGGCCAGGGCGAGCGCTACTGCGACTACCTTGGCGATCAGGCGCTGCGCACGGATGATTTCAACGCCTGGGAGGGCACGTTCTTTGACGGCTGGACCAGCACCGAGCTCAAGGGCATGAAGTACGTCGGATAAATCAGACACGCGAAAGATATGCGACAGAGCCGCCCGACGGGCGGCTCTGCGTCTATCTGAAAGCAGGGCTTCAACGTTTCCATGTTTCCACGGAGGGATCACCATGACCAAGACAAAAACGCAGCGCTATGACACGACCGTGCTCGACGCGCGCGCCCTTGCCGACGCGCTCGAGATCGAGGAGAAGGCCGGCTGGGAGGTCGCGGAGGCGGGCTATGACGGCACGGACTTCGTCGTGACCTTCGAGCGGGAGGACGCGCGATGACCGAGCAGACCATCCGCACGCAGATGCTCCTCGGCGAGGCCGCGCTCGCGCGCCTGCGCAGCAGCCGCGTCGCCGTGCTCGGCCTCGGCGGCGTGGGCAGCTGGTGCGCCGAGGCGCTGGCCCGCGCCGGCGTCGGCGCGCTCACGCTCGTGGACGAGGACACCGTCAGCGAGAGTAACCTCAACCGCCAGTGCTGCGCGCTGCACTCCACGATCGGCCAGCCGAAGGCGGCCGTCATGGCCGCGCGCGTGCGCGACATTGACCCGTCCATCGCCGTCGACGCGCGCGCCGAGCGCTACGAGACGGCGACGCGGGAGCGGTTTTTCGACACGGAGTATGATTATAT
>OJKI01000718.1_pt1 | contig 11551 bp, 10 predicted proteins | sample 1596431 | NCBI WGS metagenome assembly OJKI01 (sample SAMEA4350165, study PRJEB24818) | metagenome | biome: human; feature: gut; material: faeces | place: Denmark | collected 2013-09 | reverse complement strand
TTCTTCTTCTGATATCCCGCAATGACCGTCTCAATGCTCTCTTCAAGATCCGCCTCGGTGACTACCGTGCGGTTGTTTCTGACCGCACGAAGAGCAGCCTCATTTATAATATTCGCAAGCTCCGCGCCCGATGCGCCGGATGCCATTCTTGCTATCGTGTGGAAGTTGACGTCGTCTGCCGTCTTTATCTTCTTTGCGTGGACTCTCAGTATTGCCTCACGTCCCGCAAGGTCGGGCAGCTCAACGGGTACGCGCCTGTCGAAACGGCCGGGGCGGGTGAGCGCGGGATCGAGCGTCTCCGGGCGGTTTGTCGCCGCTAATATGATAACGCCGATATTTTCCTGGAAACCGTCCATCTCTGTGAGCAGCTGGTTGAGGGTCTGCTCGCGCTCGTCGTTGGAGCTGAACTGACCGTCGCGCTTCTTGCCGATGGCATCGATCTCATCGATGAACACTATGCAGGGGGCTTTCTCTTTTGCCTGGCTGAAAAGATCCCTGACCTTTGAAGCACCCATGCCGACGAACATCTCGACGAATTCCGAACCGGACATCGAGAAAAACGGCACATTCGCTTCGCCCGCAACAGCCTTTGCGAGCATTGTTTTACCCGTTCCGGGAGGGCCGACGAGCAGAACGCCCTTGGGCATCGACGCGCCGACGTCGGAATATTTCTTCGGATTGTGGAGATAGTCAACTATCTCCGAAAGGCTCTCTTTCGCCTCGTCCTCACCTGCAACGTCGCTGAAATGTATGCCCTGGGTCGACGGGACATAGACCTTCGCGTTGCTTTTGCCGAAGCCGAACGCCATGGAGTTTTTGCCGCCCGCCTGTTCCATCAGCTTCTTGCCCATATACTGGCCGAGTCCGATGAAGATTATCAGCGGGAGCACAAAAGTCAGCAGGAAACTCACCAACGGCGAAGTCGTCGTCTCAATATCCTTTGAGAACTTCGCGCCGGAGTCGTAGAGCCGCTGAGTCAGCGTCGGGTCGTTCATCGCGCCGGTCTTGTAGATTTTCTTCGCGTCGTCCTTGTCGGTGAAGATTATCTGATCGTCCTCGACCTCGACATTGCCGATTTTTTTCTGCTCGATCATGCTCATAAATGTGCCGTAGTCGACTTCCGTCACTCGTGCCTTGACGAGCAGGGGAGACACTATCACATTGAACAGCACAATGACGAGCAGCGCAATGCCGTAGTAGAATATCAGAGGCTTCTTTGGGGATTTCACTTCTTTCATTTTCCGCACCTTCCTTTTTTAGGATTGATGTTAATTGAAAATATATATTAATTATACTCTTGCGTCAATATAAGTTCAATACAATTAAAGAATAACAGCGAAAAAGGACTGTCCGGAAAGCAGCCCTTTTAATTTTATTTCATATTGGCGATTGGGGACTTGAACATTATCTTCGCCGCGAATATTCTCTCGTCCGCGCAGTCGAACGATGCCTGTCCGCCGTATTTTTGAATTATCTTGCTTATGCGCGCTGCCCTCTCGCTGTTCTTTATGTCCGGCGAGCCGTCCACGCTGTGGCGGACGTTGAGCACGACATATGCCTCGTTGAAGCTGCCGATGCTCATGTCGATAAAGCGCTCTTCTGATTTTTCGGCGGATTTGTATGCCCCGTTGAGGATGTTGTCGAGTAATATTGTGAGGTCGCTGTCCGAAAGAAAAGAAAAATCAATGCTGCGCACATCGCAGTTGAATTTTATCTCCGAATTTGCGCACAGATGCGCGTATCTGCTGATTATAACATTCGCGAGCTTGTTGCTGCTGAACTGCTTCACCGCGCCCATCGCGCCGCTGTTGTATATCGAGTCGATGTAGCTTTTTATGCGGTCGTTTTCTCCGTTTTGTGAGAGCTGCTTTATCGTGCGCAGCTGCCCCTTTATGTCGTGAATAATAATGTCGCGCAGGTCGTATTGATGCTCAAGCTCTGCATAGTATTCCGTGTTCAGTTCCTGACGCTGTTCTTCGAGAAGCGATTCGGTTGAGTTTGTGATTTTGCAGACTAACTTTCTGTGCGCAAGGCAGACGGCGGATATCGCCAACGGCAGAACGACCGATATCAGCGTCAAAATCAGATTGCTCCCCGGGAAAAATGCGAAGCCTGCAATCATTGCGGCGCAGACCAGCGAGAGCAGGGACACCAGTACGTAATAGGCAATCATATTGTCGTTATGCCTTGATACGGCATAAGCGAATGTAAAATACAGCGCGCTCGCCGATATGCCAAGCAATATCATTCCGTTCCCGGGCGGCTCATGGCCGATAATTTTCGGCAGACCGAACATTATTATAAATGCCGACATCGCGGCAAGAACTTCGAGCAGTAAGCAATGGATCAGCGTCTGCTTTATTCCTGCACGGTATATTATGAGCGCGGCGCAGAGATTGCTGATAAAGAGCAGTGTTATGTTGAGCGCGGCAAGCCCCGCGAAGCTTACGGCGAATTGTACGGCAGCAGCCGCCGCAAAGAATCCACAGACTGCGGCAATCGGACATTTTGTTTCAAACCGCCTTGAAAAATAGCAGTACGCGGCAAATTGTCCGAAAGCGCAGGCAATCAATTTACACACAGTGTCCATCATATACCTCCCGCAAAGTTAAAAAATGCCTTTCTGAAGGCGGGGTATTTGCGCTGGGACATATATACGCTTACCGTTTCGCCGTCGCCTTTTCTGAGCGTGACGCTGTCTTTTGAAAAGTCGATGACGTTTTGCAGATTGACTATGTAGCTCGCGTGGGAATAGACAAAGCAGTCCGGCTGACCGGTTTTGGCTATCCAGTCTTTTAGTCTGACTCCCGTCGCATATTCGGCGTCTTTTGTCACGAGAAGTGCGCCGTAGCGCCTGTTTTCAATATAGAGAATGTCTTTTGTCTTTATCTTCTTGACTATGTCGTGAGTCTCGAGAATTATCGTCTTGCTCAGCGTGCGGTATTCCTGAACGGCGTCAAAGAGGTTCTTGTTGAAGCGGTTGACATCGACGGGCTTCGAGAGATATCTGAAAACATGGATGCGCATCGCGTCGTCGAGATATCGCTGGAACGAGGTCAGAACGATGATGAGTACATCCGGGTTCTGCTTCTTGAGCTCGACCGCGAGTTCGAGTCCGCTCATTTCGGGCATCTCGATATCAATGAAAGCGATGTCATATTTGTGCTTGTTTTCGAGAATGAATTTTCCCGACTGACGGCAGTCTATATTGAAGCTGACAGTGTTCACTTTTTCCCATGCACACAGCAGTTTTTTAACCTGTTCAACTATTTCCGCGCTGTCATCGCAGACAAGTATATCTATCAAAAGAATCACGCTCCCGCAAATATTATACCACATTTTGTCGAAAAAGCAAACAGAAAAATAAAAAATGTCATCAGCGATTATTTTTTACTGCTTGCCGGTCACCGCTTGAATTGAGTTTTGCGACCTCGGCAAATTAAACTCACGAAAAACATCGTTTTCGCCCAAAATCGCATCACTTTTGCAAAAATTCACACTTCCGGCGGCAAATGCGCTAAAATAGTGTTGACCTCTGAAAAGAGCATGAATTTGAAATCTATCTCCTACATAACTCCTATATAAAAGAAAGCGGGCAGGGTACACACCTTGCCTGCTTTCTTTATTTATAATGACAGTGCCTGAGCATAAAAAATATTTCAACAGACCGCGCGGATGTTTTCATATAACCTCACACCGCGGCGGACTTATAAGGTATGTTCTTACACTTTTTTAACTGTGTTATTATGCCGTACAAATAAAATGTTCTTTTGGCACTGATAATTATACGCAACAATCTGTCAAAATATGTTGCATGTTTGCTATATAGAAAAATAACTGCCCGAAATATATCGTTTTTGCCCATTTTAACATCACTTTTTGAAAAATCAACACTTTTTGCTTGCAATGCGTTAAAATTATGGCGTACTCAAGCGAAGTACATAAATGAAGTCAACTACCTCCTATACTCCTATACGGCGGGAAGCGGGCGGATTTTTCCGTCTGCTGCCTGACCGCCGGAAGCGCGGAGGCATACGGCAGGCGGCAAAACGCACCTGCAGATAAATTCAAGGGACGGATAGTAATGCTGAAAGAATACGACGGACTTCCGGATATCGGCTCGCGCTATGTGCTTGAATGCCGATGCAAGAAAATCGGAGAGGACGGCAGCGAGATAGGCGCATGCGATGACACCGTCAACCCCGTCAGCGGATTTATTTATGCCGAGAATGAAGAACAGGCTGTCAACTACGGTATAGACTTCATCATGAAGTATGCGGGAGATAACCTCCTGCTCGAGGATAACAGCATTCTCCTGCTCGACGATAATCGCCCGATGGATCTGTACTATGACTTTTCGGCAGTAGAGGTCGGATGATTTCGACTGCCGGGCGAGAATAAGCAGAAAGTAATACTTCGCTGATTTCACCATCCACGCAAAACGCAGAAACCCCAACCTGCGTTTTGGAATTTCCATATTATCTTTTTTATCTCCACTTCCTCAACGATACGGGCGCCGTGATCCACCAGAGTCACGGCGCCTGTATCTATTTTATTTTCAGCAGTCGCAGGTCTTGGTGCGCTGGACTGTTCCTGCCGCGTGGTGCGGCGGAGCGTATACGGAATATACCTTGAGCGGGATGCTTCCGCTGTTTGTTATATTGTGCCAGGTTCCGGCGGGGATGAGGCAGGCGTCGCCGCCGTTTGCCCTCTGACCGTCGCACATGGAACATTTCGTCGCGCCGAAGCTTATTGTCGCGCAGCCCTGCACGATGCAGACGAGCTGATCTGTGTCCTCGTGGATCTCCGCGCCGATGTCGCAGTTTGTGGGTATGCACATCAGCGTTACCTGCAGATGCTCGCCCGTCCATGCCTCTTTTCGGAAATTTGTGTTCTCTTTCGTCTCGCGGTCAATGTCCATGACTGTCGGCTGTCCGCCGCAGCCGCAGCGGTTTTGATTGTTGTTCATTTGGCACCTCCAAAGTTTTTTCTGTATATTCTATGCGCCGAAGTTCATTTGCGATACTGTTTTTCTTGAAACGCGGCGGCGGATGCCGTATAATTATTTTATATACAGCCGAAGTTTTCGGTCGGATTCGTCCGTTGATTTTTATGAAACAGTTTTCGGAGGTGCGGTATGTACAGGCTCTTTATCGTTGAGGATGATCCAGGGATAGCGAACGCCGTCGCGGCGCAGGCACAGGCGTGGAATCTTCAGACGCATATCGTGCAGGATTTCAGCAATGTCATGCACGAGTTCGCCGAGTTTTCGCCGCATATAGTCCTGCTCGATATCATGCTGCCGTTCTTTGACGGCTATCACTGGTGCAGTGAGATTCGCCGCGTCTCGAAGGTGCCGATAATCTTCGTCTCATCGGCGTCGGATAATATGAATATCGTCATGGCGATGAACCTCGGAGCGGATGATTTTATCTCGAAGCCGTTCGACGGCAGCGTCCTCATGGCGAAAATTCAGGCTCTTCTGCGCCGTACTTACGATTTCGGCGCCAATGTTCCGGTGCTCGAGCATCGCGGCGCACTGCTCGATACGGGTGAAAATTCTCTCGTTTTCGGCGATGAAAAGATAACGCTGACCAAAAATGAATATCGTATTCTGCTCTGCCTGATGGAAAATAAAGGCAAGGTGGTCAGCCGCGAAAAGCTGATGGAGCGCCTTTGGGAGACGGACTCGTTTGTCGATGAAAACACGCTGACCGTAAATGTCAACCGCCTTAGAAAAAAGCTTGACGCGGCGGGACTCAAGGATTTTATCGCCACAAAGTTCGGCGTGGGATATATAATAGCTTGATTTCGGAGGGGTTATGAGCTTTTTTAAGGGTTATCTCAAGGAGCGCTGGAAGCGGCTCTTGATGCTTCTGCTTTTCGTCTGCATATTCGCGGTTTCGTTTTGGTTCTACCGTCTGCCCGTGCGCGCCGTGATGTATCCGTGTGCACTGTGCCTGCTTTTCGGCGCGGTGTTCGTCGCCTATGATATTACAAAAGCGTATCGCCGCCACAAGTTTTTCGAAGAGCTTCACCGCAGGAACACCGAATTAATATCTGCTTTGCCCGAGCCGGAGGGGATAGTTGATTCCGACTATCAGCAGCTGATATCCGTGCTCAAGGAAAAAATAGCGGAGATAACGGCGCAGACGGACAGCCGCATACGCGACACCGTCGATTACTACACCGTCTGGGCGCATCAGATAAAAACGCCGATAGCGGCGATGCGTCTGACTCTTCAGAAAGAGGATGTGCCCGAAGCGCGCAGACTCGCATCCGAACTGTCGCGTATAGAGCAGTATGTCGAAATGGTGCTCGTCTTTGTGCGTCTCGGCTCGGATTACAGCGACTATGTTTTCGGGGAAAAGGATATAGACGGCATAATAAAAGGCTCGGTGAAGAAGTTCGCCCCCGAGTTCATTGACCGCAGGATACGCCTCGAATATGGCAGCGTTGATATTCAAGCCGTTACGGACGAAAAATGGTTCGCGTTCGTCGTCGAGCAGCTGCTCTCAAACGCGCTCAAATATACCCGCGAGGGGAGCATAAGGATTTATTCCGAGGGAAAAGTCCTTTGTATCAAAGACACCGGAATAGGCATCGCGCCGGAGGATCTGCCGCGCGTGTTTGATAAAGGCTATACCGGATGCAACGGCAGAACCGACCGCCGTGCGAGCGGGCTCGGGCTTTATCTCTGCCGTCGCATATGTCAAAACCTCGGTATTGATATCTCGATTTCTTCAACAGTAGGCGAGGGGACAACGGTTCGCCTCGATCTCGGGCAGTATAAACTGGGAAAAGAATAACTTCTTACAAAACCGTAAGATTTGAAAGGGGAAATGTAAGCCTTTTCTATGGAGGCGCATTTCCCTTTTCGGCTATAATAGAGCCACAAAATGACAGGAGGTCAACTACAGTGAGTATTTTGGAAGTCAACGGACTCAAAAAAGTCTATTCAACCCGTCTCGGCGGCAATAAGGTCGAGGCTCTTAAAAATGTTAACTTCAGCGTGTCGGAGGGCGAGTATGTCGCTATAATGGGCGAATCCGGCTCCGGCAAGACCACTCTGCTCAATATTCTTGCGGCTCTTGACAGACCCACCTCCGGCAGCGTTATAATCGACGGCAAGGATCTTTCAAAAATAAAGGACTCCGCTGTCTGCGCTTTCCGCAGAGACAACCTCGGCTTCGTGTTCCAGGATTTCAATCTTCTCGATACTTTCACGGTCGAAGATAATATCTATCTTCCGCTCGTCCTCGCGGGCAAGAGCTACGATGAGATGCATTCCCGCCTCGAACCGATAGCAAAGCGTCTCGGCATAACGGAACTGCTCAAGAAATATCCCTATGAGATATCCGGCGGCCAGAAGCAGAGGGCGGCTGTCGCCCGCGCGCTGATAACCGAGCCGCGCATGATTCTCGCCGATGAGCCGACAGGCGCGCTCGATTCAAAGTCCACCGATGAACTGCTGCGCCTGTTCACCGAGGTCAACGCCCTCGGTCAGACTATTCTTATGGTCACGCACTCCGTCAAGGCGGCTTCCTCCGCAAAGCGCGTGCTCTTCATAAAGGACGGCGAGGTGTTCCATCAGATCTATCGCGGCGCCGATACCGACAGCCAGCTCTATCAGAAGATATCCGAGACCCTGACTCTGCTTGCGACAGGCGGTGAGCGCAAATGAAAAAGTTTTTCTATCCGCGCCTCGCGTTTGACGGGATAAGGAAGAATAAGCGCCTCTATCTGCCGTATATCTTGACGCAGATAGGCATGATAATGATGTATTATATCGTCATCTTCCTGCGCTACGGCGAGTCGCTCAAGGGCACGTTCGGCGAGGGTACGGTCAGCATCGTGCTCATGCTCGGCGGCTGGGTCATCGCTATATTTGCCTGCATCTTTCTTTTCTATACAAATTCGTTTCTCATCCGCCGCAGGAAAAAGGAGTTCGGACTCTATAACATCCTCGGTATGGACAAAAAGAATATCAGCATCCTGCTCTTTTGGGAGAGCCTGATAACTTCTGCCATATCGCTCTTCTGCGGTCTTGTGCTCGGCGTCGCGCTCTCGAAGCTCGCCGAACTCGGACTCGTCAAGGCGATAGGCGGCACTGATATCAGCTATGTTTTCCATGTCTCTCCGACTGCAATATTGCTGACTGTCGGCGTTTTCGCCGTTATCTTCCTGCTCCTCTTTATCAACTCCGTGCGCCAGATAATGGGCGCGAGCGCGGTGACTTTGATAAGGAGTGAAAACCTCGGCGAGAAGCCGCCGAAAGCTAACCCGCTTCTCGGCATCATCGGCGCAGTTTTGCTCATCGGCGCATATATTACCGCCGTTGTGATAACAGAGCCCCTGAGCGCGATACTTGTGTTTTTCATCGCGGTCATAATGGTCATCATAGGCACTTATCTTCTGATGATATTCGGCTCGGTGCTTCTCTGCCGCTTCCTGCAAAAGCGCAAGAACTATTATTATAAGCCGAATCACTTCGTCTCCGTCTCTTCGATGACCTACAGAATGAAGAGAAACGGCGCGGGACTCGCGTCCGTCTGCGTGCTCGCAACAATGGTGCTCGTCATGATATCCTCAACCACCTGCCTGCTCTTCGGCACTGAGGACAGCGTCAACACCCGCTATCCGCGCGATATCGTGCTTTCAACGGGCTTTGATACTATCGACGGACTCGATGACGGCAATATCGAAAAAGTCGCCGCAGGCGTCGATTCCCTTGCCGCTTCGCATAAGGCGAACGCCTCAAATTTTGCGTCCTACAGATCCGTTGTGACTGTCGGCACGATTTCCGACGGCGGCAAGCTGATCGCAGGCGGCACGGGCGTAACAATCGGTTCAAACTCGAATGCGTATATCTGCTTCGATGTCGTGCCGATAGAGGACTACAACGCCGTCATGGGCACGAACGAAACCCTCGCGCCTGATGAGGTCATAGTCTATGGCTACAGAATGAAGTATAAATATGACACCGTGACTCTCGGCGACGGCAAGACCTACAAAGTCAAAAAGACAGTCGACAGCTTCCTCATTGACGGCGACTCCGCCGTAAATATCGCGTCCTCGATATATATTTTCGTGCCCGACTTCAAAAGCGCGGCCACGGATTTTGCAAAGCCCGAAAACCACAACGGGGTGCGCACCGTCAACTATAAGTATTTCAGATTTTTCGATACCGAACTCGACACCGCCGGCGAGAGAGCGCTGTGCAATGACTATATCGACGCGACAAAACCGGTAATGTCGTCTTACGGCAATATGATGACATTATCGATAGACAGCCGCAATGCCGGCTGGGATGATTATTATTCTGCCTTCGGCTCGCTGTTCTATCTCGGCGTCATGCTCTCGGTCGTGTTCATCTTCGCGGCTGTGCTGATAATCTACTATAAGCAGGTTTCGGAGGGCTACGAAGATCAGTCGCGCTTTGAGATAATGCAGAAGGTCGGCATGACGAAGAAAGAGATAAGAAAGAGCATCAATTCTCAGCTGCTCACGGTATTCTTCCTGCCTCTCGCGGGAGCGGGTCTGCATATGATATTTGCGTCCATAATAATCCGCAGAATATTGCTCGCATTTAACTTCAACAACCCCGTCCTCTTCGCCGTGACAACTCTTGTGTGCTTCGTCGTGTTCGCGCTGTTCTATACTCTTATTTACCGCGTCACCTCCAACGCCTATTATAAGATAGTCAGCGGCGCAAAGGAGAGAGAATAATGAAAAGAGCAGCGGCTGTTCTGCTGACTCTTGCTCTAATGCTCTCGCTCACGGCGTGCATGAGCCGCGGCAGTATGCAGCTCAAACGCGCGGACAGATACTTTGACGATCTGCGCGGCGCGTTCAGAATGTCCGATGTCACGAACAGCGCCAGGCTCATCGGTAAACGCGAGAACAACGGCAGGGACTGGTTCACCGGCAGCTACACCGCGCAGTGTGAGAACGAGACCGGACGCGATACCGTGTTCGGCGGCGCATCGGCGCGCGACAAGCTGATAAAAGTGAAAGCTTATATCAAAACCGAGTCCGGAAGCGCGGTAATACGCCTGAGAATGAACGGAAAAGTGATCGAATATACGCCCGACGCCGACGGCAGATTCGAACGCGAGTTCAATTTCGAAAACGGCGGCAACTATATAATGATAGACTTCGACCGCTTCACCGGAACAGTTCAGATGACAGCAGAATATGTATAACAAAAACGGCAGGAACCGTAAAAAAGTTCCTGCCGTTTTTTCTCATTTAGCGCCTTTAGGCAGTTGAGCACGAAGTGCGAAACAAATAACCACCCGCTATGCGGGAGAGAGACAAAGGTTATACCAAAAAATTCTCCAAACAGGTACAATAAGGATGTTCAAGCCTATTGTAGAAGAAAGGAGAATTTTTATGGCAGATCAATATAACAGTTTATCTCACACGAAATGGTTATGCAAATATCACATAGTAATAGTACCCAAGTACAGGAGAAAGGTAATATATAACCAGTACAGAAAAGACTTGCAGGAAATAATAAGAACGCTTTGCAAGTATAAGGGTGTAGAGATAATAGAAGGGCATATGATGCCGGATCATGTGCATCTGCTAGTAAGTATACCACCAAAAACAAGTGTGTCAAGTTTTATGGGATACTTAAAAAGGAAAAGTGCGCTTATGATGTTTGATAAACACGCAAATCTAAAGTATAAGTTCGGAAATCGGCACTTTTGGGCAGAAGGATATTATGTATCAACGGTTGGTTTGAATGAATCAACAATAAAGAAATATATCCAAGAGCAAGAAAAGGCAGATATAGCATTAGATAAATTAAGCGTAAAAGAGTACGAGGATCCGTTTGCGCAATAACCCCTTTAGGGGTGTGCCAAAGAGGCAAATACAATAAGGCTTGAACGAAGAGAAAGCCCGCACCTTGAGGTGCGGGTTAGTATCGGGGCTTATAGCCCCTGTTCAAACCACCCGTTTGACGGGTAGTTTTGATTTACCTTTTCAAAAAACTGGTTGAAAATCGGGTAGAATTTTTTGATTCTCTCGATAATTTATCTCAAAATCTTTTTGAATGCCGCCGCAAACCGATTTTCTGCGGCCTCTCTCACTCTGTACCCGGGGATCGTTCCGCCGCGGTCACCGACCCCGTCCGTATCGCCGCAACATCCGCCGAAACGAGCCAACGCAAGAGAGAGCGCCGCCTTTTCCTCGGGTGTTGCAAAGCCGTATTTTTTGCTGAATTCTTTGAGTATATTGTCGGCTACGGTTCCGCTGTAACCGAGCTCTCTGAGAAATGCGTTGGCGTCAAACAGCACATCGCCGTCTGCCGCCTCTGCCGCGGATTTGCGGATAGAGAAGGCGATGAGCTTCACTATGAGCTTGAAATCATCGGAATCCTGCGAGTAAATTCTCCTGCCGCTCTTGTAGGTGAGATAGGCCGTTGTCAGCGCCTCGTTGAGAGTCGAATAGCTGCTGTTCGGAATCTCGAGCCCGTATGCCGCCGCCATAGCCTGAATACCGTTTTCGCCGTAGATCGGGGTGTCCGACAGCTCTCTCAATC
>OJKI01000713.1_pt1 | contig 11596 bp, 4 predicted proteins | sample 1596431 | NCBI WGS metagenome assembly OJKI01 (sample SAMEA4350165, study PRJEB24818) | metagenome | biome: human; feature: gut; material: faeces | place: Denmark | collected 2013-09 | reverse complement strand
ATACAAGCTGTTCATACCGGTTTTGAGGTTATTAATACCGAGAATATTGACAAACAAAAAACAGGCTATTATTATACATTTGTATAAAACGTTCACTGAGCTTCCGAACGGTTAATGCAAAATGCTGCCGAAAGAAGAGGGGCATGTTCGGAAATTTGCATTTAAACCGTCGATGCTGAGAATAAAAAAACGGAGGTATACAATGGAAACGAAGAAAAAGAATACGCTGAAATCTTTTCTCGCGTTGACGCTGGCATTTATCATGGTGCTCGGCGTATCGCCTATCGGTGAGCTTGCGGGCATTGATTTTGCAGAGCTGTTTGGTCTGAAAGCCGCAGCTGAGGGCGATGCCTTAACCGAGGGTATATATACCTACGAAATCGTTGACGGCACGGCGCAAATAACCGATTGTGACACGACTGCCGCGGGTGATATAGTTATCCCGTCGGAGCTCGGAGGGCATCCCGTGACAAGCATCGGAGTATATGCTTTCAACGACTGCAAAGGTTTTACGAGCGTAACCATTCCCGATAGCGTGACGAGCATAGGACTACAGGCTTTTGATAGTTGCACGGGACTTACAAGTATAACAATTCCCGGCAATGTAACCCACATAGACGGTGCGCCGTTTGCTTTTTGCAAAAGTCTTGTGAATATAATTGTAGACAATAACAATGAAAAGTATTCGAGCAATGATGGGGTATTGTTCAACAAGGAACAAACATTACTTGTTCAATATCCCGCCGGAAAGCAAAACAGCACATATGCGATTCCGTATGGCGTAACAGATGTAGGCTATGGCGCGTTTATACAATGTGAGACTCTTATGGATGTAACAATTCCTGACAGCGTGACAAACATTGGCTATGGCGCATTCGCTATTTGTTCGAGCCTTACTGATATAACAATTCCTGACAGTGTGAAAATTATCGACGAGATTGCTTTCGGCGGGTGCAATGGTCTTACAAGTATAGAAATTCCCGATAGCGTAACTACCATCGGAGTACAAGCATTTTCTGATTGTTGCAATCTTACGAGTGTTACTATTGGCGTCGGTGTGATGAACATCGGGAAAAATGCTTTCTTAAATTGCGATTCGCTCAAAAATATCTATTATCGCGGTACTGAAGAGCAATGGAATCAAATAGTTATAAACGACGAAAACAGCTACTTAAATAATGCGGTGATTCACTATGAACATATTGCCTGCGATTCTCATAAATGGGGTAGCTGGCAAGTGGAGAAAGATACAATCGGTGAATCTGAATATATAATGAAACGAATATGCTCCGTCTGCGGAGAAACGCAGACATGTCCAATGATATACACCTACGAAATCGTTGACGGCACGGCGCAAATAACCGATTGTGACACGACTGCCGCGGGTGATATAGTTATCCCGTCGGAGCTCGAAGGGCATCCCGTGACGAGCATCGGAGTATATGCTTTCAACAACTGCAAAGGTTTTACGAGCGTAACCATTCCTGATAGCGTAACAAGCATCGGAGGATGTGCCTTTTTGAGCTGCGAAAGTCTTACGAGTGTAACAATTCCTGATAGCGTAACAAGCATCGGAGAATATGCTTTTGCAGGCTGCAAAAATCTTACGAGTGTTAAAATCGGCAACGATGTAGCAACGATAGGCAGCTGGGCCTTTTTGAGATGTATAGGCCTCAAGAACATTGTTATACCTGACAACGTGATGTTTATAGGAGCCGGAGCTTTCGGCGAATGCATGGGTCTTACAAGTATAACCGTAGATAAGAATAATGAGAATTATTCGAGCAGGGACGGTGTGCTGTTTGACAAGGAGCAAAAGACACTTATCCAATATCCGGATGGACGGCAAGGTGCTGAATATACAATTCCGGAAGGAGTTGAAAAAATCGGGGCTATTGCTTTCTACGGTTGTACCGGTCTTACAAGCGTAACAATTCCCGACAGTGTGGCAAGCATTGAAGAGAATGCATTCGGTATCTGTAACGGTCTCACAAGTGTAACAATCCCCGACAGTGTGACAAATATCGGAGCCTCTGCTTTCGCTGAATGCACAGGCCTTACAAGTGTAACAATCGGCAACGGTGTAACAACTATAGGGGACGATGCGTTTAGAGGATGCACAGGTCTAACAAATGTAACGATCCCCGACAGTGTGATGGGCATCGGAAGCGATGCTTTCTCCGACTGTACAGGTCTTACAAGCATAACAATTTCCGGTAGTGTGGAATTTCTTGGAGACAGGGTGTTCTCTCGTTGTATAAGCCTTACAAGTATAACCGTAGATAAGAATAATGAAAATTATTCGAGCAGGGATGGTGTGCTGTTCAACAAGGATCAGACAACACTTATCCAATATCCGGCAGGCAAACAAAGAGATACTTATATAATTCCGGACAGTGTGACAAGCATTGGAAGTTGGGCTTTCCTCGGTTGTAAAGGTCTCACAAGCATAACAATTCCCGGTAGCGTGACAAGTATCGAAGAAGAAGCTTTCTACAGCTGTACAGGTCTTACAAGTATAACAATTCCGGACAGCGTGACAAGCATCGGAGGCTATGCTTTCTCCGACTGTACAAGTCTTACAAGTATAACGATTCCGGACAGTGTGACAAGCATTGGAAGCGATGCTTTCTCCGGTTGTACAGGTCTTACAAGTATAACAATTCCCGACAGTGTGACAAGCATTGAAGAACACGTGTTTTTCGGTTGTGAAAAATTGGCAACTGTAAACATGGGCAACGGTATTATCAAAATCGGCTTTGCTGCCTTTGAGGATTGCAATTTGCTTAAAGATGTCTATTTTTCCGGCACTGAAGCGCGATGGAACAAAATAGTTGTAGAAGAAGCAAATGATTGCCTGAAAAGTGCTGAGATTCACTATGAATATACCACATGCGATTCTCATAAATGGAGCAACTGGCGCGTGACGATAGAGGCGACTTATGATTCCGAAGGCGTTATGGAGCGGATGTGCTCGCTCTGCGGTGAAACGCAAACGCAGCCCATGATATTTATTTATCAAATTTACGACGGTGTGGCTTCGATAACGGGTTGCTATCATGAAGCAATGGGAAATGTGACGATTCCCTCTGCCATAGACGGTTGCCCTGTGACAAGCATCGGAAGTTATGCTTTCTCCGACTGTACAGGTCTCACAAGTATAACAATTCCGGACAGTGTGACAAGCATCGGAGATTCGGCTTTCTACGGCTGTACAGGTCTTACAAGTATAACAATTCCGGACAGCGTGACAAACTTAGGCAACCAAATATTCGCTGATTGCACAAACCTTAGCAGCTTAACAATAGGCGACGGAGTGACAAATATCGGGGAATATGCTTTCAGCAATCTTAAAAACCTCACAAGCTTGACGCTTGGTAATGGTGTTGAAAGTATAGGTGATGAGGCATTTGCTGGTTGTGAAAAGTTGACGAATCTGACTCTCGGCAATAGCGTCAAGGTCATTGGACTTTCTGCGTTTTCAGGATGTACGGCTCTGACAAATGTGGTTATTCCGGACAGCGTTATAGAAATTGGCATCCATGCCTTCAGTGAAACAGGCCTTACGAGCATAACGATTCCGGACGGTGTTGAAACTATTGGGGACTTTGCGTTTCATAAGTGCAGCAGTCTGATGAGCATTTTGGTAGGAGAGAACAATAAAAACTATTCGAGCGAGGACGGAGTGCTGTTTAACAAGGATAAAACCGCAATAATTCGATATCCCGCCGGCAACCGAAGAGATACTTATATAATTCCCGATAGTGTTACAGGTATTGAGTATTATGCCTTTTACGGTTGCAGCAACCTTAAAAACATAACGATTCCGGAGAGTGTATCGGCTATCGGAGAAGAAACGTTCTACGGATGCACAGCTCTTACAAGTATAACTATTCCGGACGGTGTGACAAGTATAGGAAACTATGCATTTTGTAATTGTACAGGTCTGATAAGTGTGGTAATACCGAACAGTGTTAAAAGTATCGGAGATGGTGCGTTCGGGGGCTGCACAAGTCTTACGGATATAACGATTCCCGACAGTGTAACCGATATTGCATATGCCGCTTTCGATGGTTGTACGAGCCTTACAAGTATAACAATTCCTGATAGTGTTACAAGTATTGGCGATCTTGCTTTTTTTGGCTGTACAGGTCTTACCGGTATAACAATTTCTGACAGCGTTAAAAGCATCGGATATTCTGCGTTTGAGGGCTGTACGGGTCTTACAGACGTCTATTACTCCGGAACGGAATCTGAATGGAATAAAATTACGATAGGCAATTCAAATGAATGTCTTGAAAACGCTTCTATCCACTATAACTGGAATCCCTGCACCGACCACAGCTGGAGCGACTGGACGGTGATCCAACCGGCAACCACTGAATCGGAAGGTTTGCGCGGGCGCACCTGCTCGGTCTGCGGTAAAGAGGAGACGGAGGTTATTCCGAAGCTCGATTTCATCTATGGCGATGTCAACGGAGACGGCAAAATAAACGGCAGAGATGTTGTTAAGCTTGCCAAATATCTTGCAGCGTACAATGAGAGCACAGGAGAATCAAGCGTCGCTGTTTCGCCCGGCGCCGATGTCAACGGAGACGGCAAGATAAACGGCAGAGACCTTGTCAAACTCCGCAAGTACCTTGCGAACTATGACGAGAGCACCGGCGAATCGTCAGTTAAGCTGGGTCCGGGAAATTAAACGATAAGAAACGCAAATATAACTGAAATTTTGCTGAGATGGACTGCATACTGCTGATTGCGGTATGCAGTCTTGCTATCTTGAGGCTTTATAATCTGACGGTGTTCGTTTTAGTGTCTCTTTGCTGTCGTTGACAAAAAGCCAATATATGGTGTATAATTAAATATGTATGATACAAAATAATGCGTAGCATTTGATTTACGGGGGACAGCTAAATGGCGAATAAGGCAACCTACAATCAGGAGAGCATAGAGGTGCTCAAGGGCGCCGACCGCGTGCGCAAAAGGCCTGCGGTCATCTTCGGCTCCGACGGCATAGAGGGCTGCGAGCACTCTGTGTTCGAGATCATCTCGAACTCTGTTGACGAGGCGCGTGAGGGCTTCGGTAATACAATAACCGTTACCCGATTTGAGGACAAGTCCGTTGAGGTTCAGGATCAGGGACGCGGAATACCCGTTGAGTATAACCAAAAAGAAAAGGAATATAACTGGAAGCTGACTTTCTGCGAGCTGTATGCCGGCGGTAAGTATAAGACAAACGACGGCGGCAGCTATCAGTATTCTCTCGGCACAAACGGACTCGGTCTTTGCGCCACTCAGTATGCCTCGGAATATATGGAGGCGGAGATACATTCAAACGGCTTTTGCTATCATCTGAATTTCAAGGGCGGCAAGCCCGTAGGTGATATGATAAAGGAGCCGTATAATAAAAAAGACACCGGCACGCGCATAAAGTGGCGCCCGGATCTCAAAGTTTTCACCGATATCAACATACCACTCGAGTATTTTCAGGATATGATGCGCCGCCAGGCGATAGTCAACGCGGGCGTCAAATTCGTGCTCAAAAATCAGAACGGCTCAAAGTTCGATACTTTTGAATATTTCTACGAAAACGGTATCGCCGACCATGTCCGCGAGGTCGTCGGCTCAAACGGACTTTCTTCCATTTGCACATGGAGCGGCGAGCGCGTCGGCCGCGACAGAGCGGATCAGCCCGACTATACTTTGAAGATAAACGCCGCGCTCTGTTTCTCAAACAAAGTCCAGCTCAAGGAGTTCTATCACAACTCGAGCTACCTTGAACACGGCGGCGCACCGGATAAAGCTGTACGCTCCGCTTTCGTGTCGCAGATAGACGCTTATATAAAAAAGAGCGGAAAATATCTCAAATCCGATTCAAAGATAAATTTCCAGGATATTGAAGACTGCCTCGTGCTTGTCATCTCGTCGTTCTCGACCATAGCTTCATATGAGAACCAGACGAAAAAAGCTATCACGAACAAGTTCATTCAGGAGGCAATGACCGAGTTCTTCAAGCATCAGCTCGAGGTGTATTTCATCGAAAACAAGCTCGATGCGGACAAGATATGCGATCAGGTGCTCGTAAATATGCGTGCGCGTGTCCGTGCGGAGACGACGAAACTCAATATAAAAGGCAAGCTCCAGTCGAGCAACGATATGGGCAGCCGAGTGCAGAAATTTGTTGACTGCCGCAGCAAGGATGTCTCCGAGCGCGAGCTGTTCATAGTGGAGGGCGACTCGGCTCTCGGCGCCTGTAAGCAGGCGCGCGACTCGTCTTTCCAGGCGATAATCCCCGTGCGCGGAAAGATACTCAACTGTCTCAAGGCGGAATATAACAAAATATTCGCAAACGATATCATAACCGATCTGATAAAAGTTCTTGGCTGCGGAGTCGAGGTCAAGTCGAAGTCGATGAAAGATATGGTCGCGTTCAATATCGACCAGCTGCGCTGGAGCAAGGTCATAATCTGCACCGATGCCGACGTTGACGGATTCCAGATACGCACGCTTATCCTCGCGATGATCTATCGCCTCATGCCCACGCTTATTGAAAAGGGCAAGGTGTATATCGCGGAGTCGCCGCTCTATGAGATAAACTCAAAGGACGAGACATGGTTTGCCTATAACGAGCAGGAGAAGCAGGATATCCTTTCCCAGCTTGAAAACAGCAAGTTCACCATCCAGCGCTCGAAAGGACTCGGTGAAAACGATGCGGACATGATGTCGCTGACGACGATGAATCCCGCAACCCGCCGCCTTATCCGCGTCGATCCGACCGACGCCCAGAAAACTGCCGAGATATTTGATCTCTGGCTCGGCGACAATCTCGCCGGCAGAAAAGAGCATATCGCACGCGACGGCGCGGCATATATCGACATGGCGGATGTTTCGTAACAGCTTAACTATTGAAAGGATTTTGATATAAATGGCGGGAAAAAGAGGCAAAAAAGAACCCCCGAAAAATGAAATCGATCCGCTCAAGAGCGGAGTTCATATCATCGGCGCGGGCGAAGTTGTCGAACAGCCGATAACCGATACCATTGAAACGAACTATTTTCCTTATGCGATGAGCGTCATCATGTCGCGTGCTATCCCGGAGATAGACGGCTTCAAGCCCTCGCACAGAAAGATACTCTATACCATGTATAAAATGGGTCTGCTCACCGGTGCGCGCTCAAAGTCGGCTAATATCGTCGGACGCACCATGCAGCTGAACCCCCACGGCGACGCCGCCATATACGAGACTATGGTCAGGCTCTCACGCGGCTATGAAGCGCTGCTGCACCCGTACGTCGATTCAAAGGGTAACTTCGGTAAGGCGTATTCGCGCGATATGATGTGGGCGGCTTCGAGATATACCGAGGCAAAGCTCGACCCCATAAGTGCCGAGCTTTTCAAGGATATCGACAAGGACACCGTTGATTTTGTTGATAACTACGACAGCACCATGAAAGAGCCGACCCTTCTGCCGGTCACTTTCCCGAGCGTGCTCGTCAATAATAACACCGGTATAGCCGTCGGCATGGCGAGCTCCATATGCTCATTTAACCTCGAAGAGGTCTGCCGCACGACCATCGAGCTTATCAGAAACCCCGACCACTGCGTTGCGGATACCCTCAAAGCACCCGACTTTGCGGGCGGCGCGAAGATACTCTATGACCGCGCGAAGATCGAGGAGATTTACCGCACAGGCCGCGGCTCGTTCAAGCTCTACGCCAAATATACTTATGACAAGTCGAACAACTGCATTGATATAACGGAAATTCCGATGACCTCGACCGCAACGAGCGAGTCTATAATAGAAAAGGTTATCGACAGAGTCAAGGCAGGTGCGATAAGAGAAATAAGCGATATCCGCGACGAGACGGACAAGAGCGGTCTTAAAATAACCATAGATTTAAAGAGGGGAACTGACCCCGACAAGCTCATGCAGAAGCTCTACAGGCTCACTCCGCTCTCGGATTCGTTCGCCTGCAACTTCAATGTCCTGATTGCCGGTTCGCCCCGCGTCATGGGCGTCAAAGAGCTGCTCAACGAATGGATTGCGTTCCGCATGGAGTGCGTCAGACGCAGAACCTATTTCGACCTCAAAAAGGCTAAGGACAAGCTGCATCTGCTGCGCGGACTTGAAAAAATCCTCCTCGATATCGACAAGGCGATAAAAATTGTCAGAAATACCGAAGAGGAGGCGGAGGTCGTCCCGAACCTCATGATAGGCTTCGGAATCGACCGCATCCAGGCGGAGTATGTCGCGGAGATAAAGCTTCGTCATCTGAACCGCGAATATATCTTAAAGCGCACGCAGGATATCGAAGATCTCGAAAAGCTCATTGCCGATCTTGAGGATATCCTCGCAAAGCGCGGCAGAGTCGGCGCGATAATTATCAGCGAGCTTGAGGAAGTTATCAAGAAATACGGCAAGCCGAGAAAGACGGAGATTATCTACGCCTCCGATATCGCAGAGGAGGAAGAGGAGGAGCAGATACCCGATTATCCCGTGACGCTCTTCTTCTCGAAGCAGGGCTATTTCAAGAAGATAACCCCGCAGTCCCTGCGTATGAGCAGTGAGCAGAAGTTCAAGGAGGGCGATGAGCTCGCCCAGACCGTGGTCACGGATAACGCGAAAGAGCTTCTCTTCTTCACGAACCGTTGCCAGGTCTACAAGGCTCGCGTTAACGACTTTAAGGAGACAAAGGCGAGCGCACTCGGCGATTATGTGGCGAGCACGCTCGGCATGGACGAGGGCGAGACGGCGGTCTATATGGTCGTGACCTCGGACTATTCGGGTCATATGCTCTTCTTCTTTGAAAACGGAAAGGCGGCGAAGGTCGAGCTTTCCGCCTATCAGACGAAGACGAACCGCAAGAAGCTCATAAAGGCTTATTCAGACAAATCGCCCGTCGCTGCGATGCTCCATATCGAGAGCGATGTCGAGCTTGTTATAATCTCTTCTGCGGGCAGACACCTTTTGATAAACACCGGCGCAATCTCGCCCAAGACTACCAAGGACACTCAGGGAGTCGGCGTTATGAGCCTCAAGAAGGGTCAGAAAGTTATGACCGTCCGCGTGTATAAAGAAGGGGAGTTCGCCAAGGCGTACAGATATAAGACAAAGAACCTGCCCGCCGCCGGAGCGCTGCTGAGCGCAGAGGACAAAGGCGAGCAGCTTGAGCTCGGAATATAAAAAAGACCGTTTGCAAGGCTTCCCCGCAAAACGGTCGGCGGGAAAAGCCCTGCAAACGCATTGACTTCGGACTCTTGCCGCTGAGAGTAGTTTGCTCAGCCGCGCGCCGATAATACATCTTTCGGAAGGAAAATTTCTCCGTTCGGCAAAAGTTTTTGTAAAAACTATTGAAATGTGTCAAAGTATATGCTAAAATATCTTAGCAATTTGTGTTTGGAGGTTAACTTCATGGCAGTACATGAGATTATATTGGGCATAGTCCTCATTCTTCTTTCGGTCGCTATTATTGTTCTCGTCCTTCTTCAGGAGGGCAAGTCCGCCGGTCTTTCCGGCGCTATCGCAGGCGGCGCAGAGACTTTCTTCGGCAAGAACAAGAGCAGGACTATGGAGTCGAAGCTTGTGCTTATCACGAAGATCATCGCTATCTCTTTCTTCGTTCTCGCACTCGTTGCAACCCTGCTTCTTCTCTTCCTTTAATACAGGACAAGTAATATCTGAAAGCTGAACTTATGCGATCCTTCGGGGTCGCATTTTTTCATGTGTAAATATAAAAACGGCCCCGGGCTTCACAGATTTTCCGTGAAGCCCGGGGCTATGTGTGTTTAAGGGAGTTTTTATATTTAACCGAGATTCAGCTCGACGCGCCCTTTCGGGATATACATTATCGTTCTGCAGCCGTTGGCACGTCTGAACTCGGCAACATATCCGCCCGTGAGGTCGAATATGTTGCCGTAGGCGTTTTCGGCGAGTGCGTTTATCGTTGCGCCGTCGGTGAATTCCCTTGAATTTTTCGGCATGTAGTCGCCGCTCGTGTATGTGCTTATCTGTTCTCCGGTCTCGCGGTCGGTTTCCGGCTTTGATTTGCCGTTGTCCCAGAAAGCGTTGAATATCGGCGTGGTGTATTCAAGCGCGTCGACGGTGAGCTTGCCTATGTCCGCCACTCTGACGGCGACTATAGGCGATTCGTCAACGAGCAGGTCATAGAGCCCGTGGGCTTTGAGATATTCGACGGTGTTCGTCATTTCCTCGGTTATCGGAATAACGGACTTGAACTTGCCGAAATCGCCGTATTCCGAGCCGTTGGTCATCATCTCGCCGTAGTTGCCTGTCTTCCAAGCCTTTCTTATCGCATCTTCCGGCGTTTCGGCATCTTCGTCGTCTGTGTCGGGCGAGTAGGCTTGGGCTGCCGTCACGGTTTTGACTCCATCCGACGCTATGTCGTGATAGAGAGCCATAGCGCCGAGCCACTTTGAGTCGGAGCAGAGTATTCTGTCCGTGCCCAGAGCGGTTATGTCGTTATATATTGCACGGGCGAGTCCGCGTGTAAATTTTTGGTCAACGACGGTCTTTTTGTCCATCTGTCCCGAGAAGAGAACGGGGAATACTTTTTCGCTGTTTATGTTCAGCAGCTCGTTTTTGATTTTGTTGTTCCAGTTCTCGGTGTTCTCTATTGAATAGAGCGAGAGATAGTCGCCGAGCCCGACTGTCTGATATTCTCTTATTATCTCGCGTCCGTTCTTGAGCTTGTATTTTATAATAACAGTGCTACGCACGGCTCTTTCGGAATAATCCTCGCTGCTTGAAACAACTTTTCTGCCCGAGGCGATGAGCCTTTTGTGCAGCTCGCGCACGGCGTTAATGTCGCTTTCGCTTTTGAATCCGTCGATAATTATGCGCCTTTCGTCGGCGTTGCTGCGATAGTAGCAGCCGCTGTTTATGCCAACCGGGTTTCCGTCCTCGTCGAAGGCGAGATAGTAGCCGGAGTTTGCGTTGAATTTGAGCTCGTCTGCTTTTGTGCGGTAGCTTCCGAGAAGTATGTCCGGAGCGGATACCGATGCGCTCTCGATGCTGTCGGTATCCGGCACGCGGCTGCTGTAACCGAAGAACCCGGTGTAGAGCGAGAGCATAACGGCGACCGCGAGAGCCACATGGACAAGCCCGTATTTCCAATCCTTTTTGAGTGCCTTAAAGCTGAGATTGAGCATAATATCGAAAACCACGAATATAACAGCGCTCAAAAGCACGGTTGTTATGCCCGTTATAAGATATTGCTTGTCGGTGATTTGCGAAAAATAAAAATTAACGGCGACGATAGTCGAGCCTGCGGAAACAGAGAGCATGGCGGTCAGCAAAAAGTTTAAAGCCTTGCTCCTGCCGCTGAAGCCGCATATCTCCACCTTCCTGCGCTTTAGCGTCAAAAGCCCGAAAACGAACAGCAGGGCGGTCAGTATCGCCCAGAGTATATAGGGCTCAAGAGACGGCGCGCTCCAGCTTTTCAGCTCGTCTGCGGTGATTTTAGAGAACCCGTCGGCCGAGACCAACGAGCCCGAGCGGATGAATACGCCGTTGTTGAGCGAGAGCAGATTTAGACGCGACAGTACGCGCCCGAAAGGGGAGAGGGCCATGCTGATA
>OJKI01000710.1_pt1 | contig 11627 bp, 6 predicted proteins | sample 1596431 | NCBI WGS metagenome assembly OJKI01 (sample SAMEA4350165, study PRJEB24818) | metagenome | biome: human; feature: gut; material: faeces | place: Denmark | collected 2013-09 | reverse complement strand
GCTCGATAAAAGCGGCCTGACGCTCGACGATGTGGACGACTACCACCGCTATCCCATCGCCGACAACGATTCGCCCCGCCTCTCCGCCGACCGACTCGAATATACGCTCGGCAACGCTCATCTTGTCTTCCACTGTCCAAAAGCAGAGCTGAAACGCATTTTTGACGACATCTTTGTCGGCAAAAATGAGGAAAACGTCGATGAGCTCTGCTTTGCGCACGCGGAGATTGGCGACATCTTTACCCAGCTCTCGCTGCGGCAGTCGGAGTGGTTTGTCTCCGATGAGGACCGCTTCAGCATGCAGGCATTGGCCGATCTCCTGCGTGAGGCACGGCAGCGCAATGTGTTGACGGTGGATGATCTCTACCTCGACGAACCTCATGTCATCGCCCTGCTCCTCTCTGATCCGGTCCTCACCACGCGCTGGCAGGATTATCGCCGCATAATCGGTACGCGGTCCAGCGCGCAAAAGCCGGAGGGTACTTACGCCGTCAAGATCGCCGCCAAAAAACGCAGCATCGACCCGCTGGTGCAGACGAGCGACGGACTTCGGCGCTTCACCGCGATTCGCGCGGACTATGCGGCAAAGCTCGCCGCCTTCCGTGCGGATGATTTTGACCGCTGGGTCTGGGCCAAATATGAATAAAGGAAGTGCGAAGCCGCTGGCTTCGCACTTCCTTTGCACTTTCGATAATAGAAAAGCAGCAGGCCTTTGCGGCCTGCTGCTTTTTGAAGTCTTTGGATGACCCTCAGTGGATCAATTAGGCCTCGGTCTCGATGACGACGCCGGAACCAACGGTACGGCCGCCTTCACGGATAGCGAAGCGGAGACCCTTCTCGATAGCGATCGGGGTGATCAGCTCGACCTTCATGTCGACGTTATCGCCGGGCATGCACATCTCAGTGCCCTCGGGCAGGGTGATGACGCCGGTGACGTCGGTGGTACGGAAGTAGAACTGAGGACGATAGTTGTTGAAGAACGGGGTGTGACGGCCGCCCTCGTCCTTGTTCAGGACGTAAACCTGACCAACGAACTTGGTGAGGGGGTGAATGGAACCGGGCTTGGACAGAACCTGGCCGCGCTCGATCTCGTTCTTGGCAACACCACGGAGCAGGGTACCGATGTTATCACCAGCCTCGGCGTAGTCGAGCAGCTTGTGGAACATTTCGATACCGGTGACGACGGTCTTGCGACGCTCGTCGGTCAGACCGATGATCTCGACTTCCTCGCCGAGCTTCAGCTGGCCACGCTCAACACGGCCGGTAGCGACGGTACCACGACCGGAGATCGTGAAGACGTCCTCAACGGGCATCAGGAACGGCTGGTCGGCCTTACGGTCGGGCGTGGGGATCCAGGTATCAACAGCGTCCATGAGCTCGTGCATGCACTTGTACTCGGGAGCGTCGATGTCCTTGGACTCGGAGATCAGGGCGTTCAGAGCGCTGCCGCGGATGATCGGGGTCTCGTCGCCGGGGAAGCTGTAGAAGTCGAGCATCTCGCGGACTTCCATCTCGACGAGCTCGAGCAGCTCTTCATCGTCGACCTGGTCGCACTTGTTCAGGAAAACGAGAACGGAAGGCACGTTGACCTGACGGGCGAGCAGCAGGTGCTCACGAGTCTGGGCCATGGGGCCGTCGGAAGCGGCGATGACCAGGATAGCACCGTCCATCTGAGCAGCGCCGGTGATCATGTTCTTGATATAGTCGGCGTGGCCCGGGCAGTCGACGTGGGCATAGTGACGGCCCTGAATCTGGGCGTTGTCCTCGCCGGTCTTGTAGTTGTGGCCAACGCGGTCGAAGGTCTGGTACTCAACGTGAGCGGTGTTGATGGTGATACCACGCTCGCGCTCTTCCGGAGCCTTATCGATGGAGCTGTAATCGGTGTAGTCAGCACCGCCCTGCATGGCGAGGAACTTGGTGATCGCGGCGGTCAGGGTGGTCTTACCATGGTCGATATGACCGATGGTACCAATGTTTACGTGGGGCTTGGTACGCTCGAATTTCTGCTTAGCCATTAGAGTGATCCTCCTATGAAAAAATTTCGTTGTTTGCCGGTGTCATTTACATACACCGGTATTTTACCGTAAAACGCGGTATTTTGCAATACCTTTTTATCAGGCGCGGTTCGTGCGCTGGTTGATGATCTTCTCCTGAATGTTCTTCGGGATCTCAATATAATGCGCGGGCTCCATCGTGTACTGGCCGCGGCCCTGCGTGCAGGAGCGGAGGTCAGTCGCGTAGCCGAACATCTCAGCCAGAGGAACGAAAGCGTCGATCTGCTGCGCGCCGCTGCGGGCCTCGAAGCCCTGGATCTGACCACGGCGGGAGTTGAGGTCGCCGATCACGTCGCCCATGTACTCGTCGGGGACGATGACGCAGACCTTCATGATCGGCTCGAGCAGCGTCGGGCCGGCCTTCTGGCAGGCCTCCTTGAAGGCCATGGAGCCGGCGATCTTGAACGCCATTTCAGAGGAGTCGACCTCGTGATAAGAACCATCGTACAGCGTGACCTTGACGTCGACGACCGGGTAACCGGCGAGAACACCGGAGAGCATGGCGCCCTGAATACCGGCATCGATCGCGGGAACGTATTCCTTGGGGATCGCGCCGCCGACGAGGGCGTTGACAAACTCGTAACCCTTGCCGGACTCGTTGGGCTCGACATGGATCTTGACGTGACCGTACTGACCCTTACCACCGCTCTGACGGGCGTACTTGGTATCCTGATCGACAGCCTTGGTGATGGTCTCCTTGTAGGCGACCTGAGGAGCGCCGACATTCGCCTCGACCTTGTACTCACGGAGCAGGCGGTCGACAATGATCTCCAGATGGAGCTCACCCATACCGGCGATGATGGTCTGACCGGTCTCTTCATCGGTGTAGGTCTTGAAGGTCGGGTCTTCCTCAGCCAGCTTCATCAGCGCGATGCCCATCTTCTCCTGACCGGCCTTGGTCTTGGGCTCGATGGCGACGCGGATCACGGGCTCGGGGAACTCCATGGACTCCAGGATGATCGGAGCCTTTTCATCGCAGAGCGTATCACCGGTGGTGGTGTTCTTGAGGCCGATGACGGCGCAGATGTCGCCGGCGTAGCAGCACTCGATATCCTCGCGGTGGTTGGCGTGCATCTGCAGGATGCGGCCGATGCGCTCTCTCTGATGCTTGGTGGAGTTGAGAACGGCGGTACCGGTATTCAGAATACCGGAGTACACGCGAACGAAGGACAGACGGCCGACGAACGGGTCGGTCGCGATCTTGAACGCGAGACCGGAGAACGGAGCGTTATCGTCCGCGTGACGGACATCTTCCTCACCGGTATCGGGGTTCACACCGTCGATCGCGGGGATATCCACGGGGGACGGCATGTAGTCGACGATCGCGTCCAGCAGCTTCTGAACGCCCTTGTTCTTGTAAGAGGTACCGCAGGTGACAGGAACCATCTTATTATCAATGGTGGCCTGACGGATGGTCTTGCGGATGAGATCCTGAGGAACGGGCTTCTCTTCGAGCGCCAGCTCCATGATCTCGTCGTTCAGGTCAGCGCAAGCGTCAATGAGCTTGGTGCGATACTCCTGAGCGAGCTCGAGCATGTCCTCGGGGATCTCCTCGACGCGCATGTCCTTGCCGAGCTCGTCGTAGTAGATATCAGCGTCCATCTCCACCAGGTCGATGATGCCCTTGAAGGTATCTTCAGAGCCGATCGGCAGCTGGATGGGGACAGCGTTGCACTTGAGACGGTCGTGGATCATGTGCAGAACGTTGTAGAAGTCCGCGCCCATGATATCCATCTTGTTGACGTAGATCATGCGGGGGACCTTGTAGTTATCGGCCTGACGCCACACAGTCTCAGACTGGGGCTCAACGCCGCCCTTGGCGCAGAGAACGGTCACAGAGCCGTCCAGAACGCGCAGGGAGCGCTCGACCTCAACGGTGAAGTCGACGTGGCCCGGGGTGTCGATGATGTTCAAGCGGGTCTGCGGGAACTGATTCTTGCTGCCCTTCCAGTAGCAGGTGGTGGCAGCGGAGGTGATGGTGATACCACGCTCCTGTTCCTGAGCCATCCAGTCCATCGTGGCGGTACCGTCGTGGGTCTCGCCGATCTTGTAGTTGACGCCGGTGTAGTACAGAATACGCTCGGTAGTCGTGGTCTTGCCAGCGTCGATATGGGCCATGATGCCGATATTTCTGGTGTTTTCCAGAGAGACTTTTCTTGCCATAATTCTCTCGTTCCTCCGTTACCAGCGGAAGTGGGCGAATGCCTTGTTGGATTCGGCCATCTTGTGGGTATCTTCGCGTTTCTTCACGGCGCTGCCGCTGTTGTTGGCAGCATCCATGATCTCGCCAGCCAGGCGCTCGGCCATGGTGCGCTCACCACGGGCACGGGCATAGGCCGTCAGCCAACGCAGACCGAGGGTCTGACGACGGGCGGGACGGACCTCCATCGGCACCTGATAGGTGGCACCGCCGACGCGGCGGGACTTGGTCTCCAGGCTGGGCATGATATTCTCCATGGCCTGGTTGAAAACATCGAGAGGCTCGTTGCCGGTCTTGTCCTTGATCATGTCGAACGCGCTGTAGACGACCTTCTGGGCGACGCCCTTCTTGCCGTCGAGCATCACGCTGTTGACGAGCTTGGTCACCAGGACGCTGTTGTACATAGGATCGGGCAGAACTTCTCTCTTGGGAACATTACCTCTTCTGGGCACTTTGCTTCCCTCCTTCTTATAATTTAGAAATCATAGGTACTCGCGAATGGGGCTCTCCCCCATCGTGTTCCGGCCTGCCAAAGAGGTGAATGACACAAAAATATATATCAAACCTTTTCGGCAAAGCTCATTTCAAGGTCGCAGCCTTACTTCTGCTTCGGGCGCTTGGCGCCGTACTTGGAACGGGACTGCATACGGCCCTGCACGCCCTGAGCGTCCAGAGTGCCGCGGATGATGTGGTAACGCACACCAGGGAGGTCCTTCACACGGCCGCCGCGGATCATGACCACAGAGTGCTCCTGCAGGGAATGACCGACGCCGGGGATGTAAGCGGTGACCTCATAGCCATTGGTGAGGCGGACACGGGCGATCTTACGAAGAGCGGAGTTCGGCTTCTTCGGGGTCGCAGTACGAACTGCGGTGCAAACGCCACGCTTCTGGGGAGAGGCGAGGTCGGTCTCCTTGTTCTTCAGCGTGTTAAGACCATACTGCAGAGCCGGGGAGTTGGACTTGTAAGTCGACTGCTGTCTGCCCTTGCGAACCAACTGGTTAAAAGTAGGCATTCTTGTTTCTCCTTTCCTGAAATGATGTGATATATATTTTTTACAGGATATCGGTAAAATATCCCGAAAAAACCTTAATTTCTCAGAACGGCGATCACCGCCGCACCAACGGCGATGCCCGCGCTGTGGCCAAGCTGCGCCATCGTGGCGCGATCGTCGATCTCGATGTTCTCTTCGCGTGCGAGCGCTTCGATCGGCGCAAGCACGGCTGGGTCTGCATCGCAGGCGATATACAGCTTTTCCGCGCGGTGTTCCCGCAGTGCACGCATCGTCTGCTTGATGCCCGCTACCTTGCGGCAAGTGGACAGATCCGGCGTCACGGCAGGTCCCTCCTGACGGTATGACAAATTCCGTGGGACATACCCACGCAAGTTGAAATTATACCATGAGGCACACAAGCCGTCAAGCGTTTTTTATGGCTGCCTACACAAAATAATCGCTGAAACGACGGGCTTTTCCCGAATTTTTTTGTGCGTTCCGCGCCGGCGCGTCAAACTTTTGAAAAGAGGCTGTCAAACTCTCCCTTTTTCCGCCAAAATGGCAAAAAAGAGACGCGGAATTTTCCGCGTCTCTTTTTACCTATTCTATACGTGAGGTCTTAACTCACACTTCGACGGCATTCGTGATGATGCGCGGCTCGTGCGGCTCTTCCTCGGGCTTCTCAGGCTCGGGAACGATCTCCTCGGCAAACTCGCGGTAGGCGTTCAGGCCTGCACCGGCGGGGATGAGCTTACCGATGATGACGTTCTCCTTCAGACCAACAAGGTGGTCGACCTTACCCTTGATGGCGGCTTCAGTCAGGACCTTTGTGGTCTCCTGGAAGGACGCGGCGGACATCCAGCTGTCGGTCGCAAGAGAGGCCTTCGTGATACCCATGAGCAGCTGCGTGGCAATGGCTTCCTGCAGCGGCTCGCCGGTCTCGGCGTTGACCTCGCCCGCGGCATTGCGCGCGCGGATCTCCTCGTTGGCATCCTCATACTCAAGCAGATCGACCATGGAGCCGGAGAGCAGGTTCGTGTCACCGGACTCCTCGACGCGCACCTTGCGCATCATCTGGCGGACGATGACCTCGATATGCTTATCGTTGATGTCAACGCCCTGCTGACGGTAAACCTTCAAAACTTCCTGAATGAGGTAGTCATGAACGGCGGAGGTGCCGCGGATGCGCAGGATATCGTGCGGGGACAGCGCGCCGTCCTGCAGCTGCGTGCCCTTGGCGATGACGTCGCCGTCGTTCACGCGAAGGCCGGTGTGCGGCACCGAGTAGATGCGGTTGTCGCCGTCGTCCGCGGTGACGATGATGTTGAGCAGGCTGCCCTTGGTCGCCTCTTCGAAGCGGACCTTACCGCCGATCTCGGCGAGGGTCGCCATCTTCTTGGGACGGCGCGCCTCAAACAGTTCCTCGACTCGCGGAAGACCCTGGGTGATATCGCCGCCCGCAACGCCGCCGGTGTGGAAGGTTCGCATCGTCAGCTGCGTACCGGGCTCGCCGATGGACTGGGCCGCGATGATACCGACCGCCTCGCCGGGGCCGACGGGCTTGCTCGTGGCAAGGTTCATGCCGTAGCACTTCGCGCAAACGCCGCTGTGGGCCTTGCACGTAAGCACCGTGCGGATCTCGACGGAGTGGATATCGAACTTCTCCATGAGGTCGGCATCCTCGGGGGTCATCATGTGATCCTTGGAAATGAGGACCTCGTCCGTGCCGGGCTTCATCACGTCGTGGACCGGATAGCGGCCGTTGACGCGCTCGGAGAACTTTTCGATGACCTGGCCGTTCTCGCTGATCTCGCTGATCGTGATGCCGCGGGTCGCGCCGCAGTCGTCGGAGCGGATGATGACATCCTGGCAGACGTCGACCATTCGGCGGGTCAGGTAACCGGAGTCTGCCGTACGAAGAGCCGTATCGGCAAGGCCCTTACGGGCGCCTCGGGAGGAGGTGAAGTATTCAAGGACGGACAGACCTTCGCGGAAGTTTGCCTTGACCGGGATCTCGATCGTCTTACCGGCGGTGTTGGCCATCAGGCCGCGCATACCGGTCAGCTGACGGATCTGCTTCATGGAACCACGGGCGCCGGAGTCCGCCATCATGAAGATGGGGTTGTAGCGGTCCATGTTCTTCTGCAGGGCGTCGGTGACGTCCGCGGTGGTCTTTTCCCACTCCTTGACGACGGCGCGGTAGCGCTCATCCTCGGTCATGAAGCCCATCTTGAACTGGTCTTCAATGTCGACGACGCGCTGCTCGGTCTCGGCAATGAGGGTGTACTTTGCCGGCGGAATGGTCATATCCGCAACGGAGATACTGATGGCCGCACGGGTGGAGAACTTGTAGCCCGTGGCCTTGATGTTATCGAGCACTTCGGCCGCGATGGTGAAGTTGTGCAGCTTGATCGTACGGTCGACGATCTTGCCGAGCAGCTTCTTGCCGCAGACCTCGGTGATCTCGTAGTCGAAGTAGTTTTCGGTCGGCTCGCCGTTTTCATCCACGCGCCTCACAAAGCCAAGGTCCTGCGGGATGTTGCGGTTGAAGATGATGCGGCCGATGGTAACGCGCACGACCTTGCTGCCCATGGTGCCGTCCGGCATCTGCTTGACCGTGCGGACAAGGATGGGCTGGTGGATACCGATGAGGTGGTCGTTGTAGGCGAGCATGGCCTCGTCCTCGTCGCGGTAAACGTGCAGATTCACGCTGGCCTTCTCTTCGTCGGTCAGCTCGTCGTAGCGCTTGCCGGCAAGGGCAAAGTCAATGTCCTGCGGCCAGAACTCGTCGTTATCCATCTGGGAAACGCCGTTTTCAAAGCGCTCGAACGTGAGGTAGTAGGAACCCAAAACCATATCCTGCGTCGGCACCGTGACAGGGCCGCCGTCCTGAGGACGCAGCAGGTTGTTGGCAGAGAGCATCAGGATACGGGCCTCGGCCTGCGCCTCGGCAGACAGGGGCACGTGAATAGCCATCTGGTCGCCGTCGAAGTCCGCGTTGAATGCCGTGCAGTTCAGCGGGTGGAGCTTGAGGGCGCGGCCCTCGACCAGCACCGGCTCGAACGCCTGAATACCGAGGCGGTGGAGCGTCGGCGCACGGTTGAGCATGACGGGGTGATCCTTGATGACGACGTCGAGCGCGTCCCAGACCTCAGCACGACCCTTGTCGACCATCTTCTTGGCGGACTTGATGTTGTTGGCGGCGCCGTCCTCGACGAGCTTCTTCATGATGAAGGGGCGGAACAGCTCGAGCGCCATTTCCTTGGGCACGCCGCACTGGTAGATCTTGAGCTCCGGGCCGACGCAGATAACGCTACGGCCGGAATAGTCAACACGCTTACCCAGCAGGTTCTGGCGGAAGCGGCCCTGCTTACCCTTGAGCATGTCAGAAAGGGACTTGAGCGCGCGGTTGTTCGCGCCGGTGACGGCACGGCCGCGGCGGCCGTTGTCGATCAGCGCGTCGACAGCCTCCTGCAGCATGCGCTTCTCGTTGCGCACGATGATGTCGGGCACGTTGAGCTGGATAAGGCGCTTGAGGCGGTTGTTGCGGTTGATGACGCGGCGGTAGAGGTCGTTCAGGTCGGAGGTCGCGAAGCGGCCGCCGTCGAGCTGGACCATCGGGCGAATTTCGGGCGGGATGACGGGCAGCACGTCGATGATCATCCACTCGGGCTTGTTGCCGGAGATGCGGAACGCATCCACGACCTCAAGGCGCTTGACGATACGGGCCTTCTTCTGGCCGCTCGCGCTCTTGAGTTCGGCGTGGAGCTGCTCGGACAAGGATTCGAGGTCGATCTGCTGGAGGAGTTTCTTGACGGCCTCGGCGCCCATACCGGCGTCGAAATCGTCCTCATACTTCTCGCGCATATCGCGGTATTCCTTCTCCGAAAGGATCTGGTTGCGCATCAGCGGGGTCTCGCCGGGATCGGTGACGATATAAGCGGCGAAATACAGCACCTTTTCCAGGATGCGGGGGCTGATGTCGAGCAGCAGACCCATGCGGGACGGAATGCCCTTGAAATACCAGATGTGGGAAACGGGCGTGGCGAGCTCGATGTGGCCCATGCGCTCGCGGCGGACCTTGGCGCGCGTGACTTCCACGCCGCAGCGGTCGCAGATCTTGCCCTTGTAGCGGATCTTCTTATACTTGCCGCAGTGGCACTCCCAGTCCTTCGTGGGGCCAAAGATGCGCTCGCAGAACAGGCCGTCGCGCTCGGGCTTGAGGGTGCGGTAGTTGATGGTCTCGGGCTTTTTGACCTCGCCGTAAGACCATTCACGGATCATCTCCGGAGAAGCGATTCCGATTTTAATGGCGTCAAACGTTGCGTAACTCATTTTCTATATGCTCCTCCTTTTCTCAGTCTTCCTGATCGTCGCCGGCAAAGTCGGCGTTGACTTCATCATCAGCGACATATTCAAAGCCTGCGTCCTCAAGCTCGGCTTCATCGGCGAAGGGGTTGCTGCGGTGGCGCTCATCCTCGGCGTCCATGCGGGCGAGGTTGAACGTATCCATCGCGTCTTCGTCTTCCTTGAGCTCGATCTGGTTGCCGTCGCGGTCGAGGACCTGAACATCGAGGCACAGGGCCTGGAGTTCCTTGACAAGGACCTTGAACGACTCGGGCACGCCGGGCTGCGGGATGTTGTGGCCCTTGACGATGGACTCGTAGGTGCGCACACGGCCGGTCACGTCGTCGGACTTGACCGTCAGGATCTCCTGCAGGGTGTAAGCCGCGCCGTAGGCCTCGAGGGCCCAAACTTCCATTTCGCCGAAACGCTGGCCGCCGAACTGCGCCTTGCCGCCGAGCGGCTGCTGCGTGACAAGGGAGTACGGACCGGTGGAACGGGCGTGGATCTTATCGTCGACCAGGTGGTGCAGCTTGAGGAAGTACACGTAACCGACGGTGACCTTGTTGTCGAAGCGCTCGCCGGTGCGGCCGTCGTACAGCCAGCTCTTGCCCTCGGGGTCGAGACCGGCCTTGATGAGCTCTTCGCGGATATCCTCATAGCTCGCGCCGTCGAAGATCGGCGTTGCGACCTTGTAGCCGAGGGTCTTGGCGGCGTAGCCCAGATGGACCTCGAGCACCTGACCGATATTCATACGGGACGGAACGCCCAGCGGGTTCAGCACGATATCAAGCGGCGTGCCGTCGGGCATGAAGGGCATATCCTCCTGCGGCAGAATGCGGGAGACAACGCCCTTGTTGCCGTGACGGCCAGCCATCTTGTCGCCCGGCTGGATCTTGCGGCGCTGCGCGATGTAAACGCGCACGACCATGTTCACGCCGGGGCCGAGCTCGTCGCCTGCCTCGCGGGAGAAGACCTTGGCGTCGACGACGATACCGCTCTCGCCGTGGGGCACCTTAAGGGAGGTGTCGCGCACTTCGCGCGCCTTTTCGCCGAAGATGGCGCGCAGCAGGCGCTCTTCCGCAGTCAGGTCGGTCTCGCCCTTGGGCGTGACCTTACCGACGAGGATGTCGCCGGCGTGGACCTCGGCGCCGATGCGGATGATGCCGCGCTCATCAAGGTCCTTGAGTGCGTCTTCGCCGACGTTGGGGATGTCGCGGGTGATCTCTTCGGGGCCAAGCTTGGTATCGCGTGCGTCAAGCTCGTACTCTTCGAGGTGGATGGAGGTGTAATAGTCCTCGCGGACAAGGCGCTCGTTCAGAAGAACGGCGTCTTCGTAGTTGTAGCCTTCCCATGTCATGAAGCCGACGAGGATATTGCGGCCGAGGGCGATCTCGCCCTGATCGGTCGCCGGGCCGTCAGCAAGAACGGTGGGATCTTCCCACACGCCCTGCTCGTTCAGGCGGCGGCCGTGCACGCGCTCGCCGACATCGACGATCGGGTGCTGGTTGATGCAGGTGCCGTGGTTGGAGCGCAGGAACTTCGTGAGCTTGTATTCCTTCGTCTCGCCGTTGTCGTAGGCAACGGTGATGGCGCGTGCGTCCATCTTGGTGACGATGCCGTCACCTTCGGCAAGGATCACGACCTCGGAGTCCATGCAGATCTTGTGCTCCATACCGGTACCGACGATGGGCGCCTCGGGGCGGAGCAGAGGAACGGCCTGGCGCTGCATGTTCGCGCCCATCAGTGCGCGGTTTGCGTCGTCGTTGGGCAGGAACGGGATCATTGCCGTTGCGATGGAGACCATCATGCGCGGAGAAATATCGATATAGTCGACGCGGTCACGGTCGACCTCGACGATCTCGTCGCGGTGGCGGCAGGTGATACGCTGGTTGACGAGGCAGCCGTTGGCATCAACAGGCTCGGCAGACTGACCGACGGTGTACTGATCCTCAACGTCGGCGGTCATATCCTCGTTCTCGTCGGTCAGGCTGCCGCGCCTGTTGATGAAAACGGCTGCCTCGTCAACCAGCGT